>JACKZZ010007552.1_pt1 | contig 44766 bp, 20 predicted proteins | sample 8027871 | NCBI WGS metagenome assembly JACKZZ01 (sample SAMN15724774, study PRJNA655200) | protist metagenome | isolation source: fluorescence activated cell sorting (FACS) single amplified genomes of... | place: USA: West Boothbay Harbor, Gulf of Maine | collected 2000-07-19
AATGCAGATGAATTTGTATTTGCAGAACCTTCCAATAATTTGATAGTGATCCTAGGCTTAGTCAAAGCATATATTACAATAATTCCTTGGAAAGTTGATGTTATAAATTTTAAAGGGATTAATTATGTCCAGTTACTCAATGATATTGATAACTTTACTAATATTGAAACATTGAAATTCAAAGCTAACACTTTTTTTGAGAATAGAGAAAGTAAGAAATTGAATGAATGATAATACACTGCTAAAGTTACCCACAATGGTCTTGTTACTGATAAGAACATATAAAGAAATACACATACACATACACATACACATACACATACACATACACATACACATACACATTCACCTACAATCACACAACACTTGATCCTATCATCCCATCATCCTATCACTCGAATCTATGAACAACCAAAAGTAGTCCATATACCTAGTTGCAGTGGCTTCTTAGCAATATCAATAGAACAATAATCAAACATATGTGATGTTTGATCAGCGCCAAGTACAGAAGTAGGGACACACCATTTTGACAGATCTTGATTAAAACTTTCAGCACTATGAAACATGTGGTTCATATTAGTTACATTACTGATATTCCATTGACTTATATCACAATTAAAAGATCTTGCACCCCAAAACATTGAACACATGTTCGTGACACTGCTCACATCCCAGTTACTAATATCATCATTAAAGTCACTCCTATTTATTTGACCATTGGCGTAAATATTGCCATTGAAGAGATTTTCCATGTTTGTAACCATAGTAGTATCCCAAGAGCTGATATGACCATACTTTTTTGTCGCTTTAGCAGGATTATCACACCAAAGATTCACACAGTTGAACAAATCCTTATCACTTCTCAAGTATTTCTTGGAAATCAGTAGTTTACCAAATATACAAGATAAGAATTCAGGCTGGACAAACAACCCAAGCTTTGGACTAATCTCAACCAATCTCGCCTTCTGCTCACCTTTTGTCATAGATTTATATTCTGAAAATCTCATACATATGCTCTCAGTGAAGATCAGCCCCATCCATATTACAAAATCATACCTGGCTTCGATTACTGCTTTGAAATTCGATTCCATGCCTGCCAACACAGTTTGTCTCCTTCTCCTCCTTTTCGACTGTTCCACCGTTCAACCCACTGACCCACTGGGAACTACTAAACACTAAACAAAGAGTTTTCCGTTTATCACGAAGAAAGAGAAGCTGATAGCGCACATAAACACCTTAATACTAGAGTAGATCATGTCACGTGCTGATCTTGTTCGTGAATATGACAAGAGTGTGCAAGACATACCCTTTTGTTCACGGAGGAGCGTTGCAAGTGTAAGTTGGTGCTTGATGCAATTGTTGCTAATTGAATCATTATCGACACTGTACTAAACTTCATTTTTTGTTCAAATGCAAATAACTAACTTTTGACTCATATTTCTCTCACATCTACGTCCACACCATATTAACAACACAAATCACATATAGGTACTTTTCAATTGCGTTCAATCTGTTGCGTCAGTCAACAAAAGCAAAGGCGATAATGATAGAATTGAATCAGCTGCAAGTGTTATAATTGGTAATACAGTCGTAAATATACCACAAAGTGGTACAAATTCAACATTCACAAATATTGTAAGTACTATGAAAAAATTATCAAAACCACAAGCAAATATTTCATCTGATATAATATTATTACAACAAAACGATGATATCATGTACAATAAACTTGCATGTAATTTGGAATTATTATCATCAAGTTCAAGTTCAAATAAAAACAATAATATTTTACGTAATTTATGTGAATTTGAGATGAGAGCACGAGCACGCTGTGTCATTCCATTGATATTAAATAATGATACTAATGGTGATGGTTTTCCATTAATATCAAAAACAAGTATGAATAGAAGTATAAATAACACCGAAATAAGAACATTTGTGACTTCATTTACATCAAAACAATTATACACATCACATCAGCTATATTTTGCTGATCAATTGATTAAATCAGTAACATCAGCATTACCTAATTTTACTAAGATAAATAGTAGTAGTAATAGTAGTAGTAATGATGATGTTGATAATACTGATAGCGATGGTAATAATAATAATAATAATGATAGTAGTAGTAGTAGTAATATTGATCAAATCGATATTAGTAATAGCTTGGTATTAAAAAGAAAATTATTTCGTCAATTGAATGGTACCGCATTGTCCCAAATCTTAACAAGTGAAAATATAAAAGAACCAATAATATTAAAAAAATATTATGAACCAACTGATGAGTTGATTTATATGTTACATTGGCCACCACCTCATCGAAGAAATTCTTTAACTGATTGGGATCCCTCAGATAATATCAATACCTCAGATTCGTTTAAGTTATTAGGAGTAGTTGGTGGTAATAGTAATAGTAATAGTAATAGTGATATATGTGGGAAATTTCAACAAGATACTTTAACATTAACACCTGCTGGTAAAGCTATTGTTCAAGTCAAACAATTATATTCTTCTGGGAGTATATGGTTATCTGTTCACCTAGATGATTCCACATTTGGTTTGAGATGGAATGATGATCTTTCAAATTATTACAATGTAAAAAATGGAAATTTCAAACCAAATAGAAGAAGTAATAGTAATAATAATAATAATAATAATAATACTAATACTACTAATGATGATAATGATAGTAATGATGTTGCGGCTGATGGTGAAACTGGTGGTGAAGCTGATGGTGAAGCTGATGGTGAAGGAGAGACAGCTGAAGATGAAGGTGGAGATGAAGAAGAAGATGAAGAAAATGAAGATGACGAAGAAGAAGAAATAGATGAAGATGATGAAGAAGCTGTTGCTGCAAGAGACGCAAAATTAGCTGCAAAAGCAGATAAGTTAGCAAAAAAACAAGCAGAAATGGAAGAAAAAGCTCGTTTAGCAGCAATTGCAGCTGAAGAAGCTGAGAAAGCATCACAAGTACCACCAACATCATTTATATATCAGGATTCCACCTCATCAAGAATAGTTATTACTAATGGTCCAGTACCTCATAAAAACAAACCAGATAAATTTGGTACAATCTGTTTTAATCATATTGATGTTACTACATCATTAAAAACAACAGTAAGTTCTAATGGTATCATCAAGATATCTTCAAGTACTATTGGTGTATTAAATCCTATTTCTGATAATTATCTTGGTGATGAAATATCACGATATATAACAAATGGTGGTGTAATAACACGAACATTAATTAATGGACCATTTTCAAAAGATATTTTATATAAAAATGGTAAACGTATTTTAGTTAAAAATATTGAATATAATAACAAAAATAAAAATAATAGTCTAGATAAAAATAAAAATAAAAATAGTAATAGTAATTTCTATACAAAATTAATGAAAGATAAATCATTTGGATTGACATCTTCTTGGACATATTGTATATTTAATATTGATGGTAGTATTGATTATTATAATAATAAATTTGGTACATTAATTTCATCTTCATCAGATAATCAAAAAAATATTATAAAATCTACACAATTTACTGATATTAGAAAAATGAATATAGATGCAGAAACAAAAGCAATAGTAACCACATATTTAGATGGTAGATGTATAATTAAATATATTGATGGTTTATACGAAACAACATTTCCAGATAATACTTCATTTATTGTTGCTGCATCTGAAAAAGTTGTTTTAATTAATAAACGTTGCATAGTAGCTAACCCTAGTGGTAACGATAATAGTAATAATAGTAATGATGGAAATATTGGTAATATATTATTACCAACAATAGAGATAGACTTAGATATAGATAACATGTGTCACGGTCATAGTCAAGGTAAACAAATATCTATAGCTAAAGGAGGTTTACTAGTTAGGTCACGTATTTCATTATTAGATGGTAGTTGTATATTTATAAAATATAATACAAAAATTACAGCAGAATGTAATGGTAGTATAAAATATATTCAAAGGAATCGTACATGTATAACATGCAATGATTTAGGTAATATAAGTTTTCATCCAAAAACATGCTGGAATAAAGAGAATGAAAAAGATTTCCTTAATGACAGTGAAGATAATTATGCTTATCTTTATACTGCTAACCCTAACACTGATAATGATAATGATAATGCTAATGCTAATCGTAGTGTTAATGTTGTAGGTAGTAGTGTACCTAATACAAGACAAAGCAATACATCATTATTAGTTCATGGGGGACAACACGATGGTATTAATAACAGTGTTACATTTCAGCATGAGAATATTTCACAAGCACATCGTGGACATGGTGATACATCCCAATCTACACTTGAACAACCAGTTCTTAACAACAACAATAGCATTAATGACAATGATGAATGCCCATATGATAATCAATTACAAACAAAATATATTTTTAATATATTTAAACAATCTTGTTGTATTGAAGATTATGAATATAATAAATTTGATATAAATTTAGGAATGAATCCATTAATACCAAAAATTGATTTAGCTGGTGAAGTTCAAGGATTAAAACCAATAGCTATAACAGATAAACCATTAGAACCAAAATTATTTATTATTAATCGTGATGGAAGTTTTCAAGAAATTATATCTGATGATACATTAATTGACTTACAAAGGATAGAATATTATAATAGTGATTGTGAAAAAACTGAAAGTAATGTTGTTAGTAATGATATTAACATGGATATTAGTAATAGTAATAGTAATAGTAATAGTAATATTACGAAAAATAAAGGTTACAATAATGCTAATGGTAACGATAGTACTAATGGTGATACATTCTATTCATTTCAAACACGAACACGCTTAGGTTACGGTAATGATGATATATATGATTTTGATGAAGTATTTAGTAAAAGAATATGGAAAAATAGAAATAGACCTGCAATTGCAAATATGGATATGTCTATGGCAAAACTAAAAAAATTAAACCAAAGATCATCTTCTAGTGATAATAATAATAATAAGCAGCAACAGAATGGTTTTGTTGAAGGTAAAGATAGTGATAATAAAAAAGATAAGAATGACAATGGCAATGATAATAATAATAATAATTCTACAGTTACAAATACAAATACAAATAGAAATATTCCAATAACATCACAAATATATAAAATTATAAATTTTATTGAAATAAATAAAAAAAATTTATTAAACAATAAAGATTACAATTTATTATTATCACAAATATCAAAATGGTCTAATTTTGTTATATTACGTGAAAAATCATATGATAGATTTGATGTTGGTGATAATAGAAATGATATTGAAAAATCAAAAGAAAATCAAATACAAATAAAATTAAAAAAAATATATCAAGATATTGCTAAAAAAAAAAGAAAAGAAGCAAAATTAAAATCTCAACAATTAGCTGATATGAAAGCTTTAGGATTGACACCGACATTAAAACCAATAACAACAGAAGAACCATCAATAGAACAAGAACAAGTACAAGAAGATGAACGAATTAATACTGCAGCAACAGATGATGACACATCATCTTTTATAAATAGGAAGCAATTATTACAAAAAGAAATAGAACAATATGAAACAGAAATTAAAGACGCATTTGAAACATTTGCTGCTTCTGATAATCCTAATACTAATACTAATGCTGATGTCCCATCAGAGTTAGCTGTTTTGGATTATTATGATATAAGTTCAGCTTTAATTCAATTATTTGGTGAGTTCATTGATACCAATATTATTGATGAAGGTATAGCTGAATTGGAGAAATATCCCATTATCAATGGAAATAATTCCAATCAAAATGATAATGCTAATGCTAATGCTAATGGTAATGGTAATGTTGTTAGTACCGTTGAAGAAAAATCAATAGTTTTAGTATATGACCAATTCCGGGAACTGTATGAAAAAGTGAAACTATTATTAATATTAAGAAATGAAAGAAATATAGAAGCAAAAGAAAGAGAAAGAGAAAGATTGAATGCATCAGTAGCTTTACCTATCCCACCTAATTACAATTCACAAAATAATAGTAGTGGTAGTGGTAGTGGTAATGATAATGATAATGAGGATAGTGTGCGAGAGTTAATGCGTGTACAAACCGGACCTGGAAGATTACAGGATTCAGATAGTAACAGTAATAGTAACAGTAACAGTAACAGTAATAATAACAGTAATAATAACACTGGTAACGTAAATGAAAACATTCAGGGATACAATGAGAAAGTTCAAGCTGTTGGCGTGGCGTCAGCATCATTTGTTGAAGGATGGAGTGAAGTGGATGATAGTTTGGATAATATTAATATTCAAGGTAGTGGTGGTATTGGATCTGGTTCAGGTATTGGATCTATAGATAGAATGACCAAATCTGCTCCTGGTAAGCAACAGGAGCAACCACAATGGAATCATGGTAGTAGTAGTGATGATAGGAATGTTCCACAAGGAAGCGCTTTAAGAGCAGCGAAAGCGGCCAGAGAACATTAGAATTAATTTTCATTACCACTACTACTACTATTAGTATTACTATTACTATATGCTCAGTATGAATGAATGACAAGAAGGGAGATGACGATTAGTTATGTAAGGTTAAGGTAACGGAGGCATACATAACAAAGAAAAGTAGATATAGATATACATATACATGTAAATAATGTTTTAAAGTGAGGGAAAGAGAGATTGATCGATCGATCATTTTAAAATATTATACACTTTTTCCAAGCCTCCACACCTACCCTACCCTACCCCATCCTACCATACTATACTATACTATAGGCACATTTCCCACCGTAATTTACGGTTTGAGTCACCTCAATACCGTAATTACGGTGTATTACGGTAAATGGCTTTCACCGTAATACCGTAAAGACGCCTAGTTACTATACTATAGTATAGTATACTATAGTATAGTATACTATAGTATAGTATAACTTAACTTCCTACAGTTCAGCTGTAAATTTCCAGTTTTAGCTTTATGTATGTATGCACATACGCATATATGTATGTTTATGTGCATGCATGAAAACTGTGCAAGAGTCACTTACTTAACGTTGTGTTGGAGGTGGTGGTGCTACTCTCCCTTGTGGTGGTGGTGGTGGTCCTCTCGGACCAGGACCTAGTTTCGAAGGTGATATTCTCGGTGCAGGTGGTGCACGGGCTGGTGCACGGGCTGGTGCACGTGATAGTGGTGAATTAGTAGGAGCATAGGGTGAATTCATGTTCTTCGTAGAGTTGATTAATGGATTGGATGTAAAGCCATTATTTTTATTACTTTCTACACTGACCATTGCCATGTCTGTACCATTCTTGTTCAAAACATGATCACCATCACCATCATCTTCATCTTGTTTATTACTGATTCTTTTACGTCTTATGATTACACCGACTACACAACAAAACAAAGCTAATGATACTCCAATGGCAATACCAGTTGATGATGTTGCATGTTCCTTTACTTTCTCTATATCTAATTTATCTACATCTGCATCTTGATCGTCTTTAGGTTTCACTGTACTACAAATTGTTGAACCAATTTCTGATATTTTACCAGTAGAACATGCAGTACATACACTAGAGCCAGCTGACGATGAAAAAGTATTTTTCACACATGGATTACACAAAGCGGAACCAGAAATAGCAGACTTTCCAGCAGGACATATAGTACATGAACCACTACCAAAATTTTCTGAGGTTGTACCTGAAGCACAATCAGTGCACGAACTAGATCCTGCTGCTGAATATTGACCAAGAACACAATCAGTACAACCATTTGCACCAGCAGCAGACCATTTACCAGCGATACATGCATCGCATTTGTCACCTAAGATACTACTTGTTTCACCAGCAGCACATGCAGAACATGTAGTTTGTCCTTGTTCAATGTAAGTACCATCAGGACACTGCTGACACGTTACCATCTCCGCTGTAGAATATTGTCCTGGAAGGTTACTACATGATTGGCATGAGATGTTACCATCCATACTACCATACCCTTCTTTACATATACCTGCTTTTACACCCCCACAACCAGATTTATTTGTATCGCATCGAGTACATGGTTTGTTCATATTATTATCATCAGCTGAGTAGTAGCCTGTATCACACAGTGTACAGGTCATTTCCCCAGTTGAAATGTTTACAATAGCACCATAACCAGCTTGACAAATACCACCTGATGTACCACCACATGTCATACCATTAGTAGTAGGACATAAATAACATTCAGTATTTGATTTGATTGTTTTGTACTTCCCTGTTGGACATGGTGTACACGTAGTTCCATTATCACTACTACCAGTACCAGCAGAACATCTTACATCACAATCATTAACAGAAGTTGCTCCACGATCAGAATCTGGTTTTGCTACTGGACATGGTGTACATATAGTATCAGATGTTGCACCAACAACACTTGAATACTTTCCATAATCACATAAATCACACATGGTATCAGTTGGTCTTGAAGAATAACGCCCAGCGGGACATTTTATACAAGTAATCCCTTTATTTATTGTTCCATATCCCTGTTTACATTGTCCCGCTAGTGAACTACCACATGCAACAGAATTTGGATCACATATTGAGCATGTAAGACTGTTTGATTTTAAAGAATATTTCCCTATTGCACACATAGCACAATTATCATCAGTTATACGCCGCCTCAATTTATCACCACCTCCACTTTCACTTGTATCAAAACTGAAACCAGGACCACATACAAAAGATGGTGCAGCTGTTGGTGTAAATGTTGGTATAGCTGTTGGTGAACAAGCAACCCATGGTATAACTTGTGCACTACAACTATTACATTGTGAATTAGGTGGCAAAATAATTTTAGTTACTTTTGTATTGAAAAATGCTTTTTGTTGAATTGTAACAGGAATTCCAGGACATGCGGCAAAAGTTACACTATTTAAATCCTTACTATGAATGAATGCTTCAGCACCAATGGATGTAACACCTGAAGGTACTTCAAATGATGTGATATTTGTTTGATAAAATGCACCAGCACTAATTGTTTTCAAATTTGAATTTGTGGAAAATATAATTTTTTTTAATCTAATATTTGAACGAAAGGCTTCAACTCCAATATTTGTCACTGTATCTGGTATTACAATTTCTTCAAGACCTTGATTATTCATGAATGCTTTTTGACCAATTTCATTTAATTGTAATCCACCTCCTGCAAATACGACATTCTTAATCCATGTATTGGCAAAAGCTTCATTACCGAGTTTATAAATTCTTTTTGGAAATTTTATAGAATCTAATTTACCAAGTGCTTGAAATGCATTATTACCAATAGACATTGTATTCTCTATACCAGTAAATGTTATATTATTTAAAGTGCCTGTACCTGATGCATAAAATGCATAATCATCAAATACAAGATCTCTTGGTGGAAATATAAGTTCTTCTAATTTTGCTGTATAAAAAGCATTTGAACCAATGCGTTGTAATTGAGAAAAACCAAAAGGCCCTTTAAATTCAAATTCTACTTTCTTTAAATTTGAGCAACCAAAAAATGCACCATTTGCTATAGTAGAACATCTTGCATTTATTTTTATGGATATTAATTCTTTACAATTTGAGAAATATGTACTTGTAATGACAGTAGTTACAGCATAAGATCCCGTTAAATCTACATGTCCATTTGCATCAGGTTTCACGATACAGCCTGCTTCTATGTTTCTAAAAAGAAATACCGTAACAACCAACAACGAAACGAGTATGTTAAACATCAGAGAAAAGTTGATGGTATTTAAATTACAACTAAATTTTACTCCAAAAATATAATATAAGTAATGTATGAGGTTGTAAACTAAACACTGATGAAGTGAACGTTTTATTAATACGTTTAACATGAGGGTTCCCACCGTGGGCACCTTGTGGGCACTGTTGTCTCTCGATCAAAAAACAATCCAAAATATACAACAAAAAGTTTGTTATAATGTTACAAATGCATTTACTACTTGGTGCAAATTAAAATGCAAGTAAAATATTTCTTTTAGTACAATTTGGTGTATAAGCTGTTTCAGGAACATGCTTCTAACTCCATGCCATGGAACTTCTATCTCCTTTTCCTCTTCTTTATACTAAGTGGTGATCAAAAAAGTGAAAATATTTTTAGTGGAACAAGAAATTGTAAGTGAAGACGATATTATAATATTAGGAGCTTAACTTACTTTTTATATCAGTGTATCAGTGTAAATGTAGATTTGTAGAATGTAGATTTAATGTAGTCAATTCCCAAAATTCGAAATAATCAGTCCTCTACATTTTTTACATAATTTACAGTTTCTCCCTTACCCTAACCCTTGGATGCTTCATAAAGCTCCGCAAATAACGTTTTTTTACCACCATCATTATCATTGTTACTATTACTGGAATGCTTTTTTAACAATTTTTGTGGATGATCAAATTCAACAATTTCACCTTTTTCCAATACTAATATTTTATCACAATTCATAACTGTATTTATTCTATGTGCAATAGTTATAATAGTACTATTTATAAATTCATTATCTAATAATAATCTAATTTTTTCATCAGTTTCATTATCAATACTAGCTGTAGCTTCATCTAATATTAATATTTTGCAATTATTTAATAAACTTCTTGTAAGTACTAATAATTGTTTCTGACCAACTGATAAGTTAGTGCCATTTTCATTTAATAAAGTATACAAATGTGGATATTTACTGTTATCATCATTATCATCATTATCAACATTATCAACATTATCAACATTAACACTAACACCGACATGTTGATTACTCTTATTAGATTTGTGCTTATCTGATATTGACATTGACATTGACATTGAAGTTGAAGTTGATTGTTTTTGAGACATATAAATTTTATATATAGGTTTGAACATTGAAGTTTTCATTAAACATGAATGTATTTGTTCATCAGTATATAATGAAAATGGATCTAAATTAGACCTTATAGTTCCTTTTATAATAATAGGATTTTGTGGTATTATATCTATAGCTGAACGTAATTTTGACAATTTCATTTTACTTATATCATAATTATCTATATAAATTTGACCATTATGTAATTCAGCGATACGGAATAATGACATTGATAATGATGATTTACCACTACCAGTTCTACCAACAATTCCAACTTTTTCACCTGAATTAATTATAAAATTTATATTTGTTAAAATATTTGGACTTGTTGGTTGGTAACGGAATGTGACATTCTTATATTCTATTTTCCCATGAGTTATCCAATTCCCACTTTCATCACTATCACCATCATTGTTATTGTTATTGTTATTGCTATTGTTATTGTCATTCATTGACATCATTTCAATGGTATCATCAGCATCAGCATCAGCACCAGCATCAGCATCAGCATCAGCATCAGCATCAGCACCAGCATCAGCATCAGCACCAGCATCACCACCATTCTTATATATAAATTTCTGATATTCTGTACCCTCTGGTTTGATACCACAATATTGCAAAACTCTTTCTGGACTTACCATACTGTTCTCAAACCAAGATAATATCATTACTACAAATTGTAATTCATCAGAGATGGCTAAACCATATGAAAGTGATAACCCTATTAGTGATGCTCCTAATGTAGCAGTATGTGTATGTGTAGATACTGATGAAACTACGTTGTTAGTATGATGACTGTTGTTAAGATGATCTGGCCCTATTGAGCTAGCACTAGCATATCCAGCGCTATAAGCAGTGCTGTAGCTGTAACTTTCACTATATAACGCGTCATTACTGTAATTAGAACCAGAACTATCACTAATGCTGTTGCTGTATGAACCATTACTACCATTACTACCACCAATAACACCTTGGCTAATAAAAGCTAATATACATATAAAAAATAACATAATTGAACCTAATATTTGTACTCTTATTACAAACCATGCTTGAGCTGCTTGAGCCATGTACATCATAATACTAACATTATTTACTTTTGTATCATTTTGTAATAAATATAAATTTTTTTTTTTCATAATATTTATTATTGTTGTTGAACTTAAATTATTTGTAATTTCTGACATGAAAGATAGTACTGGTGATGTAGATATTTGCTGCATTCTTTGTATTTCTCTTGAACTTTTAATATATAATTTCATAACATTAATATATAAATATCCTATTGGTATCGCTATAATTACTAACCATTTAGTTATAATAGCTACTGCTATTAGTGCGCCTAATGCATTGAATATAACTGCAAAACAGCTACCAACTGCAAAAGGCATATTCATATCAATTTTACTTATATCATCACTAAAACGATTTAATATTCTTCCAGATGGATTTACATCAAGCCATGACATTGGTGCATGAATAACAGCTTTTGTCATTTTATTAAATAATAATAATGATGCATTATAACCAGTTAATGAAATTGTATATGTTCTTATAAAGACAGTTAAACCTGATGTTATTGATAACGCTATATATACTAATATACTATATGACATATTTTCATTTTGCCAATCATCATTGTGTGAGGTCCAATAAGATAACCATAAGTCACTTGAGACCTGTAGTGTAAATGCGAGTGTAAGTGTGAGTGTAAGTGTGAGTGTGAGTGTTAGTGTGAGTGTGAGTGTTAGTGTTAGTGTTAGTGTACATGTGATAGAAGGGGAAGTTTCGGAATGGAGAAATACGGGTGGGTTAGTTTAAAGAGAAGCAAAAGAAAGGTATACACTCAAGATCTCTCACATATCCAAAGCAAAGTCAAAACAAGACAAGACAAGACAAGACAAGACAAGACAAGCAAAACACAAAGCACAAGATAAAACAGGGCATAAGGCAAATGGCAAATAGCATGGAATACACTCACACCTAAGATTTGCCATAAAATTTGAACACAAATTAAAAATATCATAATTTTGTAACCTCCCATTGCATTCAAGTAGCCTAAGTATACCTCACTAGTAATGTTACCTTCAACTCTTTCCTCGCCATTATCGATGTCATTATCGATATCATTATCGTTGCTACTTATTTCTGTCTTTTTGCTCCTCTTCTTTTGTTTTTTACTTGGTGTAGATATAGATGATGATGACATTTGCGTATGGATTGCGTTATGAACAGAAAAATCATTGCTATTACTATTACTATTACTATTACTATTACTATTACTATTACTATTACTATTAATAGTATCTGTGATCTGATGATTCTCGTCTGTATCTGTATTTATATCAATATCAATATCATTTTCTTTAAGATATGGTCGACCTACACTTGAGCCTAAGCTTAATCCGGAACCTGAACCTGGACCTGGACCTGGACCTGGACCTGGACCTGGACCTGGACCTGGACCTGGACCTGACCTCGAATCTGAAGCAGTTGAGTTAATCAATTCCAATTTTTCTGATTTTGAAGTATGTGGATTATGGGATATGAGCCCATTGTCAGAATGATAGTCACTATCACTATAACTGTCCTTTTCATTACCATTATCATCATTATCATCATTATCATCATTATCATCATTATCATCATTATCATCATTATCATGAGCAATAATATTATTTAGATTCCATGGAGGAAAGACAAAGGTATAGGGATTGTCCATCATACTATGATGACTGAGACTTCGACTTTGACTAGAATTATCTGCATCTACATCTACATCTACATCTGTACTAGTGCTAGTGCTAGTGCTAGTGCTAGTAGTAGTAGTAGTAGTAGTAGTAGTAGTGGTTCTCGTTGAGTTTGAGTTTGAAATTGATTTTCTTTGAAATACAACTTCCCCATCAGTGACAGTTGCGCAAATCACACCGTGGCTAGTAGTGGGAATAGAGATACCGCTACCGCTACCACTTACATTATCAGTGCTTCTGTGACTGTTACTATCAGCAGTACTATCAGTAGTACTATCAACAGTACTATCAGTAGTACTGCCAGTGCCATCATAAGAGAGTATTTCATGATTGTGTGTTGCTAAAATGACAGTTTTTCCTATTAATAATTCACATATTGATTTCTGAAAAACATGTTTACTAACAACACTATCCAATGCTGAAAATACATCATCTAATATAAGAATGTCACTATCATGATACATAGCACGTGCTAAAGCTACTCTTGCTTTTTGTCCACCAGATAAACCTATGCCATTATCGCCGATATAAGTTTGTATTCCTACAGTAAGGTAAGTGTAAGTGTAAGTGTAAGTGTAAGTGTAAGTGTAAGTGTAAGTGTAAGTAAGAATTTCAAATGATAATAGAGTAGAAGTGGAAGCAATGTTAGGGATAAGATAAAAAATGCTGTTGAGTAGATGCATACAAAGGAACAGATCAGATCTACACATACTTAAGTACAAGTACAAGTACAAGTGTAAGTGAGTGGGTGAGTGGGACTTACCATTTCTAAAAGTGATCAAATCGTTGTATAAAGAACATGAATCAATCACCCTTTGTAACTTCAACTTATTTACATTTAAATAAGAAGATGGTCCCGATGTTGATGTTGATGCTGATGTTGATGCTGATGCTGATGCTGATGTTGGTGACATGATAATATTGTATAGTATAGTACCATTCTGTATCCATGTAGTCTGTGATGCATATGATATTGAACCATTTAAGGTATTCATATTCACAGGAACAGGAACAGAAGCAGGAACAGAAACAGAAACAGGAACAGAAACAGGAACAGGAACAGAAAGATTTCTGAATATCTTATTATTCTCCTTTTTGTATTCCTGCTCTTGTGAGTGTGATTGGGCAACATAAACATACATGTCCCCCAGTAATGCACTAATGAAGCTACTTTTACCACTTCCAGTCAAACCTTTAATTAGAAGTAATTCACCCTTATTTAAAATTTTTGTCGTTTTGATACTTAAAATAAATCCTTCATTATCATTGTCATTGTTTCTTCCTTTCTCAACATCAACATCAACATCAACATCGGCATCATTTATACCGTTAATATTTGTATTAATGTTTCTTTGACTGTGGTTAGCAAGGAAGGCACCAGTGCTTTTATCCATATCTATACCAACGTCAACGTCAACGTCAGCATCAACTCCATCAATATCTAAATCAGTATCAGCAGCCTTTTTATCTGAAAATGGATCCATAACTTTCACTTCGCCTTCCTCAGTTGTGTCCCAACTGTATGTACATTGCTTTATTATAACGGTCCCATTACCATTACCACTACCGCTATCAATACCGTTATCACTATCACTATTACTATTACTATCACTATCACTATCAAATTTTTTATCATACATATTAAAAAATTGTTCCAGTCTTTCCAATGAAGTTAACATTTGATAATACTGTGTAATAATTCCAGGCAAATCCCGAAATGGGTCCTGTAATGATTTAAATAACGATAATGCTGTAAAAATTTCTGCAGCTTTAATATTACCATTAGAATTATATCCATATGATGCTATAGTTGCTGATGATACTAAACATGGTGCTAGCCATAATAAACATATATTAACAGCACAAATCAATAAAGTGTCCCACAAATAAATTAATTCATTTTTACGTAAATGAAATATTTTTATTAAAAAATTATTTTCCCAATTATTGAATTTAATTATCAATATTGAATTAAAGCAAGCACTTACTGCAGACATTCTTTTATCTTTAGAAGATTGTAATTTATCATTGGATATTTTATATAGTTTACTTACATATTGATTTAATATCATGATTAATATTATTGTTATAAGACCATACCACATTGCATTGGTAACAACCTGATATAATAACATCATAGATATCAATATTTGCAATGGTAATACCCAAAAGCGATGGCCCTGTACTAGCATATCGGTGATTCTTTCAACGTCAGTAGTATATAAATTGGATAACATACCACTAGTATAATATTTTTTTGATTTTGTAGATAATATTAATATTTTATGAAATATACATCCTTTTATAGCTGCACCAACTTTCACAGATAATAGACCTGTTATGTAGCTATATCTTGTATTCAATATTGCTGCCATAATTCTTGTAAAAAATAATAATAATATTGATATTATTATTGATATTGTATAAGATCCTTCTCTTTCTTCTTCTCCTTTTCCTTCTCCTTCAACAGTGAGATCTTTATTGTTGTTTGCTTCTGATAAAGTAGCTAATAACACTAATCGGTGTAACAAAATCGGACCAAAGAAACTAAAACATGATGCCCCAAAAATGTATATTCCCATAAATGTGTATTCTTTTCCATAAATTGTTAATAATGAATATAATAATCCATTTTTTATCTTTTTAATTGATTCAGAGGTTGTGGTTGATTCAGCGTTCCACATGTTCCACAAATCTTCTCTTGTTTTCTTTGCATCGCAATCAATGGGCAAATCAATAGCATCTTTTTCTTTTAATGTTCTTTCTTTTGCTAAATCTATAATAGGTGTAAACCAATCAAATGTTATACTACTGTAGAAAGTATCCGATGGTGAATCATGTTCCTCATGGATATTTTTCTTCAGGATAGGATCGCCATGATTATCATCCCCTAGTGATACAAGTCCGTACCCTGCCCCTATCATATACTAGACAACTTATCTATTATTTACTCGCAATACACAATCGTGGCACACAATACACTGTACCAATATTAAATCAAAGTTTTCTGACTCCAAAATCTTTGATTTATTTGTGCCTCTATTTCACCACAAAATGAAAATGTGGTTCCGCAAATGCTCTTAGAGTAAAATTGAATGCAATTTTAATACAATTTCAAGAACAATTTCTCTTGTTCTCTCTTTTGAGCCCAAATTTGATGTCTTTGTTGTGGGATATCCCCCACAATCGCAGTGCACCTTGCCTGATTCAAAGCTTTCGGAAGACAAGATGCAACGCCAATTTCTTTCAAAAGCACGAGGTTTTGCCACTAAGGCCAAGCAGACAAATGTTGTTGTCGTAGGTAAGTATTTAATGAATTACTCTCTATTTCTGAATCTCTTTGTGTAAAGGTTTCTTAAATCAGACAATCTAACCACATTTAACTATATATTTACTTTAAAGATGGATGCCGTATTCCATTCACCATGGGTGGATCTGTTTATGGCAAATATCTTGCTGTAGATTTACAACGTATGGCACTTAGTGGTCTTATTCAAAAGACTGCACTTGATCCATCAATCGTTGATTATTTATTTTGTGGTACAGTTATTCAAGAACCAAAAACATCTAATATTGCACGTGAAGCTGGTATGGGTGCTGGTATTCCAATTAGTGTACCCTCACATACAATAACACAAGCATGTATTTCATCAAATCAGTGTATTACAACTGGTGCAGAAAAAATTTTATCCGGACAAGCTGATATTGTTATTGCTGGTGGTGTTGAAACATTTTCAGATGTACCAATACGTTTTAGTCGCAAATTACGTGAAAGATTATTAAAATTTCCTAAAGTACAAAAAAAAGGTGTTATGGATCAAATTAAACATTTCAAAGGTATGGGTTTAAAAGATTTAGCACCTGAACTGCCTGCTATTGCTAATTATACTACTGGTGAAGTTATGGGACATTCATCTGATCGTTTAGCTGCAAAATTTGGTGTATCAAGACAAGATCAAGATGAGTATACTGTTAGATCACATACAAATGCCGCAAAAGCACATGCAGATGGGTTATATGATGATGAAATGATTGCTGTTGATGGTAGTGTTGTTGAAAATGGTATTAAAGGTGATTCAACATACGAGAAAGTTGCAAAATTAAAGCCAGCATTTATTAAACCACATGGTACACATACAGCAGCTAATAGTTCATTCTTAACAGATGGTGCAAGTGCAACATTAATTATGTCAGAAGAAAAAGCATTAGAACTAGGTTTCAAACCTAAAGCATATATACGTGCATGGTCTTATGTTGGCTGTGATCCATTTGAAGAATTATTATTAGGTCCAACATTTGCTACAAATCAAGTTTTAAAAAAGATGAAATTAAAATTATCCGATATTGGTGTTGTAGAATTTCACGAAGCATTTGCTGGACAAGTTTTAGCAAACATAACAGCAATGGGTAGTAATAAATTTAATCAAGAACGTTTAGATGGTACAAATTTATTAGGTAAAATGGATTTTAGTTTGATGAATACTTTAGGTGGAAGTTTGTCACTTGGTCATCCATTTGGTGCAACTGGTAGTAGATTAGTAACAACTGCATCAAATCGTTTACAACGTGAAGAAAAAAAATATGCTTTATTAACTGCATGTGCTGATGGTGGTTTAGCAACAGCATGTATACTTGAACGTTATCCTAACTAAATCTTAACTGATAGTGATAGTGATAGTAATAGTAATAATATAGTAGTTGACTTGACTTGTCTTGTCTCACCTCACTCTATGATCTATACTCTATACTCTAGGAATAGTCTTAATGGTGATATGATGTGATGTGATTTCTGATGTTTAGTACAATAAGTAATTAATAAAATTATAAAAATGTCTATCTCCTCTCTGCCTTATAAAAATATCATGATATGTAGAATCATAAGTAGAGAATCATGCAAACTAAAATGAGCTTGCATTAATATTAGAAAACTATACACAAAATGGCAATATTTAATATTCGTCTCTTTCATTTCTAGACCTCCAAACAAACCACAGGAGAAGTGAAAGAGGACCGATGGACCGATCTTTGGGGAACACCTTCCAGAACCCACACCTCCTCGTTCGAAGCCCCTTGGAACTTTTCTTCAAAGATTTTTCTAAAGAAACATGTTTGGATCGCTTTCTAAGGCTGGTGCTAGAAAAGCAGCTGCAAATAAGAAGACAACATCAACAGAAACGGCAGCTAACGATGCATCTGGAAATGTGCAAATTGATGACAATGTCTTTAACTTTTTAAAAATATCAAATGCACTTGATACTCTCAAGTCTGAAGAGAATGCAACAGCTTCATTATCGGATTTCCTTGTTGGTGAGAATACACATCCTCATAAGGATGTTATAGAAAAAGGTGTAGTACCTATCAAATACGATGTTTCACGTGCTGAACCTATACCTCGTGATGTAATATATGATTTTTGGAGAGCATGTGGTAGTATGTTATTAGATAAAAATATAATAAAAAAGATTGTTAATAGTTCATGTGATGGTAGCGGTAGAGCCTTGCATTTAGCTGCTATTGATTTTCAACGAAGTGTTATGGAATATAATTTTGGTATCGAACCTGATTATGGTTGTAATCAAATGGGTTTAGCTGCTTCAAATTATCCTGATGATAGTGAATTACAAGATGGCGCAGCTGGATTTATGAGAATTGCAATGCATAGTTTTATAGAACAATTAAAAGTTAGAGCTGGTAAGTAATTCATTCAAATCATGTTCATATTCATTTTCATATTCCATTGGTGCGGTGTGATGTGGTGTTGTTTGATTTGATTTTCACTTGGCTTCATTGATTTGCTTAGATTTTGATTGACTGACATACAACTTTGAAATTCCCCTCATACTTGTACTTACTACTTACTAATACACTTATACTTATACTTACACTTATACTTACACTTATACTTACACTTATACTTACACTTATACTTACACTTGAACACTGAACTAAAAAACAAAGTAAATAATTCATTGAATGGTATCAAATTACGAACAACCGGAGGAATGAGTCGTATGTTATTATTAGAATTTTTTGAAGGATGTAATGCTGTTATGACATTAGATTCTACAGTTAAAGTACTTAAGGTAGCATATAATATTAAAAAAGATTATAAAGATGTTGGACAAGCCTGTATAAAAATACAACATCATATCTTAGAATTAATGGGAGTAACTAAAGATTATGGTGTATCTGTACTGAATTCTATTGCAGCAGATTTTCCAGCTAATGATAATGAATTAAAAAACAAATTTAATAGTTTTCGTATGTGTGCTGAAATAAGTGTGAAAATGATTGGATTAGCACCAGACGACAAAGAAGAATTCTTAAAGGAAGTACCAAGATATTTGAGACAAGTACCACATATATATTTTATACAAAAACAAAGAATAATGGAACAACAACAACAAGATCAACAACAATATAAAAATACATCTCCTGAATTACAACAACATCAACACAATTTATTAAATTTCTTAAATAGTGATGAAGGTCATACTAAAGTATCTGCATTAGCAATAAAAATGGACAATAAAAGAAAAGAAATGGAACCAATAGCCAAATTATGGACAAATGAACAAAGAAGTGATTATTTTAATAAATTTAAAACAAATAAAATTATTATGGAATTAAAGAATTGTGGTGGTGATATGATCTCTAGAGTTAATCTTTTGTCTGATTATGATGATGATACATTTACAGATATATTTACAATGCAAGCCGTATTTAATGCTGATGCAAGAGCTGGTGGTACATTATTAAATGAATTAAGAAGTAGTCAAGGTAGTGGTAGCGAACATGATAATAATTCTACAGCCAATGTTGGTATTGTTATGCAATCAATATCTGCTGTGTCTAAAATGGCACAATTACCAAAAGGTTCATTGCAGATGCCACCAGGTGCTGGTGCCAGTCAAGCACATGATCACAGTCATGATCATGGACATAGTCACAGTCACAGTCATGATCACAGTCATCAAGGGCAAAGACAACAACAACAACCTGCTAATAAACCTGATGTCACAAAAGGTAAAGCAGATACCATTGAGAGAGATTAGAATTGGGAATCGGGAAAATGTAAGTAAATAGATCTCAATAAGCAATTGGCTTCTCTACTCATCTTCATCTTCATCTTCATCTTCATCTTCATCGGTGCATTGTTTACTAACTTTGGTGAGACAGAGATTCATTAAGAGAAGAAGAGAGTAGAAGAAACAGATGGAAATTATAAATATGAATAATGAATGAAGTAAACAAAGAACACAACTACATCTTATCCTACATATATTTCCATGAGTTTCTAAAATATACCTATCTCTTTTAACATCATCTTCTCTAATCTCTTGTCCTTCTCCATTCTCCTGAGTTTTCTGTTATTTCGTCTCTCTTCCGTGATACCAGCCTTGAAAGCTAAAATTATCTTCATGATCTCACTGTCCGCACTAATATCACGGTCCACACTAATATCACGCTCTTCCTCATCAGTGGTAGAGCATGTTCTGCATGAACTGCCATACTGACACTCATCACAATCCAGACAATGCCACTGTCTCCAGCGCTTACATTCTCTGCAATCAAAACAATGCCAGTAGTAATCACTTTTTAAAAGACGGTTTTGGAATCCCTCCCCACCACAGAAACTGAAGTAGACATCAGAATTCGCAGTCAGGATACTTTTGACGAATGCTGCGTCATCAAGTGCATCGAGATCTTTGCCTTTAACCAGTTGTCTAAAGACATCGCACTCTTCATTGCGTGCAAGCTGAGCTATTTGGGCTACTGAAAGCAACTTGGGGCGACCAAAAAAATCACGCTTCTTATCCAATATCACGGTTGTCCTCACGTAGTTTTAGTTTTCGAAACAAGGGTGTACTTTTTCGATCTCGGATCCGTCTGTATCTTTTTTTTCAATATCATTAAAACCGTAGCTTTTGAGCACTTCAATTACCTTAGGTGTCCTTGTTTCGTGATTGTATGAAGTACAGTACATTGCAGAATAATCTTCTTTTCGTTCAAACTCCAAACCAAGTCATACAGTCAATACTAAATGGGACACAATTCCACTTTCCCATTTTACAGTTCTCTCCTCCATCTTTCAAGTTTTTTTGCATTCTTCAAGGAAAAAAAGAGAGAACATAAATATGCCAGGACATTCGCACAACCCCAATTCAGGAAGTGCAAATAGAGGCAATACACTTGGAGATCGTTCAAGTGTACGACAGAGCAAGCTTTATCGTCAGTATGAGTCTGGAAACGATGTGAAAAGTATCTTAGGTACAGACCATCTTCAATGGAATACATCAAAAAAGGAAGGAGCTTATGATGGCCATACTGTGTATGATCACAACAATCCATACAATGAACACTCTGCTAATGCACCCATGACATCAAGGAAAAGAGGTACAAAAATTCGAGAACCATCACATGAATTAAAAATAGAAAGCCACCATGAACGTAATTTAAATTCATATGATGAAAATTTATCACACTCATATAATAAAGTGCAACAAGCGCGTAGAAATTATGAACGTGGTGGAAGAGAAACAAAAAAAAGTGTAGAAAATATATCTCACATGAGTCCACCACGTAATGTTAGAGGTACTGGTAAAGCTGCTGGTGTAGGCACAGCAAGATTAGATCAAGTTGGTGGTACATATCAAAAGCAGAATCATCATAGATCTCAACCTAACATCAAAAGTAATACAAATGCAAATACTAATGCTAATGCTAATGCTTATGCTAATGATAATGCTGAAAGTGGTAAAACAGCATCTCAAAGAATGAAAGAAAAAATAAAGAAAAAAGGATCAAGAGCAAGAGGAGGAGATACAAATACAAATTTAGATTTAGATTTAGATTTAGATTCTTTAGACATGGAACAAATAGAGAGACTTAGTGGTGGAATGAAAGAATTAAAAAGAATGGCTGAACTAGCAGAAAATTCTAGTAGAAATGCTAGATTACAAGAATTGAAGAATCAGTTGAAAGATATTGAAAGTGGTGGTGGCTCAAGATCTAGGTATAATGATACTTCTGCTGCTGCCGATGATGATGATGATGATGATGATGATGATGATGATGGTTATGATATTGCTCCACCTAGTAGTCCTCCAAAACTCAATCAATACAACAGTGCTAGCAAACGGAATGCCACAGAGATAGATGTAGATACAAACTCACGTGGTAGTAGTAGCTGTAGTAGAAATTCCAGTGGTTTATCACCCGGTAAAAGTGTCCTGAAGAATAGAAATCCGCATGCTACTTATCGTGAATATACTAAAAGCATTATAAATGATAATATCTATGAAAGAGATCCTTATCACAACTACGGTGGTACTGGTACTGGTACTGGTACTGGTGGCCATGGTGGCGATCAACGTCAAAATTATGACGATGCTCATAACGCTTTTTTGAAGAATTCTGGTAGAATGGGAGGTGGTCGAGGAGATGATGGTACTTACAGTCACAATCACAACCATGACCATGGTCACAGTCATGGTCATAAAGATCATAAGTATAACAACCGTTCATCATTAATGCCTGCATTGCGCTTACCTGATGGTACATTAAGCGATTATGATACTCATAACAGTAAAGCGATAAATAGAAGAAGAACACCACCACCTGAAAACCAATTTATAATTGATGAGTACCATAGACAAAGTAGTAAATTTTTTAATAATAACTATGATGTTACTAATCCTATTGAAGCTGCTAATATGTACAAAACAAGTAGCAGTCAAAATGAATATAATATAAATCATAGTTTGATTGGACAATATACTTCAAGAGGGTCTGAGCCTATAAGTGGAAGAGGAACAGGAATAGGAATCAGTTTAGGTGCAGGTGCACGTTTAGGTGTAGGTGAAACAGTTTATGGGAATAAGACACCTAGAGATAGAACACGAATAGATGTGACAGATTTGGAAACTAGAATAGCTATTAAAGAGAAATCATCACCGGAAATTGAAAAATTATCACCATCTCAAAGATTGGCAGCTTCATGTCCATTTGCTGTCGGTGGAAATTTATATAATGACAGTAATAGTAACAGTAATAGTTATGGTAATAGTAATAGTTATAGTTATAGTAATGGTAATGGTAATGGTAATGGTAATGGTAATGGTAATGGTAATGGTAATGGTAATAATTATATTAAAAGTAATAGTAACAGTAACAATAACAATAACAATAACAATAGTAAAATTCGTACATCAGAATCAGAATCAAAGCGTGTTACACGCCCTTGGTAGACACCTAGACTCTGGCGATAGACGTAAATTTAAAGGTAAATGTGAAGATTAATGATGAAGATGAAGTAATGTAGTGAGAAAAAAGTAGAGCAGTAGACGAAAGTAGAAATAATAAACAAAGGAAATGAAAGAAGATAGAACAACCACAATAAGAATATTAATAATAATAGTGATAATAATAGTAATAGTAATAGTAGTAGTAATAGTAATAGTAATAGTAAGAATACAATTGGTTGTGATGTTATTAAACTTAAACTTAATACAAAAATAGTTTGAACCCACATTTCCATTCATTAACTTCAGATTGTTCCCTCCACTTACATACAACCTCACCCACATTACCACTACCACCAACCTGTACATATACATTTATAGATTTATATTGATATTAATTTTTAATTGCTATGTGTTACTAGCATAGATAGTGCAAGAGTTCAGATACTAGAACTAGATCTAGAACCAGAACTAAATGCTTCAAAAAAGAATTAAATTATATATATTTCCAGCTTATTCTTCATAATAATAAGGATTTGGTTGTTCTTTAACCATATTGACAGTTGGTGCCATAACAGTGGTATTAGTTGCAACAACTTGTGCAACAACAGGCGCCTGTGTTAATGTCCACATCCAATAACCAATTGCACCAAGTGAAGCAATTTGTATTGCAGCTAATAATCCGACCATTGTTTTTAATGTACTTAGCATATCAGCTACATCTTGTACATCTGTATCACTATTCTTTGCAGCATTAGCAGCATGAGTATTGACAAAATCAACAAATTGGAATGTACCAATTAATGTTATGATACGTAACATAATAAAGAAGACACCACCACCTAATTTACTGCCAGTTGATTGATAACAGTCTTTACAACAACAATTACATAGAAAACAACCGCAACATGATTCTCCCATTGATAAAAATGTTAAAAATTGATTTGATAAACCAAAAATAGTAAAAAAACTAAATGCAACTGCAAAAACGAACCCTATTACAGGACCAAAAACAACACTGTAAGTTAACTATAGTAGTGAATTTGCAGAAAACAAAAATATAGATAATAAGAGGAAACAATGATTTCATAAAGGAATATAACGTTAGTACAACTTTCCTATGGCTATGCAATCTTGAATATATCTATTACAAATGATATATCTCTCTCTCATTTTCTACTTACGTATAGCCAAATGTATGAGAGGGTATCAAGTATCGTCCTGATGTTTGCGGCTGCTTTTACTGGGGTATCAAACTGACAGCAGATACTGCCTTCTTCTTTTTGCTGGATAACTACCACCGTCTGTGCCATATTTGGGTATTATCTTACTTTACTTTTTCAAGAATAAAACTCTGCAACAACTGTTCTCTTTCCGAAAAGTTTAGAAAATTGGTGGGATCCCAAGATCCCAAGACCCAATCAACTCACACTTCTTTTTAAACTTCCTTTTGTCTTTGCCTTGTTTTCTAGTTGGGTTTTTGCGAACGTAATAGAATTTTAATTATTAACAATTTTTTTTTTGCATAATAATAATTATATCATAGTGTTTTAAGTGTTCTCGCTATACAAAAGATTGTGATAATGGCAACGAAGCTACTTCCTTCCAATCATAAAGAGTTTAATACCAAAACATATTGGGATAAGTTTTTTCAAGAAAGAGACAATGAATCATTTGAATGGTATGGTACATATAATGATATTAAACACTTAATATCAATGCAAATACCAAATAAGGAAGCAAAAATATTAGTAATTGGTTGTGGTAATAGTGAATTTTCGCATAATTTATATGATGATGGCGGTTATCATAATATAACAAATATAGATTATAGCGATATAGTTATAAAGGAAATGATCAATAAAAATAAAAATAATAGAAGACCTGGAATGGTTTGGCATATTGGTGATATGACAAATATGAATAATTTATACAAAGATAATTCATTTAATGTTATAATAGATAAAGGTGCATTAGATGCTATATATTCTAATGATACAATAGAAAATTCAACTTTAACTAATAATATGTTCTTAGAAATTAATAGATTGTTGACCGATAGTAACAGTAACAGTGGTGGTGTTCCGGGAAAATATTTATGTATAAGTTTAGTTGAATCATTCATTTTACGTCATTTATTACGATTTTTTGTTGGTGATGTTGATGTTGATGTTGATGTTGATGTTGATGTTGATGTTGATGCTGATGCTAATACTTATACTTATACTAATAATAATATGATTGTATCTCAAAATACTTTCTTGACCCAAGTAGAAACATTTATACCCAAAAAGAATTCTGGACCATTTTTACCAGTTTTTTTAGCATTTACTAAGCTACCAATATCATCATCATTGTCATCATTGTCATCACCAGCTCAGTTAAATACAAATACAAATACAAATTCAAAGACATGTAGTAATATCTTGTGTCGTATAGATGAAACAGGTAAATCAACGGTTAAACCTCATAAATTAACTGCAAATATATTTTATAAGAGAATAATAGCTGTTCAAGAATTTAATGCAGTAAAATTAAAATATAATATTAATATTATTATACCTGGTAGATACGACACGTTCGAGCTATGGGCAAATAAAGACACTGACACTAATACTAGTAGTGATACTGATACTGATATAAATGCAAAAAATATTACCTCTAACACTGACGCTGACATTGACACTAACATTGTAAATATTCCACGTTTTACTCTAATCATTGTTGATGCATTACTAAATAAAAATCCTACCATTGACAAATATGAACAAATTAATTATGATAATAGAATTAATTGTGCAGTCTTTTTTATACCTCAAGGTAATGAATCATCGTATCAATTTTGTACAATAAATGGATTGAATACAATAGCAAATTTAGCAAATTGTAAGAGATTAATTGCTGTTAGATGCAATCGTCCACATATTTTTGGTAATAATCAAGAAATACAGGATGAACTTAATCCGATGATATTACCATTGTTACCATTAGCAGTATCTAGTGGTGGTAGTGGTGCTGATGCTGGTAATATGATAGATAGTAATAAAGAAAAAATACCATACGTAGCAATTCCAGATGAGAATAACTGGAAGATCGTTGGTAGAGGTTTGACAACATTAAGCGGTTCATACATCATTGAAGAATCGCCATATGATGAAGATGATGAAAATGACAATAGTGTATTGCGTAGATTAATATTTTTAAATTGTCCACATTTTATACAAACTGAATGTAGATTAAGACCATGTAGTGATAGTGATAGTGGTAGTGGTAGTGGTAGTGGTAGTGGCGATTGTAATATGAATTTTGATTGTAGTTATATAGACGACCATCACACGTCTGTTTTGGCTGGTTTGACTTTAGCAAACATAAACATAACTACTAGTACCAATATCAATACTGGTGCGACTGGTATCAGTACTAGTGGTAGTGGTAGTGGTAGTGGTATTGGTGATGGTAGTGGTAATGCTGTTGTAATAGGACTTGGTGGCGGTGCATTTCCTATGGCTTTAAAAACGTATTGTCCGAATGTTAAACAGTACTTGTGTGATTGGGATCCAAGTATGATTGATATTGCTAAGAATTTCTTTGGGTATCCAAGTAATGGTAATGGTAATGGTAATGGTAATGGTAATGGTAATGATAGTAACAGTAACAGTAACTATGAGTTTGTTGGGATTGATGGTGTGGAGTATCTCCATAATATTGCACTTCATTTAAAGAACCAAGCATCAGCATCAGCATCAATGTCAATGTCAATGCCAAATAAAAAGTGTAAACTAGTCTTTCTCGATGTAAATGGCATTGAAAACGAAAGTAACGGTTTGTCGGCACCACCAGTTGAATTCTTGACAAAATCTTGTATGGAAGATATATATTCCATATTAATAGGCGACGAAGAAGATGATGATGATGATTATAATGATAACTTTGGTGGTGTTCTAGCTATCAATGTTGTTGCTAGAACTGACGAAGCTATGTTCAATTTAGAAAAAATTATGAAACAAGTTTTTAATTCAAATTTAAATTGTATTGAGTCTGTAGATGTTAGTGCTGATGCTAGTGCTGATGTTAGTGCTGGTGATGCCGATGATGATGTTCGTAAAATGATTCAACGTGCAATGAGAGGAGAGGTAGACATTGGGGATGCGATTAATACCGGTGATAGTGCAGTTGATGCTGATACTGAAAACGTAAACGTAAACGAAACTAAGTACAATGGTGGCCCTGGATGTGTATACCGGTTGTGTTGTGGAGAAGATATAGTCAATCGTACATTAATATGCGTTAAAGGTAAGAAGGCAGCTCAAATGCACACTGACAATGATATCACTGCTATCATTGGTAGAGCTGATATTCAATTGTCATTATGGTTAAAGTCTATAGAAAGTATAAGTAGTAGTGGAAGCGAAAAGGATCCATTGCAATTATCGTCAACTTTATCTATGTTAGAAAAGGCATGAACATTTGGTTCACGAGAAGAGAAGACATGAGAAGCCATAGAAGGGTCATGAGAAGAGAGGAGAAATGAGATGTTTATTTATACATTGAATTTATTTTTCCAAAACAAAACAAGTGAAATATAGTGTAAGATAGATTAACCACTTTTTTAATTTAATTTAATTATTTTACACATATAGCTATGACAACTATGATAACTATCTGAACTATCTGAACTTGTGTTCGTCTACAATAGGACAATTTCTAAACACATCGGCTACATTCACATTATTACTTAATTTGTATTTCCATCCAGAGATATCCCCATTGAAGGGTGTATCACAGAACATGCCACTCATGTCAGTAACACTGCTGACATTCCATCCAGAGATATCCCCATTAAAGGGTGTATCACAGAACATGGAATTCATGTCAGTAACACTGCTGACATTCCATACAGAGATATCCCCATTGAAGGGTGTATTCTCGAACATCCATCTCATGTTAGTAACACTGCTCACATCCCATCCATAGATAGCCCCATTAAAGGATGATTCTCTAAACATGGATTCCATGTTAGTAACACTGCTGACATTCCACTTACTAATATCATCATTAAAGAAGGATGAACCATGGAACATGGAACCCATGTTAGTAACGCTGCTGACATCCCATCCAGAGATATCTCCATTAAAGGGTGTCTGACAGAACATGGAATACATTTTAGTAACGCTGCTGACATTCCACTTACTAATATCATCATTAAAGCCTCTCTTATAATGAAATAGACTATTCATATTGGTAACCAGTGATGTGTTCCATTTGCTGATGTGTCCATACTCTACCTCAGCTTCCACAGGATACGCACACCACTCATTAACAGATTGCTGTATGTCAGCATTAGTTCTATTGTACTTACTCGGCAACATCTTTCTAAATATGACCCAAATAAAGTCTGGCTGAAATTGACCCATTTGCGGATACTGAGTTCTGATCCTATACAATGATAGTACAAACTGGTACCTCTGTTCATTGATTATTTCATTCATTGTTGTTTTAATTGTATTTGTAACTCGCTATCGTGTCATGAAGTTTTGCCCACACGGATTCCCACATTCCCACATTCCCACCATAAGTGACTATAATACTACTCCACAGACTATGCCTCCTCTCAAAAGCGATGAAAAGCCCAAAGGCAATATGCGTGTTCGCTCGTCTAGTAGAGGAGCTCGCTCCACTAAATCACGAGCAAACAGTGTGAAGCGAAAATCAACTGCCAGCAAAGCCGAATTTTCCAGTGGCGACGAATGGATCAATACAGTAGATATTGAAGCTTTTGGTAAAGAGATGAATTCATTGAAATTAGAACTTACTGAAGGACAAGGTGATGATGATGTTGCACATTATGCTTTTGTAAGAACACTCACTGAAGTTTTTGCTGTAGCTGGTACAATTGCAATGATATTTCCATATCAATGGATGATTGCACCAATATTACTTGGTATTGCAACTACAGCAAGATGGACAATGGTTGGACATCATACATTACATGGTGGATATGATTTTATGAACAATAAAAAATTTAATCGTTTCAATTTTGCAAGTGGCACAATATGGCGTAGAACTATTGATTGGTTTGATTGGATGTTACCAGAAGCATGGAATATTGAACATAATCATTTACATCATTATCAATTAAATGAAAAAACAGATCCAGATTTAGTTGAAGATAATTTAAAATTGATGCGTGATTTACCATTACCATTTATGATTAAAAAACCTATTGTTATGTTAATGGCTGCAATATGGAAATGGTGGTATTATGCACCAAATACATTCAAACATTTAATAAAAAAAAGAAATTTAATAAAATTAAAATTAAATACAAAATCCAAAAATGATAAAGCTAATGCAGAAGCTGATGCAGAAGCTAATGCAGATGCTGATGTCGGTAAAGGTATATGGGTTATGTCATCATTATGGTTTGTAAAACCATTACATTTTATGAATGTTATGTTAGAAGCTATATTACCATATGCTATTTATAAATTTGGTATTTACCCATTACCGTTTTTAGTGTATAGTATCTTTTATGAGAATAATATTGTTAGTGATAACATGAACATCATGAACATGAACATCATGAACATGAACATGAGTGTTTACTATAATGCATTAATGAATTTATTCTTAGCTGATATTGTTGCTAATGTATATTCATTTATTATTATTGTTACTAATCATTGTGGTGATGATCTATATCGTTTTGATGAACATGCTGGTAATGTAACACCTTACTCTGGTGAGTTTTATTTAAGAGCTATTATTGGTAGCGCAAATTTTTCTACTGGTACAGAATTTGTTGATTTTTCTCAAGGTTATCTTAATTATCAAATAGAGCATCACTGTTTTCCATCATTATCAATGTTATCCTATAAAAAAGCTCAACCAAAAGTACACAATATATGTAAAAAATATAATATACCTTATGTACAAGAAAACGTTTTTAAACGTTTGAATCAGTTGATTTGTGTAATGGTCGGGGAAACATCTATGAAAAAATGGCCTCAAAATGCACCTTTTTAATATTATTATTATTATTATTATTATTATTATTATTATTATTTCATTTACTACTTCTAATTTGGTAACAGTAATAGTAATAGTAATAGTAACAGTAAGTTTATAGCAAAGAGAAATAAAATAGATGATAGTTTTTGTTTACTGTAAGTTCCTTTAATAGATGATAGTGTTTGTAAGTATTAATAGTAAATTCTTATCTTATCCTATCCTTTTAATGTCTTTCGCTTACTTCTACTTCTACTTCTGCTATTGCTATTGCTATTGCTATTGCTATTATAATTATTTATATTGTTACAAAAATCCCAACCCTAAACCTAACCCTAACCCAAACTCTAAATCTAACCCAACCTACAGGAACCGTGATGAGAGTGACCCAACTGCTCCTCTCATCACGGTACGTATGATTACTTAAATTAATTCCACGAATTCATTCCTGGTATAGATGCAATAGAATAGACAAGACTGGCTTTTGAGGCCGTAATCCGATAAACCTCTACCCAACCCAACCCAACCCTGTGTTCAACCACCAACACTTACACTTACACTTTATACGCGAATTGTTCCTTCTCTTTCATCATAAATAGTCCAATTACTATGACCAGAACCAGAAGTACGACCAGCAGTATTTGCACAATTGTAACTACCAGTGTCATTTTCAGTCTTCTCAATATCGATCGATAAACATCGTTGAATAAATCTTTGAAAGGAAGTCATATCTTTGTCAAGCAATATACTATTACTATTACTTTCATTTGTATTAGTATTAGTATTAGTGCTCGTACTTGTACTTGTACCTGTATTGTCACCAATACCACAATCACTACTACTGCCTTCAATAGTGGGTCTCAAATATTCATCCTCAGTACCCACCAAAACAACATAACATGTATTGGAATTGGAACTTTTACTCATTATTGTACTTGTATATCCTTCAAGTGGATCAAACTTTTTACCTTTTGGTGTATGAATCGTTGTTGTTGTTGTGCAATATACTCCTATATATGCTTTGTTTCGTTTACCAATACGCCAACAAGCTACAGGACTTTTTTGCATACAATTATCAAATTGTAACCAATTACCTAAAATATTTTCATTAGTAAGTATAGCACTAGCACTAGCACTAGCACTAGCAGTGGGATCTTTACAATATAAATATTCTTCCTCTAAAAGATGTGATGGCCAGTAAAGATAAACATTCCAATTAAAAATATTACCTATAATAATACCAGTAGTCATAAGGGATGGAGTATTATAAGATATTACACATAAAGGTCCTAATTGTACAATATATGGATTATACGTATTAGTAATACCACCATTGAATTGACCACCACCAGATTGTGTCCAAACACCAGCACCACTTATATTAGCACACCATGGCAATTGCTGAAAACTAACATTATTCACACTGTAATCATCAAAAGATGACAAAATTAAACCATTTTTTTTTTTATATAAATTTAATTTTATATCACAATAACTTTGTCCTAATGATAAAAATTGATAATTACTAACTAGTATATTGGCTATGGTATCAGGTATGTAACTAAATAATTTCAATGTATCATTATCATTTAAATGATGAGTTTTTTGATATTTTTTTGTATTTAATGTAAACTCTGGATGTAGTAATAAACCCGCTGACCAATAAAAAGGAATTAATTCAATTTCATCAAGAGCATTAGCATTAGCATTAGCATTAGCATTAGAACCATTACTAGAAGCAAAATTTAATTTTATTAAAACATCCTTATATATTTTTCTTATAATTGTAACAGAATGTGATGCTTGGATAGTTATTCTGCCTTCCATATATAAACAATTTTTAATTATATTTATATCTATAATATATTTTGTACTTAATAAAAAATCAGTTATTTGACTTGAACCGGGTGGAGATCCAGATCCCGATCCAGCCTCAGCCTCAGCATCAGAAAACCCACTGTGTGTATTACCAGTAATTAAATATATTAATGAATTAATATTATGACCATTATTTCTTAATCTTGTTCTTGGAAATGCTCTTGCACTTGATGTCAAATTACAGATACCTTGATCACTAGTACCTAATAAGATTAATTTCAATATATTTTCTATAATAGTTTTTGATAATTTTTTTATATTATTATTCATGCTATAGTCATATAAATTGAATAATGCACTTATTGTGTATGGTGTGTATACATGTGATAATACTTCGTAATAACCACTGAATGAAATAGATACATGTGCTTCTAAATATATTAATAACATCTTTTCTTCAAAAATAAGATTATTATTGTCATTGTCATTGTCATTGTCATTGTCATTGCTATTGTCATTAGCTTCAGATTTACCTGTACCAGTACCGGTAGTAGTAGCAGCAGCAGCAGTATTTATTCTTGTAGCATATTGATGACATAAATGTGCACTACCAAGTGTCATCAAAATATGATTTTCGGACCAAAAACATAAATGACTAAATTCTTTCATGGTATACGTTCTAGATATACCAATTTTTTGTGTTTTTGTTTGTACAGGTGGATTAATCTCTTTTGGCCAAAATGGGAATGAACATAATGTATTTAATAATTTTTCACGAACTTTATTTATATCTACCAATGGTATATTGTTACTTTTATCTGCAGAATCACTAGTACTACCACTTCTAGTCAGTGGATTCATCGTGTATTCAGGAAGTGCAGGTCGACCATGATTACCATCATTAATTTTTGTATCACCAGGTAAGTTTGGTAAAAGATATAGCAAACGTACCAGTGTTATAATGTGCATATCTACATCCTTCTCTCTATCCTCCACCGTTTCCAATAACTTTTCCAAATACGGTATGTCTAATTCACCATTCAAAGCCCACGTTATGAAGCTATGACGTGATATATAAGATTCTTTCAAAAGATCTAATCTATATGCACTTAAACGAGCATTCAAACTCGCATCATAAGAACTTTGATCTTCTGAAGTGTCTTCCATCTGGTACTATCAATAGGTTTTCAAAACCTTTCCTAATGAATGATTATCAATCCTATAGAGCTCTATTCAATCTTTGTCCCAAAATGTCCCTCATACATTATTTTTTTTTAAAGCAATGCGTGCATTTCACACAATCATTCGTCGATTTAGTGTAAGAAACATGTCTACTGCAAGTTATAACCAACGTGACAGCTCTTGGGCTCCAGTTGGAGACGCCAAAGGTAAGCTTTAGTCTTGATAGAAAGAGTTCCTGCAATGTTTACATTTTCAGAAGAGTTTACTACTACTATGTCAGAAACTTCACTACGATCCTCAAGATTTCATCGATAAGAGGGAAGAAAGTCAACCATTAATAGAAGAGGGTAAAGAAGCAATTCTCTAATAGAATAGCACCAGCACTAACTAACTAAACTATCTCTTCTATATTTCTATTTATAGTTCCATTTGACCCTGTTGGCCCTGAGGGCTATGGAAAAGTAGCAATTCTTGTTAAAAGACCGGATCCAAAGTTAGACGATTCCTGTTTTAAGTTTGAAACGCGTGAACTTCCAACGGAGTTGGCTGAAGGTACAGTTTTAGTAAAAAATACACATTATTCAATGGATCCTACTCACTTTATTTGGACTCAACAAATTCCTCAATATATGCCTGCTGTTGGATTAAATACAATCATGAGATGTGGAACACTTGGTGAAATTGTGAAATCTGCTGATGAAGAAAAATTCCCTATTGGTCAAATTGTATCAGTATATGGCGGTTTAGCAGAATACTCAGTTCTTCCATTTTCAGGCGTTAATCCTACTGCACCTGGTGTACCTGTAGAAATGAATTTAGGCCCATTTTCATTGATTCAAGGTCATACAGCATGGGTTGGCTATAAAATATTAAATATTAAACCCGGACAAACAGTTGTAGTATCTGGTGCTGCTGGTGCAGTTGGTTCTATTGCAGTACAATTATGTAAAAATGCTGGTGCAAATGTTATTGGTATAGCTGGTGGCAAAATAAAATGTGATTATGTAAAATCTTTGAATGCTGATGGTTGTGTTGATTATAAGGATGATCTTGGTCTTGAAAAGGGGTTAGATCATCTATGCCCAGATGGTATTGATGGTTTTTTTGATAATGTTGGTGGTCCAACACTTGATGCTGTTGTATCACGTATGAATGTATTCGGTAATATAGCAATATGTGGAGGTATTAGCCAATATGAAGGAAATATGAATGGTACTGGACACGGATTTAAAAATATTGAGATGCTATTAATGCGACGTTTAACAATGCAAGGTTTTGTTGTTGTTGATCATCTTGCATCTGTTAGTGAATCTATGACTGAAATAGGTGATGGTATTCAATCTGGTACTATTAAATGGAGAAGTGATGTAAGAGAAGGCAATATTGAAGACTATATAAAAACAATTAATCTTTTATTAACTGGTGGAAATAATGGTAAACTTATACTTAAAACTAACTGTTTAAGGTAAGGTAAGGTGAATAATATAATATAAAATATGATAAGATAAGATAGATAAAAAGACATAAACAAGTGAAATAATGGTTTTGTATGTGTATGTTTTTGTTTTTGTTTTTGTTTATTCTTTTTAAGTATATACATGATGTCTATATCTGTATGTCATGTCAAGTCATGTAAGCTAGTTCACTTCTCTCATGCTTTTACTTCTTAACAATAATTTTATTATTCACATTGATTCTCATGAAATCATCGTCGTCACTATTCTGTCACAAATTACTTAATTTCACTCTCACTATCAATGATCCTGCTTTTGGCTTTCATTGTGAGATTCCCACAAGCCTTTAAAAACAGCATTCTCATTACCTTTTTTCTTCAATAAATTATCAGGTTTATCAAATTCAACCAAATTACCGCTATCTAATACTAGTATTTTATCACTGTCAATAATTGTATGTAATCTATGTGCAATGGTCAATATGGTACAATCTTTAAATGATACTCTTATCATTTTTTGAATAAATGCATCAGTTTCATTATCAATACTAGCTGTAGCTTCATCTAATATTAATATTTTTGGTTTCCTTAACAATGCTCTTGCAATACACAATAATTGTCTCTCACCAGCACTAAAGTTATCACCACCTTCAGCTACTTCTTCATATATATTATTAGATAATGTTTCAATTTTCGCTTTCATATTAACACATGCTAATGCGTTCCAGATTTCATTATCAGTATATTTATTAAATGGATCTAAATTAAATCTTACTGACATACTAAACATAACTGGATCTTGGGGAATAATACCTAATTTAGATCTTAAAATACTCAATGGTACTGTAGATATATCAATATCATCAATTAGAATTTGTCCATTAATTATTTCTTCTATCCGAAATAAACTTACCATCATTGATGATTTCCCGCTACCTGTTCTACCACACACACCAATTTTTCCACCACCATCAACTTTCATATCTACAAAAAAAAAAAATGAAATAGACAAAAGAATTGTTAGTAACAGAAATAGCAATCATAACAGTGTCACATGTCACAGGGAAGCCGCTATCAGTGGATCAGTTCTCAACTATCGAAGGTTCATAATTAGCATGAATTTTATCCTCAATTTCGATATAACATAGGAGTCAATCGTTACAAGTAACGATGTCTCGACTATAAAATACACTATTCAGAGAGCAAAATAGTTTTCATTCATTACCAGTGATAGATATTATTGATATTGATATTGATATTGATATTGATATGTAGTAGCAACCAAGGAAGGAAAGAAAAAAAATCAGGGACATTAAGAAGTAACAAGACGATAGTATCAGTGTCAGTATCAGTGTCAGTGTCAGTGTCATACTTACTAATTTTATTCAATACTAATGGTCCTGTATGATATCTCATACTAACATCTTTAAATTCAACTTTACCTTCTGATGGCCAATTTGAATATTTCTCGACTTCCTTTACTAAAATATTTTGATATATATCAAATATTGCATATTTATAGTCACGTGATTCTGGTATAAAGTTATCTTCATCTTCGTCTTCATTATCGTCGTCATTATTATTCGCTTCAACATCACTATCACTTGTTTTATCAATTATTGCGACATCAGTAGATACTGCAGCAGCAGCAGCAGCTTTCTTTGCTTTATAGGAATCTGTTTTCATTTTTTTTGCAATAACACCACTTACAATATGAATATTATCCAAATTCAAATTATATTTACCATTACTTTGTGAAACTTTTTGTATATCAGTTAATGTTTTGTATCCTCGAGTACTAGTACTATTATTAGCATCGGAACCAGTAACATTAGTATAGTTATTATTGTCTTTATCATAATCAATAGTTTCTTCTTGTTCCATATGCTCACAATAATACATTAATCTTTCCACACTATTCATTTGTGCTTCACCAGCTGCCATAACACGAACACAAAACTTCATAAATGTTGTAATAGTAAATGAATATGTTAATCCCAAACCCAGCCAACCAGCAGGAATAAAACCACTGTCTTTTGTTGCAATTGTTATAAATGCAACAAAACAAGATATAATACTACCAATGCAATCTAATCTTATAGCTAGCCATTGACCACATAATTGTTGAGTTACTAAGGCTATTGTATTTGTATCAATTTTATTTTCCATTGCTAATGTAAATCTTGCCTTATCGTTATAAGCTCTTATACTCACAGTACCATTTAACGTTTGAGAAAATTCTGCATATACTGGTGATAATGATACAGCTGCTAATCTTGCAACAGTTGTATTCGTTTTTCTATAATATGATTGAACTTTATTATAAACCCAAATTAATGGTAATAATAATATTAAAAATGTTCCTTTAGTTGCTGCAGCCACACCTAATGCAGCGCCCAATGTACCAAATAATGAATTAGTAATTTGTCCTATAGTTTGAGATAAATCTTCATCAATAGTTGTCATATCAGATGAGAATCTATTCATTATTCTACCTAATGGTGTTGTATCAAAAAACCATGTAGGGGCAGATATCACACTTTGTAATAAATCTGCATGCAAAACACTTGATGTTTTTACACGATGTTGTGCTATCATTAATGATCTTATAAGTGTAAATGATAAAGATACCATTGATAACATAGCAAAATAATCTAAATAGTATAATGAACGACTTGTAGACATTTCAGTACCAGAGCTATTCAAATTAACACTTTCTTGGCCCCATTCAGATAACCAAAATGAAGATAAAATTTGAAAAATTTGTGCAAATATTTGTATAACTAATCCACCAATAAACCAACCCCAACCACCTGATTTAAGATAATATATATATGTTTCATAAGAAACATCACCCAAATTACGCTCCTCTATTGTCATCAATCTTGATTTTCTTTTGTCACTATGCCTTACATCTGCTTTTTGTATTCTTGTTTCATCTGCACTTTTATTACCGTTACCATTACCATTACTAGTTTTTGATGTATCACTTGTAGCTGATGTTGCACTACCACTACGACTACGATTACCACTACTACTTTGACTTTCTCTTATATCAACAGAATTAGATCTAGAACCGCTTTTTTTATCATCTTCATCTCCGCCTTTATCTCCATCATCATTTTGTGGTTTAACAACAAATTGGCTAATATCAATACCATTTTTTTGTAATTCTTCAAAACTACCTTGTGTTTTAATTTTACCTTCATCTAGTACTATAATATGATCACATTTGGATAAGATATGAACATGATGTGTAACTAGTATTCTTGTTTTATTATGTAATTCTTTTAATATACATTCTTCAAAAATATGTTTACCAACATGTGCATCAACAGCTGATAAGGGATCATCAAGTAAATATATATCTGCATCTCTATATATAGCTCGTGCTAATGATACTCTTGCTTTTTGTCCACCAGACAAATTAATACCTTTTTCACCTATTTCAGTCATAACACCACCGGGAAGTATACGAATATCATCCTCTAAAGATGCAGCATGGACAGCTTTATCAAATAATACTTCATTATATTCTCTACCAAATATTACATTTTCTTTTACAGTCTCATTTAGCACCCACGGTTGTTGTGCACAATATGCGATACTACCATTGAGATAAACTTCTCCTTGACCTTGTACCCAACCAGCACCAGCATCAGCATCATCATCATTAGTTTGTTGATCACGTGATTTCAAGGCCATTTCACCCATTAGCGCATACAACAAAGAGGATTTACCACTACCAACACTACCAACAACTGCGACTAATTGACCTTTTTTTATTGAAAATGTCATATCTGTAAGTGTATGACATGAACGGTTTATCCCAATTTCAATTGTTTCTTCATCATCTTTAACAACATCTTTAACAGATGCAATGTCTTCATGAATAGCTGTATAATCAATTGTATTATTTTCATATTGTTCCTTTTTTTTATCATTATCATTATCATTATCATTATCATCAATACCGAGAATACCATCTTTTTTTGCTTTTGTTATAGATTTTCTTATCAATTCTCTAGTTTGACCTTCAGTACCAACTTTTGCACATATGGCTAATGCATCATCACGCGATTCTTTCATTTTTTGTAATACTTCTTCTGTTTCTTGTATCCAATATAAAGAAGCATTTTTCATACCAAGGATGGAGGTGTCACTGTCACTCTTACCCTTGGAGGAGTTAGGATCAATATCAACATCAACGTCAGTATCAGATTTGCTATCGCTAACATACTCTGACAATTCTTCAGCATCAAAAAATGAACAAATTCTTGCACATGATACTTGTGATTGACTAAAAGTAGCTAAACCCATTGGTAAAAATGCAAATGGTAATTGCATAACATTAAATAATGCAATGGTTGTAAATGCTATTGTACCTGTTAAATCATTACCTAATTTAGTAAATGTATAAAATGTTACAATTGGTTGTATAATAGGTACTGCCATTAGTATCAATGTAAAACCACCAGCAACAACATATGCAATTTTTTTTAACCATATTAATTCTTCTTCTCTTATATCACTTACTTGTTTTGCAAATGGTAATTCCCATGCATAATATTTAATAATACGAATTCCACTTAATACTTCATTCATTAATTTTACACGTTTATCAGTAACACTCACTTTTGTTCTTCTAAAATATGATAAATATTTGAAAAAAATACCATTTAATGGCATCATAACTAAAGTAAAACCCACTCCAACAAATGTTGCTACACCAATTTCTTGATATATAAAATATAATGCTACAGATATTTGTACTGGTGCTAATACAACATTATTCATAAAAAATAAAAATGCTTGTATTTGTCTTGTATCAGCACTAAACATATTAATAATTTGTCCAGTTGATGTTTGTTGTTTTGCACTTGGCGCTAATCTCATTGATTTATGATGTATAGCCATTATTAATGCATTCCTGAATTCTATACCTAAATGTGCAAATAATGCATTAGATTGTACAACAATAACAGATGATGATAATGGTATAAGAAACATTAAAGCAACTATTATCCATAATTGCAAATCACTTAATTCTGTTTTACCCTCTAAATAAGACATTAATATATTTAACATTAATACAGGTATAAATTGTAATGCACAAAATATAAAATATAATAATAAACCCCATGCTGGTTTACCATAACCAACACTACGCCATAATACTTTCCATAATGAACGTTGTTTCACTGGTTTCTTTGCTTCTATTAACCATTGTTCCCAAAAATCATCATATAATTTTGATGATTTATCTTGGTTAGATACAACACCTAAATCCTTATGTGTTATACCTTTTTCAGTATAACCTTTTATAAATAATGGATTCATAAATTGCATTGACCAATGTTCATATGTACTTGCTGCATCTTCATAAGACAACAATACACCATTCGAGTCTTTTTTGATGGGCATTTTTATGCTATCGTCACCATCAGTCGCTATATTCGAATAGCCTGTTTTCGTAACCATTTCAACCCCAGCCATAATGACTATTCAAAGAAGTTTTTGTTGATGGAATCAACCTTTTATCAAGAAGTTTTTGTTGATGAAATCAACCTTCGAATTTGTTCATTTGATTCACTGGGAACCTATCGTGTCTGGACCCACATATAGATAGAGTTGTTCCACAGAAAAGAAAAGTTCTTTTGAAATCATCTCAAGATTCATCTGCATCGATTGCAAATTCGCTTGCAAAATGCAAAAGAATATGCAAAGGATTCGTCACTTATTACTACACTCATTTACTAACATCAAAAACGAATCCTTTTCTGATAAAATTGGGATTGCCACTGTTACGAAGGGATTAAAGTAGTGAGATCGTAAGTTAAACTTCTTTTCTACGACAAGCTTAGGAAAACAAGCGTTGAGGATATTAGAACGATACACGGAGCAAGGACAATTTTGGTTATTATTTCAAGCTTGCTCTACTGATAACATATAAAATCTAATAGAACATTCAATGACTCCATGGTACTAGCGAAATGACGTACGTCAAGGAATTGAAAAAATACTTTTGTGATCATGAATGTAAAAGCCTGGAATCAAATGACTAATGAAGAAAAAAGAGGTCATTTGAACTGCTGCATTTGTTAACAAATAAGATAAATGTCATCTGTAACTATGGTATGGTAGCAAATAATATAATATGCGGGAATATTTACATTTATATATCCCACAACTCCATGATTTTTAACAGTGAGTAAGAAGCTGCAGAGATCTAACAAAAATATAAAGAAAGCTATGAAGGAATGGTGTGATGATCATCTAAAGCAATAGCAAACTATGGTCACCTGGTTTACAGCTAAATCTCTCAATTAGTAATCTAGTCTCATAAGCAATTTATTATTATTATTATTATTATTATTATTATTATTATAGCAAGACATAGGCACATCAGTAATGGAACACATCCATGATTACTGATATAAATGGGCTATTTTCACACAAGATATAAGATATAAGATAAACTCCAATGATGATATCAGCAGTGGGATGTGAGCTATGTCACTGATATAGCTTTCATGTTTTAATGGCTTTAAAAGGGGACGAGAAGCTGCATCTGCCTTTAATGGGGATATTAGCAAATGGAATATGAGCAAAGTTACTAACTTGAGATGCATGTTCCAGTGCGTAGTCTACTTTAATGGAGGTATTTAGGATGGGATGTTAGTATAGTCACTGATGGGTTTTAAATGTTCAATGGTTGTCCTATTCTTGAAGGACACAGGCTGTGGTAATAATAGCGCTAATAGTAGCAGTTCGTTCAGTCGTTATAATTTATATTTTACATGAAATACACGAAAATCACAATGTTTGCATTGCATTGCATTGCATTGCATTGCATTGCATTGCATTGCATTTTTCTACTCATATTTATATTTATATTCATATGCGTATTTTCTCTATCATGCAATATTCATTTTACTATTACTATCTTCGTTGGTTGTTAATGAAATTCATGTTGTTACTACTGTTATTATGCAAGTTATTGCTATTCATATCTAGCATACTATTTCTAGTACCACTACTAATACTACTACTATTATTGTTACTGTCACTGTTCAAGTTTGTAATGTAATTTGAGTTCATATTACGATTATTGTTATGATTATGATTATGATTATGATTATTACGATTATGAGAAGCAGAGTTTCTGTCACTGTGATGTAAAAATCGGCACAACGCACCTTGATTACAGGTGCCTGCAGTAAAGTGTCGACAAATTTGTTTTCGCTCATTCTTGTTGTTGTTATTGTTATGATAATAATCTATTCCTCTGCTATGATGGCTCTGACCATGACTATTATTACCACTACTACCAATAGTCCTATTAATTTTCATATTGATAGCATGTGCAAATGCTTTCATATTCTTTAAGGTAACATTGCTTATCATTCGTGCTTGTGCTGATTGTGCCGCTTGTGCTGATACTTCTCCTGATTTTGAATTCTCATCCTGAGCACTGTGTACATAATGACATTTGTCGCCATATACACATCTTCCTAAAAAAAAGTGTCTACATGGTAAAGTACGAAAGTTTACAGGTTTTTCATCATTACTATCATTAGCGAGATCAGAAATAGCAACCCCTCCTTCATTTTCATTTTCACTTTCACTATTACTGTTACTGTTACTGTTACTATTGCTATAACTATTACTATTACTATTATTAACTCCAATCCTCCCTCGTTGCTCATCTTCTTCCTCATTTAAGCATAATTGCATATGAATTCTATCAACAAATTTTCCATATTTATATCCAATTTTTTTATATTTTGCAACTACTTTAAAACCAAAATTTTCATGTAATTTCATACTTCCTGGATTGTCTTTCATCGTTCCGATGACACAAATAATATTCATTATACCTTTACCGCAATTTTTTAATGCTTCTATTAATTCATTTAATAATATACTACCAATACCTTTTCCAGTATATTCAGGATCTAAGTAAATTGTATCTTCTACGCTGAATCTATATGCAGTTCGAGTCTTGTATTGCCCAGCGTATGCATATCCAATCACTTTGTTATCATCTTCTTCTGAATATGCTACCAAGAATGGAAATTGAAGCGTATCAGTTATATGTAAAAATCTATTTGTCATCTCTTGATTGGTAACGGTATCTTCTTCAAAGGTTGTCACATCACCACTTTTAAGGACGTAATAATTGTAAATTCTAGCAATTGATGCCACATCATCCTTTACTGCAGATCTCACCTCATATCGAGACCCAAATTTAGACGACATGACAAATGAAACGGATGTACTAGGAGATGTGAGAGTTTGATTTCAAAACTCTTGCTGCAAAAAGGGGAACAGAGACTCTGTAACAAGAGAGGGGACATTTTTCATTAGGATATTTTAAAAACTCTATTTAGTGTCTGGAAATATATTTTTATATATACTACTGATTAAATGGATTCTGTGGAGTGCATTCCATTTGATTCATTCAATTTGGAAAATGCTAAGACCATCGTCAATGGAATACCTGATGATAGGCGTATAGTTTTGCTTGGAGAGTCTACTCACGGAACTGAAGAATATTATCGTACTAGAGCTGAGATTACCAAGAGATTAGTTGACGAAAGAGGATTTAATGTAGTAGTTTTTGAATCTGATTGGCCTTTCATGAGACAAGTTAATGAATATACTCATAGTGTTGATGCTGAGCCTTATACACCTTATCCAGATAAAGTGGTATTTCCTTCATGGATGTGGCGTAATGAATGTATGTATGATTTTTTTGATTGGTGTAAATCACGTCATAAACTACGTTTACATTCAAAGCAATCACCACAGTTATTTGGTATGGATTGTTATAGTTTATTTGAATCAAAAAAATGTGTTATAGATTTTTTAGAACAACATGATAAAGAATTTGCAATAGAAGTTAAAGAAAAATTAAAATACTTAGATAAATTTGAAGATGGTTTTGAATATGGTAAAGCTATGGTGCATGGCAATATGTCACGTAGTGCTGATTATTTACAAAATGTTTTGACAACAATACAGAGTAGATTACAATGGGGTAGTGATAAATATGCATGTAGTGACGTTGAAAGATTAAGCGTTGAACAAAATTGTGAAATAATTATTGCTGCTGATGAATATTATAAAAAATCTATTAGTGAACCAAGTGGATCACAAGCAAGTTGGAATGCACGTGATCAACATATGACAACAACATTATTAAGAATTCAAGCTCATATGAATAACCCAAAAATTATAGTATGGGCACACAATTCTCATATTGGTGATTCAACTGCTACAAATCGTGGAGGTGATTCATTTAATAGTAATGAAACGTGGAATTTAGGACAAATGGTAAGAGCAACCTTTGGATTAGAGAATACATGGATTATTGGTCAATATACTTATAATGGTAGCGTTACTGCGGCATTGGATTGGGGTGGCCCACATCAAGCACGTGTTTTAAAACCAGCTGTACCTGATTCATG
>JACKZZ010004138.1_pt1 | contig 44709 bp, 89 predicted proteins | sample 8027871 | NCBI WGS metagenome assembly JACKZZ01 (sample SAMN15724774, study PRJNA655200) | protist metagenome | isolation source: fluorescence activated cell sorting (FACS) single amplified genomes of... | place: USA: West Boothbay Harbor, Gulf of Maine | collected 2000-07-19
TATATGAAAAAAATATTAACATTAGTATTTATATTCCTTTATATTGTACCTTCTTTTGGTCAAGAAGATAAATCTAACCTATTTAAATCTATATATAAAGATTTTTTAAAATATGGAACAATATATGCTGCTGGAGATATATCTAATTCGATTGAAGCAGCTGAACCCACTTATTTTTTAAGGACAAATCCTGATGGAAGTCTATATTCTATCCCTGATGTAGTTAATAATACTGAAGTATTTCCTTTCGATTATAGATATGGATTTGGTATTAGAAAATTAGCTAGATTTGACTATGAAAGAAAACCTAAAAATTATTATGATGGTACAGAAGAACAGTTAGTATTTTCTGCCCCAACATCAGCGGTTCAAGGGTTAGAGTATCAATTCCATTTTGAAAAGGAAAGATGGAGAGGTGAGGATTTTACTAATTATAATTTTTTCTTAAAACACACAGGTAAGTATCATATCGCAAAAGTACAATCCAGAGAAGTAGGTAAAATTAATTTAAATTACAATTCAGCAGAACTTAGAGCTAGGTTACCAATAGGAAAAAAATTCTCTTTTTCAGCAGGTGCTATATTAAGAGGACATGAACGAGCTTATGGTTATAACCCATCTGAAATATGGTTAAATGAGTTAGATGAAAATGGAAACCCTTTAAACCCATGGTATACATTAGGGTTTATGTACGGGTATGATGATATATTTTACACATCAACCGATGAAAATGGGAACGTAACCCAAGACTGGTGTTGGGTAGACGCAGATGGTGTTCAAGTAGCTCATTCGGATTTATCATTTAGAGAAAAAGTAATGCCTAATTTAATGAATAGATTCAATGGAGAAGCTTGGGATTTATTAGATCCATGGATGGAAATTGCCCCTATAGTAGGAGTAGATTTTTACCACTATAAAAGAAATTTTTGGTTACATGCTTACGCTAATTATATATTACCTGCCCACCAATATATTGCGGGAGAAAAAGAATTTAGCTATTTAAATAGAAATAATTGGGGTAAAGGTGGATTAGTACAAGATGCAGAATTGGAACAATGGCATGATTATTCTTTTGGAGCTTCACTTGGAGCCAAATTAGGGAAAAATCTTGGCATATTTATAGAAGGTGAATATTCCCAAATGTGGGATAGTAAGTTATATCAAACAACATTCGGATTAAATTATACATTTAAATAAAAATGGCAAAACAAATAGGCGAAGATACTAAAGTTATATTAGATCTTAAAACAATCGCAATGATAGTAGGATTTGCAATCTCACTATCCACAGTATGGTTCACATTAAAAGCGGATATTGCTAGAGCAATGGAACTCCCAGAACCAGTTATCGAAAGGGTAGAATACGACTTAAAAGATGAGTTGGTTCGCCAAACTATAATGGATACTCGAGAAGATGTAGAAATGCTTTTAGAAAAATTTGATAAGCTAGAAGAACGTCTATATGAGCTATCTAAAGAAAAATAAAATGAAAAATTTATTATTTTTAATATTTTTATTTCCACTAATAATATATAGTCAATCTGAAGTCCCAGATAAATACTGGTTAGATGATTCAAATTATGAGGAAGTAATTAACCAAAAAGGAGCATTTGATGATAGCGAATCAGAAATCATAGTTGTAGAATATTGGGTTAAATTTAATGAAAAAAATTGTTTTTCATATTGGAAAGAACTAAAAAATGTTTCTTATTATCGTGTAGATATTGCTCAAGCTCCATTAGCAAAGAAAAAATATAGAGTTAGAATGGCTCCTACATTGTTTGTTATAAAAGAAGGAGTTATAGAATATAAATATAAAGCAGGTTTAGACTTATTATTACCTGTTACCTTAGAAGAAATACAAGCAGATATTAATGAACTTAAAAAATCTAATCAGTTCTAATATTTATAATAAAATTAAGTTTCACTAAAAAGTTATTTTATGTTTAATAAATTAAAAAACAAGTGGATGGCCTTTAAAAATCTATTTAACGACAACAATGATATAAATGAAAAATCAGTAGTTGGTTTTATTTCATTTGCTATTATGACTATATTTGCAATTGTAGATTTAGTAACTGGATATTTTGGAAAAGATTTAGTAATTAATGAATTTATATATGATTCATTTTTATTTATTACTTTAGGATGTTTTGGTATTGCGGAAGTTGGAAAAATATTTGGTAAAAGAGCATCATCTTCAGTTGAAGAACCAGAACCAACCCCAGAACCAGAAGAACCAAAAGAAAGACCTGGTATTAATATTAATATAGATGGAGACGATTGGTAGTATGAAATTAGAAGTTTTAAGATTTAGTTCTCAAAATGATTCTACTTTAGGTATGTTATTTAATGTAACAAAAGGTAGAAAATTTTTATGTTTTACTTTAGAAGATGAAGCTAGAGATACAAAAATAAAATCAGAAACAAGAATACCTGAAGGTATTTATGAGTTAAAATTACGTACCCATGGTGGATTCCATGAAAGGTATATTAAAAAATATGGTAGTAAATTTCATAAAGGGATGATTCAGGTACAAGATGTACCTAATTTTAGATATATTTTATGGCATACCGGGAATACAGATGAACATACTGCAGGATGTCTTCTTTTAGGTGATACCTCCCAACAAAATATTAGCAAAGAAGGTTTTATAGGTGGATCAACATCTGCATACAAAAGAGTTTACCCTATTATAGCTAATGCACTTAAAAAGGGAGAGCAAGTTAGAGTTAAATATATTGACTTTGATACTGCTATTAGACATAAATAATTTCTTAACTTTTCTTTGGCTTATAGCCACTTTTTTATTATATTTATCACCATGTATAGATACAACGCAAAATTAGATAGGGTTGTTGATGGGGATACCATTGACGCTCTTGTAGACTTAGGTTTTAATACTTGGAAAAAAGTAAGAATTAGAATGATGGGGATAAATGCTCCTGAATCTAGAACTAGAGATTTAGAGGAAAAAAAATTAGGACTAGCTGCAAAAGCTAGACTTATTGAACTAATAGAAAGTAATGACTTTGTTTTTACTTTACAATCTCATGGTGTAGGAAAATTTGGAAGATGTCTAGGTGAAATTTTTATAGAAGAAGAAATTAGTATTAATCAAACTTTAATAAATGAAGGACACGCAACAGAATACCATGGGGGCGCTAGGTAAAATTAAAAAAGGAATGTTTCCTTTTCTTATTGCATTTTCTGCCTTATCAGTTAGTGCATCTGCTGCATTTTACTCAGTTAGTGGTTTAAGTAAATTATTTGCTGGTGCTAGTCTAGAAGTTATTATAATGGCTGGTTCATTAGAATTTGCTAAATTAATAACAGCTTCACTTTTATACCAATACTGGAATACAATTAATAAGACTTTAAGAACTTATTTAGCAATATCCACAGTAATACTAGTATTAATTACTAGTATGGGTATTTATGGGTTTTTAAGTGCAGCTTACCAAGAAACATACTCTAAATTATCAGTAGTAGAAAATCAAAAAGGATTTATTCAACAAAAAATTGACTTTTATCGAAATGATGTAACACGATATGATACGGAAATTGAAAGAATATCTAATAATATTAGTACTTTATCTAATGCAAAAGCTTCGACCATCCAAGTACGAGACACCTCGGTATCTGGGGGCTTTAGACAAACCATCTCCACAACTGAGCTTAGAATGGCGCAGAGTCGTATTAATATTGAGGAGGAAAATCGTAAGTTGGCACAATCCAAAAGAACAATAGCCTCAGATAGTTTACAAAAATTTCAATTACAAGTATTGGAACTTGACAATAACACCGAAGTAGCTGGGGAGTTAGGACCCCTACAGTATTTATCGAGTTTGACAGGTTATTCCATGGATAAAATTATAAATGTATTACTACTCATTATAATATTTGTATTTGATCCTTTAGCAATATCATTAGTAATAGCTGCTAATTTTGCATTTGATAAAGCTTACCCAAAAAGAAAGTATAGAGAAAATCTATATGGGGAAGAAGTAGAATTAGATGAAGAAGATTATCCTTTACCTAATGAAGCTTTAACTAGGGCCGCTATGGAATTTGAAGTTAAAGATGCTGAGGAAATAAAAACTCAAGATGAATTTATGAAAAACTTAGATAATCTTGAAAAAATTAAAGATTGGGAAGAAGCTGAAAAAAGAATGAATATAATAGGTCAGAATGGAAATGATGGAGAACATTATTCAGAACTAGATTTAAACAAAGATGGAAAGGTCGATATAAAAGATAGATTACTTATAATATCTAAACTTAAATCCCTTCAAAAAGAATTTAAAGGAAATATAAAGGGTAAATTAGTGGAATTTGAAAAAGAATTACACAATATGGATGTTAGAAAAGAATGAAAAATTTTTTAAAGTTCCTTATAATTTGGGTTAGTCAAAATTTAGCTATTCCTTTTTGGGTTGTAGGTCATATTCATTTATCAATACATAATTTTCATGATTTAGTAGAAATTGGTTCTTCAATTGGAATGAATTTAATAGTAGCATTTGGGTTCTTTTTAGATTATCGTGAAAATCCCCGTAAATAAATTTGGCTACCTGGGATAGAGTTCGTATATTTACCATGTTGAGCGATTAAGCACAACAACAAAATAAAGGTTATGAAAGAATTTATTAAGTATTTTAAGCAAAATCCATTAGAATTTATAGGAAATGTACTATTTGTAAGTATATTATCATTATTGTTTTATGTTTCAATGTGGATATTTTATTAAATGGAAAGACCAAATTTTACAAAAAGTCTAATATTAAAAAGACTATCTAAATATCAAAAATTAAACTATAATAAGTTTATGTGGTGGCGTATGTATGGTTATAAAACTAAACCCCTACCTACAAAATCAGATTTTAAAGATAAGATATTTAATGGTGATTTTGAAGCATCTTGTTATAAATGGCAAGCGCATTTATGTGAACATGAATTAGCTGATTTATGGGAAGAATGTGAAATGGATATAGTAAAATATAATGAAAAGGGGGCTGTAATGAAAGCTAGAAGAAAGAGATTATATGAAGATTTTGAAAAAGATGAAACTTATAGGTTAGATTATTTATTTACTGAATTTTCTAAAAATTTTGATATTACAAAACAGCAGGCAGAAGAAGAAGCTTTAGAATGCCGTGGAGAAATAATAGATCTTTATTATATTATAGAAGATAAATATAAAAAACAATATAAAGTCTCTCGTAGAGGACGACCTAAAAAAGTTATATAAATGAAAGTATCACACGAAGTACCCCGCTGTTTACTAACAGCATCACCTGAATTTAATGATTATGATTATTGTCTACCTCATCTATTAGACCAAGATGAAGAATATAAACTATATTTTGAAAAAGCTAGGGATAAAGGACGTTATGTTATTATGGATAATTCACTTCATGAATTAGGAGAAGCATATGACTATGATAGGTTAAAATATTGGGTTAATGAATTAAAACCAAATGAATTTATAGTACCAGATGTTTGGATGGATTGTCATCAAACAGCGGCTCAAGCTAAATATTGGAAGCAGTTTAAATACCCTAAAAAAACAAAACTTACTGCTGTAATTCAAGGTAAAAATAAAAACGAAGCATATTTATGTGCTAATTTATTATATAATTTGGGGTATGATAAATTATGTGTATCTTATGGTGCTACTTGGTATAATGATTTCTTCCCACATACTAATGTAGATATGGGGAAAGCATTAGGTAGAGTACGATTTGTACAAGGTTTATTTAAATTAGATCAATTAAAAGATGTTAAATTCCATCTATTAGGTTGTTCAATACCACAAGAATTTGGTTGGTATGATAATAACCCAAGAATAGAATCAATTGATACCTCTAATCCAGTAATGGCTGCTTTAGAAGGTACCTGGTATAATGATAATGGTTTAAATACAAAACCAAAAGCAAATATGAATGATTATTTTGATATAGATTTTTCAAAAATTGATTATTTAAATGTTATTCATAATACAAGAAGATTTAAAGAAATAGTTAAAAAACATATTAATAATTAAAATAGAAACAGTTATGATGTCACTTTTCGATTACCAGGGTCACGCAGATAAAGACGGGACCGGATTAAAAGTTAATGCCTACGCAATACTTAAAAAACAACCTTATAAAAAAAGGAAATTAGAATTTAATGACATGGAAGTATTTTTATATTCTGAAGAATTTTTAGATGAATATTTTAAAATAGCAGAAATTTTTAATAAATAAATTATGGCAAAGTTAACAAGAAATGTAAATTATTGCAATTACAGATGGGAAGAATACGTGCTAACAGAAGAAGAACTAGCAAAGTGGAAAACAGGTGATGAAGATCTTCAACAAGAAATTATAGATGATGCGGATTGGGATCTAGTAAGAGATAAACCAATTGATGATTATAGTGAACCAGAATTTGTAGAAGAATAAAGATATGGCAGAATTTATAAGACACGCACTAGGACTTTGTGGAGAGCACTATCATCCAAATTTATGGACACTTCTTATAGGAGGAGTTGGATTCTCTACTCTCTTTTCGTATGTTCGATCATATATAAAATGTAAATTTAATCAAGCGTTTGCCTATACGCAAAATACCTGGCAAAAATTAAATAAGTAAATTATGGCACATTGTGTAGTAAGTTTAAGTGGTGGAATGGATAGCAGCACCCTATTATTAAGAGCTATCGAAAAGTATGATACAGTAACAGCTATATCTTTTGACTATGGTCAAAAACACAGAGTAGAACTAGAAAGAGCTCAACAATTAGTTGATTACATTAACGAAAATTGTCCAACAGATGAAAACTGTTTTAATGGGTGTACCGTAAATTATCGCCAAATTAAATTAGACGGTTTAGTAGATTTACTAGACTCAGCTTTAGTTCAAGGTGGAGATGATGTACCCGAAGGACATTATGAGCAAGATAATATGAAAGAAACAGTTGTACCTAATAGAAATAAAATGTTTGCTTCTATTATACAGGCAGTAGCTTTATCTGTAGCAAATAAAACAGGAGAAACTTGTGATATTGCTTTAGGAATACATGCTGGTGACCATGCTGTTTATCCTGATTGTAGACAAGAATTTAGAGATGCAGATGATGCAGCTTTTAGAATGGGTAATTGGGATGCTGATCAAGTAGGTTACTTTACACCTTATTTAGATACTGATAAATTTGGTATTTTACAAGATGGTGAAAAATTATGTAAAATTTTAAACATTGAATTCGATGAAGTCTATTCTAGAACTAATACTAGTTATAAGCCTTTTCCTAGTGGGAACAGTGATTATAAATCTGCTTCGTCTGTTGAACGAATTGAGGCATTTATTGCTTTGGGTAGGAAAGACCCTGTTCAATATGAAGACGAAAGTGGTGAAGTTGATTATGAAGTAGCGAAAGCTCATGTTGAAAAAGTACTTGCTGAATACGTATAGTAATATATAAACTAATTAATTAAAGTAATGACAACAAATCAACAATCAAACAATGGACAAACCCAGATCAATCAAGCTAGGGGTTCGTTTAACAACAAAGTATCTTCCTATAGTATGTTAGGAAAATCTAAAAAAGTTGCCTGGGATAGCGTAAGGAGAAACAGGTCAATTTAAAAATTAAAAGTTATGAAAAAACAAGAATTACCTGATGCAAGATTACATCAAAGAGTTAGTTTCATTAAATCAGGCATTCGTATTTTAGGATATGGTGCCTTATGGTGGAGTTTGGATATTGCAGTTATTTTACTTATATTAAGTGAAGTAGTTGGAATAGGAGAAGAATTAGTATAAATAAATTTAAATTAAAAATAATGAAAACAATCCTTTATTTTACCGCTTCATGGTGTGGTCCATGTAAAGCATTAGCACCTAGAATGGAAAAACTAGCAAGTCAAATTAATTATAGAAAAATTGATGTTGACTCAAATCAAGATATGTCTATGAAATATGGAGTTCGAAATGTACCCTCTTTAATATTAGTAGATGGAAATGGTACAGAATTAAACAGAATGGTAGGAGTACAACCAGATCAAGCAATTTTAAATTTTTATAATGGGTAAATATCAATCAAGCAAAGTATTTGATGGTTTTAGTACAGTATTCCGTCAATGGAAAGCAGAAACTACACATTGTAGATTTGTACACGGATATGGAATTTCATTTAAAGTATATTTTGAAGGAGGATTAGATGAACGTAATTGGGTTTGGGATTTTGGAGGAATGAAACGAGCTAAAACCTTAATTGATGGTAAACAACCTAAAGCTTGGATGGATTATATGTTTGATCATACTATGATTATAGCAGAAGATGATCCTGAAATTAAAGCATTTCAACAAATGGATACCGTAGGTGTAGCTCAAGTGAGAATAATCCCAGCTACTGGAGCAGAAAAATTTGCTGAGTATATTTATAATAAGCTTAATGAATTTGTTAAAACTGAAACTGGTGATAGAGTAAGAGTTATTAAAGTTAAGTTTATGGAACATGGAAAAAACGCAGCTTATTATTGCGAATAAAGTTATAACAGTGAATAAAAAACCACTTAAAAAAATTATATGGAACACAAACAATTAAAGCGTATTGAGGATTACGATAAAAACCTCCCAATTGTAGAAATCTACACTGCAGTACAATCAGAAGGATCAAGAGCAGGATACCCAACAGTAGTAATTAGAACAACAGGATGCACTCACAGATGCTATTTCGGTGAGGGTGGATGGTGTGATTCTTGGTATACTAGTATCCACCCAGAAAAAGGTAAATTTAATTTTAAAGACATTATTCAAGCATATAAGGACAACCCTCATATATCAGAAATGATGTTAACAGGAGGAAGTCCTACTATGCATCCAGCCTTAGTTAACGAATTAACACATTTTGCACATGAAAATAATATCTTTATTACTATCGAGACTGAAGGATCTCATTTTTTACCCACTGACTATCCTATTAATCTCCTATCTATTAGTCCTAAATTTAGTAATTCAGTCCCTGTGGTCGGGGTTGAAACCCCTCAAGGTGGAATCACGGACGAAAGAATGGTAAAACGTCATAATAAGTTTAGACTTAATTATGAGGCTATAACAAAAAGTATAGCATACCATTCAGACTACCATATAAAACCTGTTTGGGATGGTAAGGATGAAGAATCATTAAAAGAAATACTGGGTTGTATTAAAATATTAGATGCAGATCCAAGTAAAGTATGGTTTATGCCTGCTGGGGATTCAAGAGAAGGGTTATTTAAATCGTATCCTTTAGTATTTGATTGGGTTAGAGATAATGGTTATAGAATGACATGGAGACCACACATAATTGCTTTTGAAGACCAACGAGAAGTATAGTGGATAAGCAAGAAGCTCTTCGTATATTAGAGGAAATAGAAGAGAACATCAACGTCTGTTGTGCAATAACAATGGAACCAGATGAAGTATTAGTATTAGTAGATAAATTAAAAAGTTATATAAATGGAGAATAAACGTAGGAAAATTCACGAAGAATTAGAAGTAGTAAAAGTAGGTTATGCAAATGGGGTTGCTGAAGGATTCCCTTTCACTAATATAGAAAAAGCAGCAATGATTAATAATGCAGAAGAAGCTTATGGTAAGTTTTTAGATGCTTTAAAATGTGATTGGAGAGAAGACCCCAATTCAATGGAAACACCTCGTAGAGTAGCTAAAGCTTATGTAAACGATTTATGGGCTGGTAGATACACAGCAATGTCTCCTATTACATCATTCCCTAGTGATGGTTATGATGGCATTGTTATTGAACGTAATATACCATTAACTTCAATGTGTTCACATCACCACCAAACAATTGGAGGTGTGGTTCACATTGGTTATATTGCAGGAGAAGGTGGTCAAGTAATTGGATTATCTAAATTAAATAGAATTGTAGAATTATTTGGTCGTAGAGGAGCAATACAAGAACAATTAACATCAGCTATCCATAATGCTGTAGATAAAATTACAGATGGAAATAAAGGTGTTATTGTTACTATAGTTGGAACACATAATTGCGTTAGCTGTAGAGGAGTAAAACATCAAGGTGCAGCAATGGTAACAACTAAAGCATCAGGTGTATTTAGAGAAAATGATAATTTATCTCGTAAAGAATTTTTTGATAGTCTAAAAATTAACAATGGAGGACATAATATATAAACTATGGCATTAAAAACAGATAACAAAATATTTTTAAGTTGGGATGATGTAAATGATGCAGTTGATGACATATGTAATAAAATTCGACATGATCAACCTAACATAGATTCAGTTCATGGTATTGCTAGAGGAGGATTAATTCCCGCAGTGTTAATATCACATAAATTAGGTTTACCTTATACTGATGTTGTATTACCTAATACTTTAGTAGTTGATGATATATGCGATTCAGGAGTTACATTAGAAAAAGCACCAGGTGTTTGGACAGCAGTATTACATTATAAACCTCACACATCATGTTTTCAACCTAATATATGGTCTGAAATACATGAAGGAGATGAGTGGGTTATTTACCCCTGGGAAACCAAAGATTCAAAGCCCATTCAAGATTACTTAGCTAATGGAGCTAAAGAATGGAGAGATAAAGCAGATGAATATTATAAATCAAAATAAATAAATATGGAATATTGGCAAATTAAAACCCAAAATGAATTTGAGAATGAAAGAGGTAGGATACAAAAAACAACTGAATTATATTTAATAGTAGCAGTATCAGCAACAGATGCAGAAGCTAAGATGTACAAACACAATGAAGGTATATCTAATTTTAGAGTTGTAGAAGTAAAGAAAACTAAATTTTTAGAAGTAATAAGCTAATGGGAAAACAATTAGAATTATTTAGCAAAGCCGACGTGCCCTTTGTTAATGAAGTAGAAACATTTAACAGCACGTTCGGAAAACCAAACAATTATGAACCAACAATACCAGAAAAAAAAGAGTGGGAATTCGTATACGACTTTGTACTTGAAGAATTGGAAGAATATAGACAGGCTTGCAAAAACGGAGACATCGTGGAAGTTTTGGATGCTTTGTGTGATATTGCTTACGTTTCCCTTGGGAACGGTACTATGTTACACGGTCTTAAAGATAAGATATGGCCCGCGTATCAAGAAGTACAAGGAAGCAATATGTCGAAGTCTTGTAGCACTAAAGAGGAAGCCATGGAGACTGTCACCCTCCGTTCTAAAGAACAAGATGAGCCATGTCACTTTGAACAGGTCGAAGATCGTTTCGTAGTATACAGAACAAGAGATAAAAAAGTGATGAAATCAATTAATTATTATAGACCAGATTTGAAACAATTCTTTACACATGAAGAATTAAAGAAAGAATATCTATAAAAAACTTAGGCTCCCGTAGGGAGCCTTTGTATATTCACCCAAATAAAAGAGATAGATTTGTATAAGAAATGTTACCAAGGTAAAAAATTAGGAGATAATTATTTTGAAATGCATCTATGGGAAGAAGATGGTGGTCACCAAATAGTACCCTATAGAAATGTAGTATACCAGGAATGTACTGAAGAAGAACACACATATAAAGGGTTAAATGGTGAATTCCTAAAACCTATATCTAAATGGTTTTTTTCAAAAAATCCTGATTATAGTTCTAAGAATACTCCAAATTTGCATTTTCATGATATGAAACCACATCAAAAGTTTTTAGTTGAGCGTTATGGTGTAAATGATGTTCCTTCTAAGGGACATAGAGAAGTATTTTTTGATATTGAGTGTGAAATAGGAGGAGCATTAACTGAAGAGTATATTGAAGACGCTCCTATGCCTATTACTTCTATTGCCTGGTGGGATAAACAAAAAGATTATTGGTCTATTCTTATTTTAGATAAAAAAAGTCAACTAGCACATACTAAAACAGGTAAAAATAAAAATAAAGAAATTATTCCTTGTGCTACAGAAAATGAACTATTAGCTAAATTTATTGAAGCAATAAGAGAAATGGATCCTGATATATTAGTAGGTTATAACTCAGATTATTTTGATATACCCTATTTATATTATAGAATGTGTAGAACAATAGGTAAAGATTGGGCTGATCATTTATCCCCTATTGGCAAAGTAGTTTCTAAGAAAAATAATAAATATTTCTTTAAACAAAATCAATATGTAGATATTGTGGGTATCGAATCTTTAGATTATATCCGTTTACATAAAAAATATAGTTGGAAGGATGAACCAAGTTGGAAATTAGATGCAATTGGAGCCAAGTATGTAGGTATGAATAAAGTTGAATATGAAGGGAACCTAGATCAATTATTTGAAACAGATATCCATAAATTCATTCAGTATAATTTTGTTGATGTTGAAATTTTACAAAAATTAGATGAAAAACTACAATATTTAGCTTTAACTAAGAATTTATCTCATAAGGGAAAACACAATTATAGTGAAGTATATGCTAATAGTATATCCCAAGATGGTGCTATTTCAGCTTATCTATTATCCCAAGATATAGTTCCACCTCCAAAAGAACCATTTCCACAAAAGAAAGATAGTTATGCAGGAGGATATCTTTTCTGTCCTAAAGCAGGATTGTATAAATATATGTTTGATGAAGATTTAACATCGCTATATCCATCTATAATAATGTCTATAAACATAGGTAAGGAAACATTTGTGGGGCGTATTGTAGATGCTAATGAACGTAATAATAGACTGGGTCTTAACGATTTAAAAGAACGTGATCCTGAAGAAGAATTACTAGTTGAAAATAAAAAACGACAACAAACTAATGTAAATGTTGGTAGACTAATAGCTATGATTGAACAAAGCAATTTAGCAGTTGCCGCTAATGGTTCAATGTTTAGAACAGATAAGGAATCAGTTTTATCTACTATTCTAAAAAAATGGTTTGAAGAAAGAGTTATTTATAAAAACCGTATGAAAAAAGCATATAAAGCTGGAGATACAGAATTAGGTGAATATAACCATTTAATGCAATATACAATGAAAATTTTATTAAATAGTTTGTATGGTGCTACTGCCTTACCTTCATTTAGATATGGTATGAATTTTCAAACACTAAGTGAAGCAATTACATTATCAGGACACAGAATAATTCAAGAATCAGCTCTTTGTGCTAACAGACATATGAATAAAGTTATGCGTGAAGAAATAAAATTAGATATATGAAATACGAAGTAGAAAGTAGACCTTGGGGTATGTATGAAGTATTATTAGATGCCCCTGAATGTAAGGTAAAAAGAATTACAGTTGCCCCAGAATCAAGACTATCATATCAATACCATTATAAGAGAAAAGAAACTTGGACCGTTGTTAAAGGTAATTTAACTATTATTTTAGATGATGAAAAATTATTTAGAGGACCAGGCCAATCTGTAAAAATCCCTTTAGGGTCTAAACATAGAGCTTGGAATGAAACTGATGAGTTAGTACAATTTATAGAAGTCCAAACTGGAGAATATTTTGGAGAGGATGATATAGTAAGGATAGAAGACGATTATAAAAGAAAATAATATGACATTAAAAAAACAATCAATTAGAAAAAATCAAATAATTACAGTAAATGGAGAACCTGTTTCTAAAGAAGAACTAATTACTAGAAGTGAAAATTGGAGTGAAATTCAAGAAAATTTCTTTAGAAAAATGCTTAAGCAAGGTGGAACCTTTAAAGTTGCGGGTATTAAGTATAAAGTAGAATTAATTGAAAGAAATGATTTAGATTCTAATGGAAATAAACCAGTTGCAATACCAAAATTACCTGGAGAAAGAACATTTTAAAAATAATTAATATGAAAGTAGAAATATCAAACGGAGAATTGTTAGACAAAATCTCAATTTTAGAATTAAAATTACTTAAAATTGAAGATGAAGAAAAATTAATAAACATTAAAAAAGAATTTGAAACCTTAAATCCTTTAGTTGTAGATTTATTTATGGGCTATGATGGTCAATTACAAAATCATTATCTTGAATTAGCTAAGATTAATGGGGAACTTTGGGATATAGAAGATTGGATAAGAGATTGCGAACGTGAAAAGAGATTTGATAAAGAATTTGTAGAACTAGCTCGCTCTGTGTATATTACTAATGATAAAAGATGTGAAGTTAAAAAATTAATTAATTTAATGACTTCATCAGATTTAGTAGAGGAAAAATCGTATAAAGAATATTAATGAAACATTTAGAAGAAACACCTTGGTGGATTTGTGATAAAGAAGATGAGAATTATTGTGCTTATGTAGATACAGACTCTAATTATTTTAATGCCGAACCTTTACTTCTTAAATTATACCCTAATTTCGAAGAATTATCAGCAGAAGAAAAAGATGATATTTTAGAAAAAGTAGCAATGAAATATCAGGACGTAATTAATGATGATTATGATAGATTAGCCAAAGAATGTTTTAATGTAACTGAACATAGGCTTGAAATGAAAACTGAATGTGTTATTCGTTCAGCTTATTTTAGAGCAACTCGTCGTTATGCTCAATGGATTACTAAACAAGAGGGGATTGCTAAAGAATCTTTAGATATCAAGGGTTTAGAGTTTATGAAAGCAAATTTTCCACCTATCCTAGGATCGTTTTTTAATGATATATTACAACAAGTACTAAAGGGTGAAGAAAAAGCTAATATTTTAGATCAAATTAAAGTATTTAAAAAACAAATATTAGATGGTACAATACCACTTACTAAGTTAGGTAATCCCTCAGCAGTTAAAAAATTAGAAAAATACTCAGGCAAAAACGCTAGAGCAGGAGAAATGTTTACAGAAATACTTAAAGGAGCTCCTGCACCTGTACGTGCTACAATTCGTTATAATGATTTATTAAGATTATGGCAATTAGATAAAAAATATAATTTAATTACTCAAGCAGATAAAGTTAAATGGATTTATTTAAGAGATAATCCATATAAAATAGAGGCGTTAGCATTTCAAGACTTTGACATACCAGAAAAAGTTAATGATTTTTTAAATGCTTATGCTGATAGACAAAAAGTATTTAATTCAATATTATTAAATAAACTAGAAGGATTCTTTAGTGATTTACAATGGTCATTAGATTTAAATCCTTACACAAATGCATTAGCATCCTTTGAGATATAAAATAAATTTCGTATATTACAACTATGATAAATAAAACAACACTAACATCCGTTATTTCAAAATATTATTTAAATGGATTAAATAATCAAGTAAAATGGAGAATTAAAGATAACCAACTTACAGTTTATGCTGGTGATAATGGTAGAGTATGTAAAGTAATACATAATAATTTTAATTTAGAGGATGCTGAATTAGGAGTATTTGATACACATAAACTTAGTAAATTACTTTCTATTACTAATGGTGAATTAAATATAACTCTTGAAAAAATAAAAGCAGTTTATACTAAAATGCATATTGCTGATTTAAATTTTGATTTAACTTATTCATTAGCTGATATTTTAATTTTAGGTAAAAATACTTATTATGAAGATCCTGAATCATTTGAAATTAAAATTGATTTAACTAATGAAGATATTACACATTTAATTAAAGCAAAAAGTGCTTTGGCTGATGTAAATAATATGTTAATAACTACTACTACTGATTTTGATGGAGTAAATATATGCGAAATCATATTTGGTGACAATACAGGTTTTTCAAATAAAATTACATACCAACTTAGAGGAAATATTACCAAAGGAGATATCCAAATACCCTTTGATTCAGATATATTTAAAGATATATTAAGTGCTAATAAAGACATGGAAAGTGGTACATTAAAAATATCAGAAGTAGGTATGTTAAAAGCTAACTTCATAACATCAGAAACAGAAAGTGAATATTTCATCGCTAGAAATGAATAATTACATATGTATAATCGAATTTAATATTGGAGTTTAGGACACGCTGTTATATTCAAATAAATTAATCGAGAGCTTCGGCCTCACAAAACTAAATGATATGAGTACATTATTCAATGAACGTACACCGTTCGACTTACTATTCCGTAACCTATTTAAGGCAGACGGCGCTTTTCAACCAACTACGTTTGAAAACAAACAACCACACCCACTAGATATTTTTTATGACGATGAAGGACTTCATTTTGAAGTTGCCTGTACTGGTCTAACTAAAAAAGATATTCAATTAGAAATTGATGGAGATCTTTTAAAGATTATCTATGATAAACCTAACGAAGAAGAATTTGATTATAGTGGCTACATCTATAAAGGATTAGCTAAACGTTCTTTTAACTTAGGTTATAAAGTAGCAGCTAAATTCGAACTTGAGAAATTAGAGGCAGAAATGAAAGATGGTTTGCTACATCTATTTATTCCAATTGCGGAATCTAAAAAAGCAAAAACAATTAAAATAAAATAAAAGTTTTATCAAAAAAGCGTGTCCTAGCGCAATATTATTCGTATATTCACGTCTAAATAAATAAGTTATATGACAACAAAAAGAAAGTCTATCCAGACTATTACCGACCCTTTGCTAGAACCCTTCTTTATCACTAAAGATGAATACAGTTATACTGTAAAACAAAATGTGACATCCGATGCCTCCCATTTTAGGGCTAAAGGTAAGGCAAAGACCTATGAAAAATCATTATATTATTATGCTAAATTTGAACATGCATTACAAAGAATAGCTACTTTAAAAGCTAGCATGGAAAATTTTGACAGTTTAGAAGAATATATTAACAAATATACAAAAATAAGTACTAACATTAAAAATTATACAGATGGAATTAGAAGCGCTATTTAACGCTGTTATTGTAAAACCAATAGAATCAGAAGAAACTACTGTTGGAAATATTATTGTCCCCGACTTAGGAAAAGAAAAAAATGAAACAGGTATTATAGTCTCAGTAGGTCCTGGGCAATCAACTTTAACTGGGGATTTTATTCCTACAACCTTAGAAGTTGGAGAAAAAGTAGTTTTACCCACCCAAGGGTTTACCAAACTACCTTATAATGGGGAAGAATATTATGTAGGGCCTGAAAATCAAATCCTTGCAAAAATAAATAAATCAACTAGTATAGATGAACTATTAGATGACACAAAAGAAAATTTAACTAAAGAAGAAATTAAAGATTTAACGAATGAGTAAACAAGTAACATTAGGCTCAACAGCCCGAGAAAATTTAGTAAAAGGAATTGATGTATTAGCAGATGCTGTGGTATCAACATTAGGACCAAATGGTAGAAATGTAGTAATAGCAAATGAACAAGGAGTACCTCAATCTACAAAGGATGGAGTTACAGTTGCAAAATCAATATCACTTTCAGATCCTGAACAAGAATTAGGAGTACAGTTAGTTAAACAAGCTGCTATAAAAACAGCTGAAAAAGCAGGTGATGGTACAACTACATCTACTTTATTAGCTCGTGAAATGGTAAAAGCGGGATTAAATGCCTTAAATAATAACGAAAGTGCAGTGCAAATTAAAAGGGATATTGACTCTACGGTTAAACAAATAGTAGATAATCTTAGAAGCAAAATATCAGAAGATATTTCTGGAGAAGAACAATTAGAACAAATTGCTACAATATCAGCAAATAATGACCCAGAAACTGGAAAATTAATTGCTACCGCAATTGATAAAGTAGGAATGGAAGGAGTTGTTCATATAGAAGAATCACGTACTGGTGAAACATACTTAGAGACTGTTGAAGGGTTACAGTTTGATAGAGGTTATAAGTCACCATATTTTGTTACTAATAACACTACAATGACATCAACTTTAGACAATCCCCTTATTCTAATAGCAGATCAAAAATTAACCCAAGTAAAAGAACTACTCCCCGTATTAGAAGCAGTATCAGCCCAAGCTAGATCTCTTTTAATTATTGCTGAGGATATTGATAATGAAGCTTTAGCAACCTTAATAGTTAATAAAATGAGGGGTACAATGAAAGTATGTGCTGTTAAAGCACCTGATTTTGGAGATAGAAGAAAATTAGCTTTAGAAGATATTGCCATAACAACAGGAGGAATTGTTCTTGATAAACAAAAAGGAATGAAGCTTGATAAATTTAGTTGGGATTGGTTTGGAGAAGCAAGAACAGTAACAATAGAAAAAGAACAAACAACCATTGTAGATGGAAAAGGAGGAATTAAGGAAATTGAAGCACGTATTGAAGAACTACAACAACAAGTCGGACAAGCAACAACACCGTTTGAAACAGAAAAACTTCAAGAAAGATTGGCTAAATTCACAGGAGGAGTAGCTATTATCCATGTAGGTGGAAATACTGAAACTGAAATGAGAGAGAAAAAAGATAGGGTTGATGATGCACTACATGCAACAAAAGCAGCTATTGAAGAAGGTATAGTACCTGGTGGTGGAGTAGCATTATTATATGCATCTTCAGGTATAGATGCTAAAACAACAGGGGCAGCTATTGTAATAGAAGCTTGTGCTAAACCATTTAACCAAATCTTAGTTAATGCTGGGTTTGATAATGTTAAAGGACAGATATTAGCAGACCAATTATGTAATTCAGGTAATGATGTGTGGGCTGGTTATAATATTAAAACTAATGAAATAGTTAATATGAAAGAAGACGGTATTATTGATCCAACTAAGGTAGCAAGAACAGCATTACAAAATGCAGCTTCAGTTGCGGGTACTGTTTTATTAACAGAATGTACTGTTGTAAATGAACCGAGTGAGGATAATAAACAAACACCTATGGACCCAATGATGGGTATGGGAATGTAAATTAATAATTAATAAATAAATAAAAAGAATGACAAAACAAGAAATTTTTGAGATTATTGAAGAGAACTTCAATATCTTAGCAGCAGAACACGTAGGAACTACTAAAGCAAGTCAAGGACGAGCTAGAAAAGCAGCACAAGCTATTAAACGAGTAATCACAGATTATAAAAAGGCATCTGTGGCTGAGTCAAAATAGTTTCGTATATTATGGTTATAAAGATTGAAGAAAAAAATATCCTAATCGCTCGGAGAGTTCCTCCGGGCGATAAATGGAGATTAGTTGCAAATGAACCCGATGGTCCTGTACACAAAACATTAACTGATTGTTTAGAGGCATATATGGTTAAAACAGGTTTTAAAGGTAGTTATAAATTAGAACCCTTAAAGAGTAATTTATATGCAATTGATTCTAAAGAAACAGAAGTAATACCTGAACCAGTAAAGAAATATTCAATATATGGTGAGTACGGAGAATAGTTTATTAGTAGAAAAATATAGACCATCTAAGTTAGAGAATTATGTTGGTAATGAAAATATTAAAAAATCAATATCTAAATATTTAGAACAGAATGATATTTTAAATTTAATATTTTATGGACCCGCTGGTACAGGAAAAACTACTTTGGCAAAACTTTGTGTTCAAAACCTTGATTGCGATCATCTTTATATTAACGCCTCTGATGAAAGAGGTATTGAAACGATTCGTGATAAAGTACAAGGATTTGCGAGCGTTGCTTCTTTTAAACCACTTAAAGTGGTCATTTTGGATGAAGCTGATTTTCTTACTATACAAGCGCAGGCTTCACTCCGTAATATTATTGAAACTTTCTCACGTACGACAAGGTTTATTATGACTTGTAATTTTGTAGAGCGTATTATTGATCCTTTACAGTCTAGGTGTCAAGTACTTAAAATTGTACCCCCCACTAAAAAAGATGTTGCTAAACATTTAAATTGGATATTACAACAAGAGCATATTGAACACGACATAAATGATTTAGTACCTTTAGTTAATCAATATTATCCTGATTTACGTAAATGTATTAATACTATACAATTATCAACTATAGATGGTGGTGCAAACGATTTATATCTTAAACTAGATCAATCAATATTAGTATCATCAAATTATATAGATAAAGTAATTAATGCTTTATTAGAGGGGTCTAAACATAATAAAATAGATTGTTATAATGATATACGTCAAATTATAGCAGATGCTAATATAGATGACTTTGATGAATTATTTAAAGCATTATATGAAAGAGCATCTGAATATCTTCCAAATAAAGAAGGTACAGTAGCCATTTTAATAAATGAACATCAATACAAATCAAATTTCCGTATCGACAAGGAAATAAATACAATGTCGTTAATTCAACAAATATTAAATAATAAATAACTATGCAACAGCAACAACAACAAGGTCCACCTATTGATTTAAAAAACACATCAGAGGTAAAAAATTCAGAAGGTGGAAGTGTATTCCAACAAGGAGTAGTATTACGTACAGTATCTAAATTTATAACAGGTACTGATGAAGATGCCTTATTACCAATCCCTGTATTTTATGATTTAAAAACAGGAAAAATACTTGAAAGTTCAGTTCCTAAAGATTTAAGGGAAGAATTAAAAGATGAGCTTATTTAATGAAAAATATCTTTGATTGGTTAAAAGCAATTAATAACACCAAACCCCCAGTTGAATCTTTTACAGATAAAGATTGGGAGGTTTGGAATAGTTATATGGTACATAGATTTTTATCTATGAATCCCAATTATTTAGAAATTGTAAATTATGTTCAGGATTTTCCTCCGCAGGAAAAAAGAATGATTTATAACATATATCGAGAATTTATTCCTAAAAATAATAAATGGAGTAAATATGTTAAATCTAAAGTAAAACAACCTAATAAGGATTTAATAGACCATATTAAAGATTATTTTCAATGTTCAAGTAAAGAATCAAAAGAATATATAAATATATTGGCTACCACAGAAATTAGTCGTATATTAACTAACAGAGGATTAGAAACTAAAGAAATAAAAAAATTACTAAAATGAGCAAATTATACGATATGTTAAAAACATCTGCACAAGCAGATAAAGCAAAAGCTATGTTATCACTTGAGTTATTGGGTAACAAATCAGTTGGTATAGGAGACCATTCCACAGAAGATTTCTATAAAAATGCTGAAGAAGCACTTATTATGTTGGTTGATGCTGATGATAGATTATCAACTTTAGCCAAATATTTTAATACTAAAGGATTGCTAAATGGGTAGTTCAATATCAAAATATTTAGAGGAAAATGTAGGCCATTTTGGTAATAATGCAAAACAATTTAGTATTGACGCAAAATCAAAAATAGAAAAAGTTATGAGCGATAGAGAAATTATGAATGCTAAATCAGGAGTTTCAGAAAAATTAACAATTAAAGTATTTGAAAAAGAATACCCAGAACTATCTAAAGAATTTAATCAAATTCAAAAAGAAATGTATGCCATGTTTGCAGCTAAACATATGGATTATGGATTAAATAACATTGCTTTAGGTGGAGATATCGTTAATAATAGCGATGATAAACAATTTTCACTAACTGGGTTATGTATTAGATTAACTGATAAAATATCACGTCTAAAAAATCTATTAGTAAATGGTAAAAATTTTGTTAAAGGAGAAGGAATGGAAGATACTTTTATTGACATTGCTAATTATGGGATAATCGGTCTTCTAGTAGGTCGAGATAAATGGAAAAAATAGTTTGGCAAAAAAATTACCTAAAATAGTAAAGGAGATTAGAAATAATCCTCCACCACCTATTAACTATGCATATCAAAAGAATATATCTTATTCTCAGATGTCTATATTTAGAGGATGCCCCCATAGATGGAAACTTCAGTATAAAGATAAAATTAAAAGATTTACATCTTCTATACATACTGTATTTGGGACAGCTGTACATGAAGCAATGCAACATTATTTAGATGTAGCATATGAAAAATCATTTTCTGCTGCTGATAGAGAAATTGATATAGAAGAGTATTTTCAAGAAAAGTATATAGGTGAATACCAAAAACAATACAAATCAAATAATTCAGAACATTTTTCGGATGCCTCAGAAATGAGAGAATTTTTTGAAGATGGGGTAGCTATTTTAGAATGGTTTAAGAAAAAACGTAGTAGATATTTTAGTAAAAAGGGTACATATTTAGTGGGTTGTGAAATACCTATTATAGTAGCACCAAATAAAATGTTAAATAACGTATTATACATGGGGTATCTTGATGTTGTCACATATCATGAAGAAACAGAGACATTTAAGATAATCGATATTAAAACCAGTACTAGTGGATGGAATGATTATACCAAAAAAGATGAAAATAAACAATTTCAATTACTTCTATACAAACAATATTTCTCAGAACAATATGGGATACCTTTAGATAAAATTGAAATAGAATTTTTTATCCTTAAAAGAAAAGTATTAGATCCTGATGATGAAAATCTTATGTCACCTTATCAAGCTTATAGGGTACAACAATTTACTCCACCCAGTGGTAAAATTAAACTAGGTAGAGCAAAAAATGCTATTAATGATTTTATTAGTGAATGTTTTAATTCAAGTGGTAAAATAAAAGAAGCAGATTATCCTAAATCTCCTTCTAAATGGAATTGTAATTTTTGCCCCTATGGAGAAGATAAAGAATTATGTGGAGCCAAACAACATTTTTCGTAGGTTCATACATATGTATATATAATAAATAATGTTTTAATAAATAAAGACTATGAGTAATTCAAAAAAGATGACACTAACTAGTGTTAAAGTTCAAAGTGATTTATTCGAAAATTTTAAGATTGAATGTGTAAAACGTAAATTTTCTTTCCAAAAATTAGCAGATCGTGCTTTATTTTTGTACCTTACAGATGAAGATTTCCGTAAACAAATAACCAATCAAATAAATATCGAATTATAAACTTATGAATAAAGATTTTAACTATATCCCTAAGGATAAAAGAAAAAAAATATTATTAATTTGTGATGATGTTAGAGTACACTCGGGTGTAGCAACAATAGCAAAAGAAATAGTATGTGGTACAGCCCACCATTTTAATTGGGTTCAAATGGCAGGTGCTATAAAACATCCGGAAAAAGGTAAAAAATTAGATTTATCTCCAAGTACTAATAGTGAAATAGGTATAGAAGATTCTTCTGTAATTTTATACCCAACTGATGGGTATGGAGGTCCTGCAATATTAAGAGAAATACTTAGTATGGAAAAACCAGATGCTATCATGTTATTTACAGACCCTAGATATTTTACTTATATATTTAATATGGAACAAGAAATTCGTAAAAAAATTCCTATTGCGTATTTAAATATTTGGGATGATTATCCTGCTCCAATGTATAATAAACCATATTATGAGGCTTGTGATTTATTGATGGGGATTTCAAAACAAACAGTAAATATTAATAAAATAGTACTAAAAGATTGTGAAAAAGATAAAATATTTAAATATATTCCTCATGGTAAAAACCCTAATATTTACTTCCCACTAACAGAAGAAACTGAAGACTTTATTAATTTTAAAAAAGAATTATTCCAAGGTGATTCACCTGAGTTTGTGTTATTATTTAATTCTAGAAATATTAGAAGAAAACAAATACCTGATACTATATTAGCTTTTAGAGTGTTTTTAGATTCATTACCGAAAAAAGAAGCATTAAAATGTAAACTTATATTAAAAACTGAAGTGGTTACTGATGCAGGTACTGATTTAGATAAGGTTAGAGAATATATTTTAGGTGAAGATTATCTTAATACTTGTATTATATTAGAAAATAAATTTTCAGAAAAACAATTAAACTATTTATATAATATTGCTGATGTTCAAATTTTATTAACTTCAAATGAAGGATGGGGTTTAACTATCACAGAAGCAATGTTGGCAGGAACACCTTATATAGCAAATGTTACAGGAGGGATGCAAGATCAGATGAGATTTATAGATAATGATGGTAAATGGTTTAAACCTGATTCGGATATACCATCCAATCATAGAGGAACATATAAAAACCATGGCGAATGGGCATTCCCAGTATATCCTACATCCAGGTCTATTCAAGGTTCTCCTACAACTCCTTATATTTTTGATGATAGATGCAAATGGGAAGATGCTTGTGAAAAAATTAAAGAAGTATATTCTTTAAGTAGTAAAGAACGTAAAGCTAGAGGTTTAAAAGGTAGAGAATGGGCTTTAAGTGATGAAGCAGGGTTTACGTCTGACCATCAATCAAATAGAGTAATAGAGGCATTTAATGAATTATTTAATACTTTTAAACCTAGAGAAAAATATGAATTAATTAATGCTAATCAATATAAAGGAAATTTTTTAACACATAAAATAATATATTAATGAATAAACCAAGATTTGTAATATCATCACCTTTTGATACCTACAGTGGATATGGAGCACGTTCACGTGACATTATTAAATCCCTTATAAAAAGTGATAAATACCAAGTTGAAATATTATCACAAAGATGGGGGGATACTTCATGGGGTTTTTGTAAAGAACATCCTGAATGGGCCTTTTTACTTAATTATTTAGCTAAAAGAGAATGGCAACAAAACCCAATTGATTATTGGATGCAAATAACTATACCAAATGAATTTCAACCTGTAGGTAAATTTAATATTGGAGTAACAGCAGGAATAGAATCAGATCAAACCAAACCAGAATGGGTTGAGGGGTTAAATAGAATGAATTTAAATTGGGTTTCTTCAAATCATGCAAAATCTGTATTTGAAAAAGCTTCATTTGATAAGATTGATAAAAGAACAAACCAAAAAGCTGGTATTTTAAAATTAGAAAAACCAATTGAAGTTGTATTTGAAGGTGTCGATTTAACTACTTATGGTACAAAATTAGAACATACAACTCCTAAAAGCCTTGATTTATCTAATATTAAAGAATCATTTTGTTATTTATTTGTAGGACATTGGATGCAAGGAAGCTTTGGGCATGATAGAAAGAATGTAGGGGTTTTAGTAAAAGAATTTTATAATACTTTTAAAGATATCAAAGGGTCTAAACCTGCTCTTATCCTAAAAGCCTCGGTAGGAACTTCTTCTTATATAAGTAGGGAAGAAATTTTAAATAAAATTGCTAAAATTAGACGTAGTATAAATTCTAAAAATTTACCTAATGTCTATCTTTTAAATGGTGATTTTACTGATAAGGAAATGAATGAGTTATATAACCATTCTAAAGTAAAAGCCATGGTTTCAACTACTAAAGGGGAAGGGTTTGGTAGACCCCTATTAGAATTTTCCACAACAGGAAAACCTATTATAGCTTCAGGTTGGTCAGGTCATTTAGACTTTTTAAATACTGGTTTTACTACTTTACTTAAAGGTCATTTAGAAAATGTTCATCCTTCTGCTGCTAATAATTGGTTAATAGCTGAATCAAAATGGTTTCAAGTTGATCCTAAAGGTTTGAAAAATTCTTTAAAAACAATATTTAAAAAATATAAAGAATATTCTATAAAAGGAAAACAACAAAAACATTATGTTAAAAATAATTTTAGTTGGGATAAAATGCATACTTTAATCTATAATATATTAGATGATAAAAATAAAGTACCAGAAATAGCTCAACAAGTAGAATTAAATTTACCTAAATTAGATTTACCTAAACTTAAAAAAGTATAAATAATATGAATTTTGACGAAATAGTAGATTGTCCAAAATCTGGGGGTGATTTATGTTATAAAACAGAAATAAATAAAGATATTACTAATTATTATAGTTTATCATGTGGGTTTTGGACTAATACTTTAATGTTAGAGGGTTCTGAATTTTATGAGGAACAAGTAAGTATTTTACCTGAAATTTATAAAGATTTAGCATGGACCGATCCTGAAACTAAATTAATATGGTTACCCAATACTGTTAATGTTAAAGAAAATGGAATGATATTTGCATCTGGGACTAATTTAAAAAATTGGAGTTGGGGGGCAGTAAAAGCTATTGAAATCTCTAAAGAAGATAAAGAAAAATATAAGGGTGAAAATTATAGAGCTGATATGACTACTATAAAATATTTTAAAGAACGTGATTTTATAGATGCTCTTTCGTATATTGGGTTATTACCAGAATAGATATGAAAATAAGTTATGCAGTAACCGTATGTAATGAGTTTCTTGAAATACAAAAACTTATTCCATTTCTGTTAGAAAATAAGAGAACAAAAGATGAAATAGTTATTTTATATGACAATAAAAATGGTGACCCCGAAGTATTAAGTTATTTACTAAAATTTAATAAACTACCTAATGTACAAACATGGAGGGGATTTGATTTTAATGGTCATTTTGCCAATTGGAAAAATCAATTGACTGAATATTGTTCTGGGGATTATATATTTCAAATAGATGCAGATGAAATGCCTCATCAAGTATTACTAGGTTACCTCCCAGAGATATTAGGTAATAACCCGGATAATGAAGTATATTTAGTCCCCAGAATTAATACAGTAGAAGGACTAACTGATGAACATATTAAAAAGTGGGGTTGGAAAATAGATGAAAAAGGATGGGTAAATTATCCTGATTATCAATGGTGTATATGGAAAAATAAACCCGAAATTAAATGGAAAAATAAAGTACATGAAGTTTTAGATGGTTTTAAAACATATGCCACTATTCCTCCAACAGAACAATTGTCTTTATATCACCCTAAAACAATTGATCGTCAAGAAAAACAAAACTCTTATTACGACACATTATGATAAAAGGCAAAAAAATATTCATTACTGGTGGAGCAGGATATTTAGGTAAAAATTTAGTTAAACGTTATTATAATGAAAATGAAATTACTATCTACTCCAGAGATGAAGCAAAACATTATTATCTAAAAAAAGAATTTCCTAATATTAAGTGTATAATAGGAGATATCCGTAATTATGATTTACTAACACGTTCTGCTTTTGGGAATGATATAGGAATATTTACTGCTTCTCTAAAACAAATAGGAGCAGTTGATCAAAACGTTGAAGAATCAATAAAAGTAATTATCGAAGGAGCTTTAAATTCAAGAAGAGCAGCAGAAGATAATAACTTTGAAGCAGCATGTTTTATATCTTCGGATAAATCAAGAGCTGCTACTACATTATATGGCGCAATGAAATTTGTAGCAGGTGAGTCATTCATTGTTAATGCTGAAAAGTCTAATGTACGTTTATCTACCGCTATATACGGTAATGTTATTAATTCTACTGGGAGTATTATACCATTAATTTGGGATTCCATTAATAAAAAATATCCATTAACTTTATATTCAGAACAAATGACTCGTTTTATGATTGATATAGAAGGGGCGATGGATCTAATTGAAAAGGGACTTGGTACTAGTGGTTTTAATGTTATACCAGATTTAAAATCTTTTTTAGTTAAAGATTTATTTGAAATATTTAAAGAAGAATTTGGGTTAATATATAAATTAGGTAAACCAAGAATATCTGAAAAAATACATGAAATGATGATATCAAAAGAAGAATCATCAAGATGTCACCCAAATATAGATGGTACTATTTATATGCATTATAAAAATATAATAGATGCTAACCATAAAAAAGAATTTACAAGTGATAAAGTGTGTGTATCTAAAGAAGTATTAAAAGAAATATTAAAATCCAAAAACTTTTTTAAACCATGAAAATATTAATATTAGGACATAAAGGGATGTTAGGACATATGGTTAGTAAATTACTAACTAGTAAAGATGTAGAAGTTATTACTACTAAATGTAGATGGTCTACTTCATGTTTTAAAAACACTATAAAAAACTTTGATGGTGATTATATTATAAATTGTATAGGAGCTATTCATCAAAGAACAAACCAATTTAATATTAATTGGGAGTTACCTCAATGGTTAGATGAAAATGCTAATTGTAAAATTATACACCCTGGTACTGATTGTGAAATGGATGATGATGATTATGGTAATTCTAAAAGAATAGCATCTGAATGGATTAAATCATTAGGTAAAAATACTAAGATTATTAAAACTTCTATATTAGGTCCCGAACTTAATACTAAAGCAAGTTTAATGGAGTGGTTTCTTTCACAAACTGGAGAAGTAAATGGCTACTCAGAGTGTTATTGGAATGGAAATACTACTTTGACTTGGGCTAAATTTTGTTTACATTTAATGGAAAATTGGGATAGCGAAGATATAGAAACTATATTAGAAGGTGAACGTGTTTCAAAATATCAATTATTATTAACATTAAAAGAAGTTTATAATAAACATGATATTATAGTTAATTCGGTTAATAATCCTGTAATTAATAAATGTTTAAAAGGTAAAGTTAAAACACCTAAATTAAAGTTACAATTAATGGATTTACAATATTTTAATAATATAAAATAATAAATAAAATGTCTATAGCTTTTTTTACTGAAATGTCCTTTATTGGAAAGGTACCACGTAATCTCCCTAATATGAGAACTGAATTTGCTTGGATGGTAGCCTTAAACTCTGATCACTATAATATAAACTCAACCCCAACCAAAAAATATGATTTAGGTATTATGATTATTCCTAAAAACAACCCAGAGTTCAATCTAAAAGAATTAAAACATTATTGTGATAAAATAGCAGTAATGCAAGAAGGTCCTCATTGGTATTTTCAAGACTACCCCTTAAAAAAGCAAATTAAATATTACAATACTCTTACAAGTTCCGATATAATATTTGTACATAATAAAGCCGATAAAATATACTATCAGGGATTAACTAATCATAAAGACATAAGAGTAATGAAGTCTTTAATGATTGAAGAAGCTATTGGAGAAGTAGCTAAAGTTGAAAGGAAGGGTGTAATTATTGGAGGTAATTTTGTAAATTGGTATGGAGGATTTGATTCATATATGGTAGCAAATAGTCAATTTGATGTTGTATCAGCACCAACAATGGGTAGAAAACAAGAAGGTGAAGAGCAATTAGTATCTTTATTACCTTTTATGTCTTGGAAAGAATGGATACATAAATTAAATGAGTTTAAGATAGGAGTACATTTAATGAGAACACATGCTGCCGGAACTTTTGCTTTAAATTGTGCTTATTTAGGTATTCCTTGTATAGGATACAAAGGATTAGATACACAAGAGTTATGCCACTCAGAATTAACAGTGGAAATTGGAAATTTAGGACATGCTAAAGAATTAATTAAAGAACTTAATAGTAATAGTGAGTTTTACAATGAATGTAGTAAACAAGCTATAGATAATTATAATATTCATTTTCACGAATCAAAATTTAAAATATGAAAAATGTAGAATATACTTTCTGGAATTTTAGAGAAACTGAACTATTTAAACAACTTAAAGAACAATTACAACCACCAACTAATATATCTACTTGGGGTAGAACTGATCATATTTCTGAATTATTAATGCGTGGTATGTTTTATGAAACCCATACTCTTTTACAATTTTACAAAGACATTCCAAAAGAGGGAATGATATTAGATATTGGTGCTAATATTGGTAACCATCAAATAATGTTTAATCAACTTTACCCAAATAGAGAAATATTTGGTTTTGAAGCTTCCCCATTAAATTATATTCATTTACACAGAAACACAATGAATTACCCAAACACTACAAATTTATGTGTGGGTCTTGGTGCAGAACAAGGATTAAATAATATAACTCATTTTGTTGAGAATATGGGTGGTTCAGGTATTAGAGAAGTTAATAATTTAAGACACAAAGAAAGAGATATAATGCCTATTATCATTGAACCCTTAGACTTATTTCATCTTGAATCAAATGTTTCGTTAATAAAAATTGATGTAGAAAATTATGAATCTTATGTTATTAAAGGAGCTCATAAAACCATAGAAAAACACAAACCCATGATTTGGATTGAAGATTTTAAACATGATGATGATTATAGTAATTCAACTATAAAATATTTAGTTGATACTTTTGAGTATGAAATTATTAATAAAAGTGAATGTAATTTTTTACTAAAAATAAAAAAATGAGAATATTAGTTACTGGAGGAGCCGGATTTGTAGGTACAAATTTGATTAAACGTTTATTAAAAGATGGACATAATGTCGTATCCTTTGATAATTACAACACAGGATTAAAAAGTAATCATATTAAGGGAGCAATTTATCATGATTTAGATATAACTAATTACCCACAAAAAGATAGTAGTTATTGGGAAAAATATGATGTTGTATTCCATATGGCGGCAATTGCTAGAATACAACCTTCATTTAAAAACCCTATAGATTATTTTAATACAAATGCTAATGGTACTTTAAATATAGTTGAAATGTGTTCAAAGGCAAATATTCCTTTAATATACGCTGGTTCATCTTCAAAACATAGTGGTAGGTTTAAAAATCCTTATACCTTTTCTAAGGATATAGGAGAAGATATTATTGAGTTATATACTAAACATTACAATCTATCAGCAACAACTACCCGATTTTATAATGTATATGGTCCTCACCAATTAACTGAGGGTGGGTATACTACATTAATAGGTCGTTGGTTATATAACATAAAAAACAACATACAATGTGAAATTTATGGTGATGGAGAACAGCGTAGAGATTTTACTCATGTTGATGATATAATTAATGCCTTAGTTACAATTATGGAAGGTAACCATTATGGTTATGATTTTGAATTAGGTAGAGGGAATAATATATCTGTAAATGAAGTAGCCAAAATGATGAATATAACTCCTACATATAAACCATCTAAACCAGGTGAAGCAAGACATACTCTAAATACAGATAATACTGCTAATAAAATATTAGGTTGGAATCCTAAAATAAATTTAATAGATTATTTAAAATAAATAAACATGAGTCAAGATAAAAAAATTAAAACCTCAGATAATACAGCTATTGAACATTTTAATAGATTTACCCATCCTGCATCTTCAACATCAATTGATAGGTATGTACTTGCAAATACTTGGACTAAAGGTAAAAAAGTATTAGACGCAGCAACAGGACAAGGTTATGGTGCTGGTATTTTATTATCTTTAGGAGCAGAAAGTGTTGTTGGGATTGATACTGATATAGAAGCAATTGAAAATGCTAACAATTTATTACAATCACCTAAAGCACAATTTAAAACCTGTGATATATTTGATCTAAAAAAGGATTTTAAAGAAAATGAATTTGAAGTCTGTGTTTCTCTTGAAACTTTTGAACATTTACCTCCTGAAAGATTAGATGAGTACTTACAATCTATAAGAAAAGTTACATCAGAAACTTTAGTTATATCAACCCCCCAAAGAAAAACTGAAGAATGGGTGTATAATGGGGGAACCCATTTATATGAATATAGTGCTACAGAATTTTTAGAAGCTTTAAAAAGAAATTTTCCTATTGATGAAGTAGGTGGGTTTGGGATTATAGAAGTACCTCTAAAAACAGAATATCCTAACGTTGATTATCAGTGGGGTTCAACTATTACTACGAATTTAAGTCAAGCTTGGGTAATGGTAGGAGTAATTACTTTAAATAAATAAATAAATATGGAAAAAATCACTTTTGTTATACCTTCAAGAAATAATTTAGAATTTTTACAATTAGCCTATCAATCAATTCGTAATCTAAGTACTAAACACGAAGTATTAGTATTAAATGATGCTAGTACAGATGGTACTCAAGAATGGATTAATAACCAACAAGATGAAGATTTAATAGTACATCATAACCCAGGACCAAAAAGAATAGGTATTGTAGGAATGTTTGATAAAGGTATTGAAATGGCACGTACAGATATTATTATGGCCTTTCATTCTGATATGGTAGCTTGTAAAGATTTTGATATAAATATTTTAAAACATTTAGAAAAAGGAAAAGTAATAACAGGTACAAGAGTAGAACCACCTTTACACCCAGATGGACCAGAAAAGATAATGATGAACTTTGGAATAGAAGTTGATGAATTTAATATGGAAGAATGGTATGAAAAAGGTGAATTGTTAAAAAATGAAAGGGTAACAGAAGGTATATTTGCTCCTTGGTGTATGTATAAAGAAGATTTTCTATCAATTGGGGGCCATGATGAGTTATTTGCTCCACAGTCTAAAGAAGATTCTGATTTATTTAATAGGTTCCATTTAAAAGGTTATAAATTCATTCAACCATGGGATGCACTAGTTTATCATTTTACTTCTCGTGGGTCTAGATTTAATAAACATGCTGGTGGTTCTGCAGGAAAAAATTCAGATGAATGGTTACATACCACAACTAAAAATGGTCGTAATTTCATTCGTAAGTGGGGTCATTTTGTTAAACATGACCATTTAATGAAACCTATTGTGTCTCCTAAATATGATATAGGTTTAATTATTAAAAATTGTAATGATTCTTTATTACATGCCTTAGAACCTTGGGGTGATACTTTATATGTAGATGAAGGAAATATTCCATCGATGATTGATAATTATATAACATTAGAATCCCCTAATACAGATTATGATTTGTATTCAAGATTAAGACCTTATGACAATGAAAAAAATAATGAAATATTAGTTAGAATAGATGGTAAAACATTTAATGAAGAAGATTGGAAAATATTAATGCAACTATCAGAAATAATTAAGGATAGTGGTAGTGTAGGCAGTTTCCAATTAGGTAATTTAGGGATTGATATTATCCAAATGAATGAATATCAAAATACTTTAATTGATTTATGAATATAGGAATAATAGGACAGGGTTTTGTTGGTAACGCTATATATCAGAGATTTAAAAATTACTATGATATTTTTACTTACGATTTAGATGTGAGTAAGTGTAACTCATCTATCCAAAGAGCAATGGATAATGAGATTGTATTTGTATGTTTACCAACACCTATGAACCCAGATGGTAGTTGTAATGTTAGTATAGTAGATGAAACGATTGATAGAATATTTAAATTTGGTGTAACTAAAATTGTGGTAATAAAATCCACAGTACCACCTGGTACAACAAAAATACTCAATGAGAAATACCCATCATTAGAAATTGTATTTAATCCTGAATTTTTAACTGAAATTAACGCTGTAGAGGATTTTAATAACACAACTAGAATTATATTAGGAGGTCCACGTAAAGCAACTACAACATTAAAACGAATATATAGTAAAGTATTTGCTCATGCCCATATAGTAAAAACAGGATCTACACACGCCGAAATGGTAAAGTATGTAACTAATGCTTTTTTAGCTACTAAAGTATCCTTTGCTAATGAAATACATCAAATATGTGAAGGTTTAGATATCGATTATGATAAAGTTATAGAATATGCTACATTAGATAAAAGATTAGGTAAATCACACTGGCAAGTACCAGGTCCAGATGGTGATTTTGGTTATGGTGGACATTGTTTACCAAAAGATGTTAAAGCATTAATTCATTTAGCAGAAGAATTGGAATTGTATCCAACTATGTTAAGAGCCACCGATAAGAAAAACAATGTGGTTCGAAAAAATAGGGATTGGGAAGGAATGAAAGGAAGAGCCGTAATATAATTGGTTACCATATATTTCTTTCATATATTTATATGTTGTAAGAATAAAAAATAAAAAATATGAAGTTAAAAATGATTTCTTGTATTAAATGTGGAGAGGATATGCCTGAGTTAAGATTAACTCAATATGGTTATAAAGTATGTGTTAATTGCTCCAGTGTAAGTACTAAACGTGGAATACCCATAACAAAAGGTTCAGGTGATCATACTTGGACTGAAACAGTAATAATGGAAGAAGATCAATATGAATCCTTTGTAAGTGCCACTAATAAAGAAAGAGGTAATAGTGATTCTACTGTAACTTTTAAATTAAATTAATGCCCAAGGCAAAACCTTTATCTAAAGAACAAATAGCAGCAGCCCAAGCAAAGACTAAGTCTAATATGGCTGCTGCTCGTTACCTTCATGTATCATACCAACATTATAAAAGATATGCTAAGTTATATAATTTATTTGATGGGCATAAAAATCAAAGTGGTAAGGGAATACCTAAATTTTTAAGAGGTCCTAAAAAAATGCCTCATATGTTAGAAATAATTGAAGGTAGAATAGCAGCATCATCCTTTGATCCTAATAAACTTAAATATGCTTTAATAGAACAAGGATATTTATTAGAGGAATGTGCTGTGTGTACTTTTAAAGAAAGAAGGGTATTAGATTATAAAATGCCTTTATTATTACACTTTCAAGACGGTAATAGTAATAATTATAGTTTAGATAATGTTCAATTATTGTGTTATAACCATTATTTTCTAAATGTAGGGGATGTTTTTAATGATAAAGATGTTAAACAAATAGAATCTAAACAAGAACACTTTGGTACTAGTGAAAAAGTAGAATGGGAAGTAGATGATTATCATTTACAACGTTTAAAAGAATTAGGTTTAGATGGAGATGATGATGATAGTCCTAACCAATATATAAGTAGAGTATAAATGAAAAAAATAAAATCATTAGATAAAAAATATCATAAAATTACTAAAGATTATGATAAACAAAAGGAACGACATTTAGAAAAGCTTGCGTCAAAATCCTTGGATAATGACGAAAAGTTTCGTAAATTGAAGGATAAGAAAATCAAAGGTGATTTCTTAAAAAATTTTTAATTATGAAAAACCAACCTTATTTAGAATTTGAGAGTGATGACACTAAATTAGAATTTAAACACCATTTAGAATTTAAATCATCAGAAGAAATGAATATTATGTTTGAGAATGATAACAAACCACTATCAGACTTAATAGTAGATATAGCATTAGAAAACCTTGATACAACTATAAAATCAATCCCTGTAGTTTCAATTGCTACAATAGAAGATGATTTAATATATGATGTTATAATAGATCGTGATGACATGGTTGAAACGTTAGAACAAAACCTTATATTAATGGAGGATTTTGAAGATTATAAACGTTGTCAAAAAATAACTGATGCAATTTTTTACCTAAATAATAAATAGAATATGAAATTATTAATTGCTTTACACATTGTAGTAGCTACTGTTTATAATGCAGTACCATCACAAACAGACTCTACACCACTAATTACAGCTTCAAATAAGAGAATTGATGCTAATAACCCTGGTAAACATAGATGGATTGCTGTATCAAGGGATTTAGAAAAACATGGATTTACCTTTGGAGTAGAGGTATGTGTCGAAAATGCTGGTGAGATGGATGGTGTATGGGTTGTTGAAGATCGAATGAATAGGAGGTTTACTAATAAGATAGACTTCTTAGTAGATAATGAAATAGTACTAGGTAAATGGGAGGGAGTAATATTAACACTTAATTCAGAAAGAGAAGGTAATTAACCTTTAAGTTATAGTTTATATTTATAATCAAAAATAAATTATGGCTAAAACAGTTGTTGGTAATTATATATTAAACAGTAGAAAAAAACGACCTGGTGTACACTCAAAAAACAACACCAGTAGTAGTAAAAATAGTAAAAATTATGTTAAATCTTATAGAGGGCAAGGAAGATAGTATGGATTTAAGTACTTTATCCTTATTTAATCATATGACTGATGAAGATTTTTTAGCTGTCCATAATGCAGGACAATTAAAAAATTTATGTTTAGCCTTAAGTTTAGATCTTCAATCTCTTAAAGATAAAAAATGTAAAACCTATAGCGCCTAACTAGGATTCCACAATAATCTTTCGTATATTCACGTATAAAATAAAGGTTATGCTATACGAATTTTCAAATCACAACAAACACGGTAATATTAGATCAAGAATAATATCTTGGCCTAAAGGCAAAGCATTTGGAATCAATCCAAATGGTTTTGGTAGTTTTATTGCTGTAAAAGTATTCAAATATGAATATAAACATGAACTCAACCCACCAAGTTTAGCTAATATAGGGGGTAAAAAATATATTCTTCCTACTTGGCAGGAGGTATTACCTGAAACTGAATTGAGTGATATAAAATGGATTAAACCAAAACCAAAGGTTAAACAAGAACCAATTATTGAAACCCATACTAGTAGTAGCAACGCAAATAAAACGTATAAAACAATATATTACCCAGAATCAGGTAAATTCCATTGCGATTGTCCAGGTAGATGGAGAGCGTTTGATAACCGTTGTAAACACATAAAAGAATTAGAAAAAAAAGTAAAGTAATGCGCAGGAAATGTGGTTACCGCAGTAAGGGTTCGTATATTCACCATGTTGAGCAGTTAAGCACAACGTTAAAACCAATAAGAGTTATGTATATTCAAGTTAAAAACACAGCAAAGAAAAGAAACAATCAATTTAGAGTTCAAACAATGTCTGCTGGATTAAAAGAAATTAAATCTAGAGGATGGATTGTTAACGATTGTAAATTTGAACAATTAAGAGATGAGTTAGTTACTAACAAGTACAAAGAGTTAGACGGTAGAATGAATACTCGTGGAAAACAATTTGCACAAAGAGCTGGATTATAAGATATGAAATTATCACCAACAAGAGAAATGCTTAGACCATATTCAGATTTGATTTTAGCATCATTAGATGTAAACCAAGTAGCAACTAGAGTAGGTGCTGTGGCTGAATTTATTTTAATGAATCATTATGGTTGGTTAAAAAATGGAGATATAGGTAATGAAAAAGGATATGATGCCACGGATAAAGAGGGTAATAAACATGAAATAAAAGGTATGTCATATGAAACTAAAACACATTATGTTGCTTATAAACATGCTGTAAAAGGAGATAAATATGACTATTTAAGTATTCTTCATTTTAATGAAAAAAGGGTAGCACACATCCCTAGAGAAGAAATAAATAAATTTATTGAAAAGAATACATTACCAGGCAGAAAAACTAAATCATTACGTTTATGTTTTACTGATCCTATTTTAACTAAACTTGGGAAACCAAGAAAAAAATCATTATTTTTAGCATTATTTTTAAAATACGAAGATAAACAATTTACATTTTAATATGAGTAGAGGAAGACCAAAAGAACAAGAAGCAATACCATGGCAGAAGTATACACAGGAAATGTTAGAAGTTCCTTCTAAACCTGAATTAGGTAGTAGATCAGTTTGGCATTATGATAGAAGTAAATTTGCAAATGGGCCTTGGAAAGTAGAACATTGGGAAGCTAAGGGTTTTAAACAATCAAAACCTCAAATTGATCAACGTTTATATTCTAAAGGTATGTGTACAGTAGTAGTATTTAAAACATCAAATCGTTCAAATGCTAAAACTAAAATGAAGGTGATTAATAAAAATATTGATTATGTTCTATCAGCTAAAAAAATACCAGGTATACCGGCTATTGCTGAGTGGCTTGAAATAGGTACTGGGAAATCCTTTATTGATAAGTATAAGCAAAAATATGATTTAGCTTAATTTTTATATATTTATTATAAAATATTAATTAATGAATTTATTATGTTAAAAATTATAAGTCTTGTAATATTAGTTTTAGTAATAGGGATTATCGTTTATTATTTTGGTTTTTACAAAAGAGGTAAAATCAATGATAGAGATGGAGATTATATTCCTGATGAAATTGAAGATACAATTAAAGAAACAAAGCGTAGAGCTAAGGCAATAAAAAAAGAACTTAAAGATGTAGCTGTTGCTACAAAAGAAGTTGCTAACCAAGCAGGTGATGTAATAGATGCTGCAAAAGGAAAAAAACGTAGAGGTAGAAAACCAAAAGCAAAAAAATAAATTATGAGTAAATACAATTTAATAGACATTTTCGAACAATATAGAATCGGATCAGGTTTCACTAGAGATTTTGATTACGAGGGAATGTTAAAAGCAGGATTAGAAACAGGGGTTGATACTGATATTGAAATTTTAAGAAAAATGTCTGATGATTTTGAAGATGTTAATTACCATAGAGAAAATAACCACTTACAAAAAGCTATTGAAGCATTAGAAGATGGACAACCCATTGATGAAATAAGTATGTTATTTGGAGATTTTCATGCTGAAATTAGAGATACAATGGAAACATTTGATATGGGAATACCAGATACTCTAGGTGGTTTTATGGATAGTTATATAAAAGAAGATGCTAAAGATAAAGATAAAGAACCTAGAGATGGAGTTAAAAGTGCTGCAGCTAAACTAGGAATGAAACCAAGCCATGTAAAAGAAGATACTAAAGCAGTTGATTTAGCAATCGAAGCGTCACAAGAAAAAGCAGGTATTGAAGTAGATGAATCATTTAAGTCATTAGCTAAAAAATTAGATAAACAAAAAGGAATTGATAAAGATGAGGCTGCTAAAATAGCTGGATCAATTGCTGCTAAAAAAGCAGCAGGTGCTGGAAAAGGTCCTACTGCAAAACAAAAGAAAAGAATGAACGAAGTAAGAATTGAATCTAAATATACTTTAGATTCATTATCTCAAGATGAATATGGTAAAAATTATGATGATTTAGATCCAGAACAACAGAGATATATGCGTAGTGAGCTGGAAATAACAAAAGGTTACCCATTCTCTGCAGGTATAGATCAAGATGGATATAGACTTCCTGAATTTCCTGATCCAATGAAAAATATGAAAGAAGATAAGGGAGTAGATTTTATTAGAGCCCTTAAAGTTGATGCTAATGGAACTAGCTTAGAAATTAAATCATATTTAGAATCATTAAAAAGATCAGGTGATAAGTTTGATAGTGTAGATGATTATGTTGAAGATTTTAAAAATTATGTTGCTGATAAAGCATTACAAGAACACTTCAAAAGATTTATATAGTGTAGGCACATATTAAAGTAAATTAAAGATAATTGCGGTAACATTTGGTTACCGCATTTTTTTTTCGTATATTCACGTGTTCGAATGAGTCGAGCAATTAATTAATTTAAATAAAGGTTATGAAGATATTAGTAAAATTAAGTGAGAAAATTGAAGAGTGTAAAAGACATTTGTTTAACAATGGGTATACTTATGATGAGTCTAGTGATTTCGTTCAATTAGTTTTTGAGGAAACAGGAATGGGTTCAATTGGTGTGTTTGACCAGATTGAAAAAAGTGTTATTGAAGATACAATTAGTCATTTAAATAAAATAATATTAAAATAAAGGTTATGAAAACATTTAAAGACGTTGTTTTTAAACAACATAAAATAAGTAAAGGAAGTATTCAAGGATTACTTATGTTAGATAATGGTATTGAGTTATCTATTGTAGCTGGTGAAGGAATGTACAGCACAGGTAAAGGTGGTGTTAGAGAAGCAGTTAATAAAGTTGAAGATGCTTCCACATTTGAAGTAGCTATATTTGACCAAGATGGGAAATTTATACCTGCAGATAATGATATGGTTTTAGGATGGCAATCAAGAGAAGATATCGATAAATTAATTCAAATACATTCATAATGGTGGCATTAATAGAAGAATTATACCAAACTAATCAGATTAGTGAAGAAGTTAAAGATAAGTTAATAAATAAATATTTTAATAAATAAAGGTTATGGGAGAAAATAAAAGATATGTAGTACAAATGGATATGTACGTTTATGCTGATAATGATTATATGGCTCGTAGGAGAGCCAATGATTTAAGATTATCAATAGATAATAGACTACATTCAGATCATGTTAAAGTTGCTGAAATTGGAGAGCAGCCATTTGCATCAACTTATTATCGTAAATTAGATGATCCTACATTCACACCTAAAGATACGTCTAACGAACCATTACCATTTTAATATGGAAGATAATTGGTGTCATTATTCGGGAATGCCTTCCCCTAAATCATATGTTGAGGAAGATTCATTAAAAATAGGAGATTGGATATTATATAATAATAAACGTAAAAAGTGCTTTGGTATACATCATAATGGTAATATTTTAATCAAAATGAATGGTACCTTAGTACAAGTAAGCAAAGAAAAAATAAAGACTTATGCATAAAAATGTGGCTACCGCAGTAAGAGTTCGTATATTTACACATAAGTGGGACACGAAGTTTCATTATTAATTAAAAATAAAGGTTATGTCAAACGCAATTCAATTAGATTTATTTCACGGAAAAGTATTAACAGCAGAACAACAAGAAGAAGTTAATAGATTTATCAAATCACAAGCTGAAAGAGCTATTAAAGCCGAGAAAAGAAATAATAAAACCATGTTAATGCTTGATGAAGCAGGTTTTGTTTATGGTCAAGATTATAGTACTGATTTTGAAGTTAAAGAAGTTACTAGAGAACAAAGATTTGGTTATGGTTATAATAACACAGATTATGAATTTGAAGTTACTTACACTCAAAATACAGGTAATGTTTTTCTTTGGGTTAATACCATCAAGAATGGTAAAATTGAAACATATAAAAGTAGTATAGATGTTGAAGGTGATAAATTAATGTGTACTAGTATTACTAAACAATATAGACATTATAAGCCAAGTTCATTACTTGTTAAGTATAAAGAACATAACGCACGTGTAATAGAACGATTAGAATATAAAAATAAGCAAAGTATTGCTTTAGATAATGTAGTTGCTAAATATCAAACATTATATCCTGAAGCTAAAGTTACTATTGGTTCTGATTATTATAGATCAAGAAGAAATTATGATAGTTTCCCAATTGTTGAAGTTAAATTTCCATCAGGTAGTTATGTTTCCTTCCAATTAGGTTATGGTGATAAGATGGAGGAAGTAAGATTCTATAAAAAATATGATGCTCAAAGTGAAACAACAGATCAATTATTAACTAGATTTAATAATCAAAAAGCTAAATAATGGAAAATAAAAGTTATAAAGAAATATTAGAAGATATTGAAAAATGGGAATCTGTAAGATCAAAAAATCAGGGCAGATCAAAACGACAAGTAGAAAATAACTATAAAATGGTGTATTGGACAGCAATAGCTGCATCAGCTATTATAGTAATATCATTTATTTTAAACTTATTAGGATGGCTGTAAATTATAGAAATAGGTATGGTGATGTTTATACATTCACTAAACAAAAAGATGGTAGTGTATTAATGGAAGGTGATTTTAATTATGTTCGTACTGGGCATGATTTCATAGATCCATCAGGGGGACCATTTTTAAGAATAGGTCAAATGTTATCTCATGTTGCTTATGATGATGAGTTTAATGTTATTATAGAAGGATTTACCCATTCAGATAAAGGGGTTATTATAATGACTAAACCACATGAAGTAGACCCAGAAGATTTTAGACATTTGGAAGATAGAGATGTAATTGGAGGAATAATTTAAGTAAAAAATATATGAAAGTAGAAAGACAAGTTTTACACCATTGCTTGGATCAGGCAAAAAATTTTATTACATTAGGGGAACGAGATAAAGCTAGAGACTATTGTGATATGGGAATTGGTTTTGTTGCATCAAAAAAAGAAGATGGTGCTGATGGAGATGATTTAATTGAAGGAGTTAAAATTAATTTATGGTTAGAGAGATTTTGGATGTTTTTAGAAAATAAAAATTTATTATTATGATAAGATTTGATAGTGAAAATAATGAAAGATGGTGGGAATTTATGTTAGCATGGAAATGGCCTCATCAAGGATTAACTTTTGGTTATGACTTTGTAGAACCACATGAGCAAGCACCTGAAAATGAAATGACATATTATAGTATTTTATTATATTTAGGCCCTTTATCTTTAATTTATAATTACGGTAATCACGATTGGGATGAGTAGAATAGAGGAATTAATTTACAAGGCACACGAACAGGGTCAACGTAACCAATTATTGGATAAAGTATCAAAGATTAGAAAAGAAAACCCTAGAATGGTATTAGAGGATGTCTATGACAAAGCATATTCTGAAATAATGAAAACAAAATAATATGGATTTAAGTAAATTTTTTATTGGAATAGGGTGGTTTATATTAGCTCATATAGCAGTATTTTTCCAACTTAATGGGCAATTTAAATGGGAATGGTTTAAAAATAATGAATGGATTATAGCATCATCAGGATTGATTATATCCTTTTTCTATATATGGGGAACTAGATATACAGTAGAAGGATTTGGTGGTATGTTATGGCCCGCTAGATTTGTAGGATTCAGTGTTGGTATGGTTATTTATGCACTTGGTGTTAGTTATTTCTTTAAAGAGGGTATAACAAATAAAACATTTGTAAGTCTATTATTATGTGTTGCTTTGGTAGCAATACAAGTATTTTGGAAAACTAAAACAGTATGAGAAAAACAATATTTAATTTAGAGTGGAGAAAAACCTTATTAAAGGCAATGGTTCGAGAGCGTAAATTAACTCCTATTGAACGAATGTCTAGTAGGATTGGTTATATGGGAGCTGGTTTATTAGTAGCAGGTCAATGGACATTAAACCCATTTTTATTTATATTTGGTTTTATTTGCGTTATGATTCAAACAGCAGTCCGTAGACAATGGAATTTGGTATTGCTACAATTAAATGGTTTAATAGCATGGACTATACATTTAATAAATGGTACAACAATATGAAAAAATTAAATGAAGAAGAAGCATATACATTACTCAATATAATAATTGTTTTAACCTTTCTATTAATAATGTTCAGATAAAATGGAAAAATTTACAAAAATATATCTACAACCTTATACTATTGGTTTTTGGAGACCTATAGAAGTAGAAATTGGGTTTATAGAAGATGATATTAAAATCGAATTAAATAAAGAAAAAAATAAATATGTATTAATGTAAAATATATTACCCATCTCTTAAATATAAATAATGACCCAACAAGAAAAAACCAACAAAATTAAAGAATTAAGCAGCATGATAGTTGATTTAAAAAGTAATAGAACAATTGACTCAAAGAAAACTATACAAAAACTCCAACAACAAATAGATATATTGATCAATGAATAAGGAATTAATAACTAAGGGTGAAAAAATGTATGAGATAGTAAAGTCAATTAATGCTAATATGTTTGCCAATAAAGATGGTAGCATAAATCAACAAGTCTTAGGAATGTATGTTAATGATTATGGTGGTGATAGAGTATTACAACGTGAAGGTAAATTTTTAATATGTAAAACAGTAGAAGAAATAGCATATGAAGAATTGGGATGATTTAAACGAGTTATTAGAACAAGGTATAGATGACTTTATATCAACATCAACAGGTAGTGGAGCAGTAGAAGATTAGTTATGAGAAAAAGAAAGGAATATAAAGGTTGTGAATTGAATAGTCCAATCTATAGACAGATAATAGCAGAAAAGCAGGTTAAAATAAATAATACGATTATAGATGAATATAAAACAAAAAGAGGCAAACGAAGCTCTTTATAACACACCACAATAAATTAATACGTATATACAAAATGATAGTAATGATAGCATTAGGAGTATTTATTCTAGTTTGGGTTTGGGTAGCATATGAGATATGGAAAACCCCTACAATAGATGAATTTGGCAATATCGAGGTAGATAGGGAAGATATTGATAAGGATTTATTTGAGAAAGAGGAATGATGTGTTCAAAACATGACATAGAAGAAGAGTATGTATTTGAATATGGTGGTAAACGATATGAGTGCATTGGTGAGAATAGAGATTTTGATATATTTCAGTTTAAATTTGCAATACAGGATAAACAATGGGCAACAATGAAAAACAGAATAGTAAATCAACTAATGTGGGGTCCAAACATAAGGGAAGTGGATTAAAGTATTGCGAATGGTGTTCTAATCAAACACCAATGGATAAGACAACACAAGCTATAACTCCGATACTTGAGTTTATGGAGGATAAGATTGATTTAATTGGTAGGGAAGATATTTGGGGTGTTCATGGTGATTGGAGTATGGTTGATATTGATAGTGATCTGGAAGCGGAGTTATTGATATATGATGAGATGTTAAATAATGTTGGAAAAAGAATTGTATGTGAGGTTTGTCTGAGACAAGATAATATGTTGTATAAAAAGTACTATGGAGACATGATAGGGGAGATAAACAATGATTCAGACGACGATGAGGATCATTATATAATAGAACTGGAATAAAATAAACAATAATATGGGTAGTAAAAGAGCAGGAGTATTTAAATTTAAGTATACTGAATTAATAGATAAACATGAGATAACGAATACATTGGTTATAGAGACAAAGGATGTGGTTCGTTCGATTGGAAGGTTTGGTGAGAGTAGAACATTAGTGGATTTGAATGTAAAACAATTAAACAATAAAAACAATTTTTAACATGAGTAAAAACAGTAACAAAGCATTGTACACACAATTAATGGAGTGGTTACCAACATTGAAATCTAAACGTAAAAAACCGGTTAAATCGAATAATAGACAACAACCTCATTATAGTAAAGCAGATGCGTATAATCAAAGAAAATAGGTTTTGGAGAACAATGGGTGATATCTTTATGGTAACACTAATTGGAATAATGAGTTTAGTAGCGTTTAGTTGTATTATAGCTGCAATGTGGAGTTTTATAGCGTAAAGCCATCAATCAATTGGTTGCTTGCTGTTAGAGAATAGTCAACACATGACCAACCATATACAAAATGTGGAATACAAATATGTGGATATTTGAACATCAATATATCTAGCGATGGTAGGTGACAAACATGGGGTGTGTTGTGTGGAATGGAGATGAGGTGGTATTAACCCCTGTGCAGCGCATCCACCCTATTTTCGACCTACCTTAAAGTATATATGAACAATTGCAGTATCCACAATTGGCACACGTGGAGATCTTTCTTATTCACAATGAAACGCGTGTATAAATGAGGATATGACAAAGCCAAGCACATATGTATATATTTGTGAACAAAAATGTGTTCATAAACGCTCATAACGGCTTATGCTGAAACATTTGGCTACACGGGACATCCTTCGTATATTTACCATGTTGGAGCACGTAAGCGCCAGCATTAAAATAAAGGTTATGAGTTATATGAAACACCACTTAGCAAGATTAGAGATGATGATGGCTGAGGAGCAAGGGAATGATTTA
>JACKZZ010000524.1_pt1 | contig 44702 bp, 40 predicted proteins | sample 8027871 | NCBI WGS metagenome assembly JACKZZ01 (sample SAMN15724774, study PRJNA655200) | protist metagenome | isolation source: fluorescence activated cell sorting (FACS) single amplified genomes of... | place: USA: West Boothbay Harbor, Gulf of Maine | collected 2000-07-19
ATGCCAGGTGTCAATTGACCCCATCTCGGGTGACCTGGTTCTAAATCATAAAGATATTCCATTTTTACAAATACATTTACGGGAGGAAGCGGGTGCACCAAAAAAGCCATTAATGTAATTTATCCTTATTACCAAAATAAATGATATTGTCACTAGAACTGTCTGTATTTATATTATTCAACAAACTATCAATTTTCTTTGATACCTCGTTAACCTTTTCTTCAAACTCTTCATCATTTTTTTCTGATTCGGCTATAGTCATATTGTATTGATGCAAGAGTTGAGGTCGAGGGTTAGCTTCTGATATAATATGAGTTGAATTAATTGTATTAAAAATTTCCTCACCAGATTGATAAATCATCCATGGGCGTAATGTAAAGTATCTAATACCCTTATGAGGATCATCAACAGTTACTACTTTATATGCCCTCCTAACAACCATATCAGGATCTTCATAGCTGGCCCATTCAAGAACTTCACAAACGATCTCATCACCATTTGCCATAATAAATTGTTTAATGTCAGTCATTGAGATCTACCTTAATAATTTTATATTTGAACTGTTCTTTTTCATATATCTTTACTCGCTCTGCGGAGTGGAGGAGTGTGAAGTTTTTCTGTTGTTTCCAGTGCAAATCATCCGCAATGTCAAAGAGGTTCGTAGTCCTACCATCATCGGATTGTCTAAGTCCTCTACCAATTGATTGTAACACTTTGATCTGGGACTTTGAGGGGGAAGCGAAAATAATATTATGCAGATTACGAATATTAATCCCAGTACTAAAAGTCCCCAAAGACGCGACAATAATTGCATTACTTTGTTTCTCTACAATTTTACGAATTGCTTCTCTGTCTGAAGTATCTGTTTCACCTGATACATAAAATATTTTACGGCCTTCTTCAGCTTTATTTTTAATTAGTTCAAAGAGTGGTTTGCCATGAGCATCAACACGTTGAAATAAGACGAGAGTATTCCCGTCAGAGCCCAAAGCCAAATTGCGAATAAAACGATTACGTCCTTCATGTCCCACAATAAAGTCAATTTCTTCAGCATATGTTTTTTTCCCAAAGTTTTGCCTTACTTCTTCTGGATAATTCATGAGTAAGACTTTAATATCAAGTGGTGCTAGTGTTCCATCATCCTGTAAGTTCTTAGTCTTTGTAACATGGTAGACTGGGCCGAACAAACCTTCAAGCACGAGCTTATGTGTCTGTGTGCCATCAAGTGTGCCAGTAGTACCGAATCTGTACTTAGCCTCTGTAGCTTTGTTCATAATAGATGATAGTGACTTAGACTTAAATCCATGACACTCATCACCGATTACCATGCCAAACTGTTGGAACCATTTCTTAGGGTATTTATAGATGCTCTGCCATGTAGAAATAATGACTCTTTTCTTTGTAACTTTATCTTTACCAGAATAAATTTTGTGACAAGCATTTTCTACTAACATACCATATTCTTCAAAGTCTGCATACATTTGTTCTACAAGAGATGTAGTAGGCACAATAATTAATATCTTGCCTTTATCTTCTAACATTGACATATAGTATTTAATCAGCAAGTAAATAATAAATGATTTACCAGAACCAGTAGGCGATAAAAGAATAGCTCTGGATCTCTGTAAGCCTTTTATTACAGCATCATATTGATAATCACGAGGAGGAAAAGGTAAATGGGATGCCTTTAAAAAATTATCAAACTCTGTAATAGGATTTGATTCTAACGGAAGACCATACGCAGTTTCTTCTGTATCAACGCTGTAACCACGTTCTGCAGCAAACTTAAGTAGATACACATAAAGACCTGCAGAGAGCTCACCGTTCATTCGATTAAACAGACGGATCTTTCCATCCCATACCTTATTCTTATAAGCAGGCATCCACTTATAACCAGGTACATAGAAAGAAAAGTATTCACTTAGTTCGGCTGCATAACCAGCCTCCAAGTCTACTTCCAACATAGAATAATCTTTTAACCTACATAATATATCAGCCATTCTCTTTTAATTCTTTATATTTTTGTCTTACGTCTAAAAACTGTTGTAAGTAATCATGCGTGTTAATCTTAAAGACCTGAGGCTCATTGTGGTCCACTGTGATCAATATAACCCCTTGTTTGATAGGGACTCCTGTTCTCTCGTAGAAAGCTGCAGCATAGAACGATGCCTGTATAAAGTAGTTCGTTATCCACTCTATTTTCTTAGGTTTGCGAGAAGTCTTAAAATCTATTATAGACAATTCACCGTCAAACTCTGCTATGCAGTCAACCTGACCAGCACATTTAAGTCTATCACTATAGAGATATTCTTCTTGAAACCATACATTATTTAATCTATTGTCAATAATATTTTTTAAATGGCTGAATGTGTATAGGTTATTAGGCATAGCCTCACCCTTCCAATCATCCACATTATCTATATAGTCTTCAGCTAACTTATGTACAGATGTTCCTCTTGTAGCTGCCTGATGAGATATCTTATTAGCTTCTTCTTCCCCAACCCTCTTACGCCACTTCATAATGCCATCTACGCTAAGAATACCAAGTACTGTTGTAATAGAAGGATAAGCATTACCATCTGGGGTAAAGTACTTACGACCTTCCCCAGTGGTTTTTCTAGTCATTTTAGGTAGAGTGATACCATGATCTACGTGATTAAACATAATATATTAATTTCCAGCTTCGAACTGTTTCCATTTTATCATATTGCCAATTGTTTGATGTCGCCATCTCAATGTGTCAACTATTTCCTTTAGTGTATCTATTAGTGTTTTAATGTACTGTATTTTAAGTTCAGACTCTTGTATTTCTTTATCTGAATCATAATAATAGTCCATCTCACCCTTTAAAATCTTAAGACCATTAAATGGATCAAATTCCCACCCTGTTGCTTCAATTTCCTCTTGTGACATTTTACCGTTATAATATAGCCATTTTAATTTAAGAAGTGATTTCTGGTCCATCTCGGACTTCCTAAGCCGTAGCTTAGCATTAGATAATAAGGCTAAGTATTTTGCATGTAGTTTAGGTGTTTCACGAGAAGCTTCGTCTAAATTGTTTGTAGGAATATGCGAGTCTTTGGACCACGCGTCCAGTACTTGTTCTAATGTCATAATATACTCCGGTCAAATTAGTTTAGTTGGAAGTAAGAAAATCTGAATGTTACAGGGAATGTAATATATTGTACATCACCGCTTGTAGATTCAAGAGCCATATCACCAAGACTCGTTGGGATACAGTCTATATATTTAATCGTTCTAGTAATATTATTGTGACTTGATAATATTGATAGTGTCACATCAGAATACGTAGGAGGAGCTGTTTCAGTCCTGTTCAATGGTGAAACATCATTGGTATCTACAAGCCTGTCCATCCAATTGTACATTTCAGTGTACGCGTTCAAGTTTTCGTCTACAATAATAATTACTGTTAATTCACCGAACGTCAATTTATCTCCAGCAAATGGAAGAGATCCTAAACGTTTAATAGGAACCTCTACAGCATTTAAGCTCATTGACGGATGTAGAATACTCTGACAAAAGAACTCCAGGTTTGGATAATGTTTTCTATCAATAGAAAGTTTAAATGACGTAGGTTGTAGATAGCTGATACCAGTCACAGCTGATATGCTATTGTCTACATTTACACTAACATTTGGATTAAGAGTTGGCATAGTATATCCTCGATATCTTTATAGTATTTATATGAGTAGTATTGTACAATATTTTTAGTCAAATGTAAATAAAAATATCTTTTTAGAAGAAAAATTACAAGCTATTGGTTTCATTAAAAAACAAAATGCGTCTGAACCGCAATTAACTGTGTACAAATGATTTGTAATAGTGTATAAAGGTATCAAGAGATAATGAAGGAGATACACAATGCGTTTAGTAATCAAACAAATCATGGAAACACTCGACTGTTCTGACGATTTTGCACAAAAGGTTGAGTACCAAATGGAGTGTGCTGGTTTTGACTTCTCAGAAGCCACAGCTGCTGAATTCTCAGTTAGTGTTAACTATGCAGTTTTTGAGCTAAATCTATCGTAAAAAAAGTGCAAATTAACTGTGTACAAATGATTTGTAACAGTGTATAAAGGTTATATCAAGAGGAGATAAACACATGCTTACTACTTACGGTGCAATGATCAAGAACGACATTATCGAAGCTTTCGAAGCTGCTGTTACTAACCCAGAGAACATCAATAGCTCTGGTGGTATTAACTGGAACTTTGTAGAATCTGATATGTTTATTCCTTTGGCTGTCTTCTATGATACTGAGTATCTTAACGATTGTGTTGGTGTTCTTGTAGACAACTATTTCGGTAAAGCAGCATGAAAAACCGATATCAAGTTCAAGCCCGTAACCGCAATGGTGATTTTATAATTGAGGTGTTTCGTACTGCTAAAGAAGCTGATCTTCGTCATAAGCAACTATATCATGAGCTTGACGAAAAAGGCAGCTTCATGTGGGGCACAATAATTAGTACAAATCTAAATGAAACTGTTTGAAAGGACACACGATGACAAACAATGATCTTATTATTTATGATGAAATCAGTAAAATTTATGCCGACGCAGTTGTAGGTGAAATGCAAAACGAGGTTAAGCGCGATATGAAAGCATATAACATTGAGCTAGGCACTTGGGGTACTAATACCCATGACTATAAACAGTGCATTGAGTTGTATGCTGCATCTCGTGGTTGGTTACAAGAAGGTTGCGATGAAATGGCAATTATTGATACATCTGAAAAGGAGTTTTAAAACTCTTTAATACACTGAATAAAAAAAGGGCCGCTTTCGCGGCCCTAAGTTTTTTCCGTAACTCTTAATCTTATGTCAAGATGTTGTCTACACGGAAGATTCTGTAGTACTGGTTAGACTTAGCAGATGCCAAACCATCTGCAGGTGAGTTACCTACGAATGGGTTAGATGCCATGCCATAACGAGTTTTAAACCCGATACGTGGCTGGAAGTCATTCTCACCAACTGCACGTACCATTGTGAGCGGTACGTATGGGCAATAGAACAGACCTGCATCGTATGGGTTTGTACCTTTGTAACCAACGTTGACATAGTCGGTTGTTGCATATGGATCAATGTATACACGTACACGACCGTTAAGTACACCAGCAAAAGTGTTGCCTGTGTCATCAACATTCAAGTTTGTGGACAGCGCTGGAGTATAATCCAACATACCAGAAGCTGCAAGAGCTGTTGCAACGTCAGAAGAACACACAACAAAGTTACCTTTACCGCGGCGTGTTTCTTTTGCAATTACGTTAGCTTCACGATCAAGCTGTACACCAAGACCTTTAAACTTCTCAGCTGACCAACGACCATCAGCGTCTGCTGACATATCGAAGATACCTTGAGTTGTGATGTTTGCAGTCAAAGCACCAGTTTTAGCTTGTGAGTTGATTGTACGAACTACTTCGCGGTTAATTTCCGCCAAGATTTCTGTTGACAGGATGTTCGCCAATTCTGTCTCTGCGTCAAGACCATGAATTGCTCTCAAGTCTTGTGCAAGCTCAAGAGTGTATTCTGCTTTCAACGCACGTGACTTTGCAGTCACAGTTGCTTTTTCAATGGTGAAACCCATTTCTGCAAAAGCTGAGTCACCAGTTGTACCTAGTTGCTCTGCATTCGCTGTTGACATACCACCAGCAGGAGCAGTTCCTGCACGGTCATCATTGATAGTTGAGTCACCATTTGAATCAGTAACACCTGACAAACCTGATGGGCTAGCACCGTTTGTTACGGAAGAGTCACCGGAGAAGCCTGTGATTGCTTCATTAAACAGTGCTTCGTTGCCATCAGTAGCACCCGCACGTGTCGTTTTGTACTTGGACTTCATTGCGAAGATCAAGCCAGTTGGGCCAGACATAGGCTGAACACCGCAGATGTCATATGCCATTAGGTTTGGCATAGAACGACGTACGAGTGAAATCAGAACTGGGTTCCAGTTTGCAACAGTACTAGTGTTACCAGCAGCAGCATCTTCGTTCATTTGACCGAAAGAGTTTTGCTCTGCTTGCTCGTTAAGAGCTTTTTCTGTGTTTTCCAAGATTGCAGCAGTTACTGCTTTCTTGTGCTTATCGGTAATTGCACCAGCTGACTCTTCGTTCAGTACTGGAGACCATTTCTCTACGAGACGATCATAAGTTTCCATTATAGGATCTCCTTAATTAGATGTTTTTCTAAGGGCTGCGAGGTACTGTTCCATCATTGGTGAAACTTCAACTTCGCTGTCAGCAGCGTCATCGTCGATTGATTCATCAATTACAGACTCAGTGGTTTTCTTTGAGAAATATGATTCTTTGATGGTTTTTACTTTTGTTGCAAAAGTGTCTTCATCTTCGAAATCAATGTTCTCTGCCAACGAACGTAGCTTTTCTACTTGAGTTTCTGCCAGATCACGAGCTGCTTCACGGATAACCGCTTCGCGCTTGTAGCCTTCTAGCTCTTCTGCAAGTTCGATTGACTTAGCAGTTGCTGTGTTAACTTGCTCTTCAAGTTCTTCGTTAGCTTCTGCTAGTTCGTCAACTAGGTCGACTTTGGATTCTGGAACTTCAACATAAGATTCTACAAACAAGTCTTTCAACTTATCCATGAAACCTTCTGCGATTTCGGCACGTAGGCCACTTTGAATCGCTAGTTTGTTGTCTTCCATCCATTGCTCAACCACATAGTTGAGGTAGCCATCTACTTTTTCGACTAGATCTGACTTTGTTGTTTGGATTTCTTCGTCCAACTGCTGTTGGTACTCAGTTTCCAATCTGTCGATCTCTTCTGAAAGTTTCTGCTTTACCGCCGCTTCAAAAATAACTGCTGTTTTGGCTTTAAACTCTTCTGAAAGAGTTGCCTCAGATTCAACCAATGCGTTTAGGTCTTCACTAAAGTCTCCATTAAATTCTACAGACTCGGCTTTGGTGCCAGCACTTTTTAGATGCGAGGGTTCGCTGTTGCTCTTATCGCCTTTACGGGCTGGTGCTTTCTTTGTAGCATCTCCAGCTTTTGCCGTAGCGGCGACGGATTGAGCTTCAGCATTTTTAGGATCGTGAGTTTGAGCTTCTTCGATTTCGATCTCGTCGAGCTCAACATCCTGGTCTTGGACTTGATCAGTCATGTTTGACTCCTTAATATTGCTGTTGTTTCAGTAACGAGAGGAAATTCTTATACTCACGAACCTGCGTTTCATACAGATCCGCACGTGGAGCACGTTTAATTTCAGTCTCTATTCTTTCAATTTCTCGAGCTTCAATGATGCCATTATTCCAGATCCAGTCAACACCTTCCATTATTCCATTAACAAAAGCATTTGGTGCTGATGGGTCTTGTACGATATCAACCGTATTAAGCATAAAGTCATCCTTGACATACATAACGCCATTGCGTTGCTCGAGGCTACCCATACCACGAGTTGAGACACCTAGTTGAACACCACCTTCAAGCAATCCTTTTACGATATTACCCATTGGAGTATCCAATATTCGTGCCTTACCCATAACATTATTTCCCTCACATTTGAGTTCCGTAATCTTATGAGATACTTTATCTAAGTTAACAGTCGGTCCATCAGGGTGATTTAATTCACCAACCGCTCTGTCCTTAGAAACTTGTTCAGAAGAGTATTTGTCCACGGCTTGTTCCATGACAGCCTTTGGATATACTCTACCATTTCTGTTTTTAGATTCAGCCATAGCAAAGATTCCTTCGATGACATGAGTCTTCGATCCATCTTCTTTTGCTTCAACAATGCACTGAACATCTGTTTCAGTATATTCTGTAATTAGCTTCATCTGTTACCCTTTGTATTGCTTGACAAACTCTGCTGCCATACGCTCAGCTTCTTTCTGAGTCTTATAAGCATCAAGTCTGTCACCATCAATATAAACTACAAAAACATTTTTTTCTTTATGAATCATGACAGGAACTTTACCAATCTTCTTGTTGAAGACCATCTGTCCAGTTGGATGCCTGCCAAGTTTTTCTTTTAGTTCTTTAAATGTTCTTGTCATTTTTTTCTTCTTAACTGTTATTTATACAAATTAATTTCTCTCTAATCATCATCTTCTTCAGTTTCATCGATTGCATCATCGATTTCTTCATCAGTAACATCATCAAGTTCTGCATCTTCCTCATCAGAAATATCTTCATCTTCATCTTCAGGTTCTGCATTATTAAACACTTGATTTGCTACTGAGATTTTTTCTTGCTCCAAAGCATCAGCCATTTTACCTTGCATAATTTCAGCAAATGTTGGACCAGCCTTACTAAAATCTTGTGTAGTAACTGTGTTAATAAGATCTTCAATAGTAGTAGTTTTAGGTGTTTCAAGTTCACTCATTATTTGTCTCCATTATTTACATTAATGTCTATACTGTGTTTTTGCTTCTGAGGATCTTGTTCTGGCTCTTCTTCATCAGTATCCACTTCACCAGATTGCTGCTCATCTTCAATTTGTTTTTTCATGTCTTCAATATCTTCTTCACCCAAATTCAAGACATTTTTCATAACCCATTCTTTAGAGAAATATTCACCTACATAATTTGATACTTGATCCATAGTTTGCAACCGCTCTTTGAGGATATCAGCATCTTTTAATTCAGTAAAGTGATTATCACGAATGAAGTCTATAACAATATTATTTTTCCAATTGTTCCAATCTTCCTCAGTAATAATGCCTTTCATTATTAATTGTTTTTTTAGAATACCATAAAACAGGTGTGAGAAACGTTTTCTCAGCCTATCTATAAACTTCTGAAACTTTACTTCATCACGTGTAATTTCAGTTGATCTACCTAATGAAAACTGAGCTTCTTGCTCAAGTCTATTAATTGGAACGTTTAATGAACGATATAAACGTTTTTGAAAATAAATAATGTCATCGATCTGACCAAGATTTTCACCACCTGGAAGTGTAGAGATCTCTGTACCTCTTCCGCCTTCACGCCGCGGCAGCCAGAAATCTTCAAGCATTGACATATGCTTTCTATCATCTCTAATAGCACCAGTATTTGCATCATATACTAATTTATTGCGGTACTTAGCCATAATATCTTTCATATATTGTTCAGCTTTACCGCGGGGCAAGTTGCCAACATCAATATAAAAAATACGACGTTCAGGAGCTCTTGCTAGTCTGTAAATAACTAGTGAATCTTCCATCATACGTAGTTGGTTAATCGGCTTTAGAGCCTTATGTAAATATGACACTACTCGCTTGCGATCTACATCTAGCAGGCCTGATGTAACATATGATACAGAATCGTTAGAAAGTTTTACTCCTTGGTTAGTACCACCTGGTTTTTCTTGATAAATGTAAAATTCACTAACATTTTCTACCAAAGATGCACCAGTAACAGGATCTTTCTTACGCTTGATTTCTTTTACTTTACGTATCTTTGCCGCATCAATGGGCCTAACTTCCTGAATACCAGCCTTCAAGTTGTTTTCATCGACAACAAGATGGTGGTAAATTCTACCATCAATGTACCATCGCCTAAAAATGTCGTGGCCTAACTCTTGAATATTAAGCATAGAACACACTTTTTCAAACTCTTCTTGAATTGCTTTCTTTAATTGATCGCTTAGGCCATCAACCTTATCAAGCACTAGTTCGACAGGTAATTCGTTTTCTGAAGCAATAGACTCATTTACAATATCTTCAACTGCAGCATCAACCTCTGGATGTGTAGCAACTGCACGATATTGTTTAATATTTTGTAAATTATCTTTAGAATGATTGTCACCATCAACATTGACATACATGCCATAATGAGCACCAGCGGCTGTTACATAACCAGCACCGTCCTCATCTTGTGGTGGTACAATAGAACGAAGTTTTTCGGCGTTGCGATCTCTAGCCCGCCTAATTTCAAATCCAAATAATTTTATACTATCATCAGCCATTTTCGTTCCTTGAAATACATGTTGAGGGGCCATTATAGCCCCTCAATTTATTTATAAGTGATTTAAGTTGTTGTATCAGCTTCCCAGTACTGGACTTGGAACTCAACAGTAAATCTTTCAATCTCATCGTTTGCGCCGTAGTTTAAATCGATTGGTGAAAGAGCTGTTGGGAAACAACCACGGAAGTTATACGTCTTCAATGTAGAACCATCTTTATCAATTTGTTCTACAAGAAGATCTGCTTCATATTGAACTGGGTTATTTAAACCAGTGTTTTCATTATGAGCATTCATTCCGTTCATCCAACGTTCCATTGCATTGCGGACGTTGAAATCTGTATCGTTAATAATTGTTGGTGTCCATACATCAAATGTACGATCGCCAGCCATTTTTAGTTGGCGTCCACGAAATGGTACAATTATTGTACCTAATGTAGAGCCTGGCAGCTGAGCTGCCTCACAGAGGAATGATGTAAGTTCTACATCACCACCTGCGTATGCTGGGAAGTTAATAGTCGCTTTGAACAGATTAGGTCTAGCGCCGCCACCTCTCAGCTTGGATTTGAAATCATCAACTCCTAGAATAGCCATTTATATTACTCCTCTGACCTTTATACTGTGCCTGCAACTTCTTCGAAGTCAACACCTGATCGCACAGCTACAAAGTTTAGAGTGATGTAGTTGATTGAACGTGCTGGCTTGATGAAGATGTTAGCGACGAATTCATTTCTATCGACTACAGCTGCAGTGTTATTTGTGTCGTCACAAACAACTCTAAAGTCTGTAATACCTCTTCTACCCTTGATTTCCCTCAAGAATGGTTCTACAATACCAACAAATTCAGCACGTGTAAATTCATCGTTGAATTCAAACATAGTGTTTCTTGCCGCTAGAGAAATAGCTCTTTCGATTACTAGGAACAAACGACGTACATTAATGCGATCAAATGCTGATGGTCTGTTTAGTTTTGTTTTATCACCAAACAGTAGTACACCTTGACCTGGAATATTAGCTACCGGGTTAACGCCTGCTTTGTAAAGCGTATCTCTTTCTGCTTTAGTTGGCGTATAAGATAGAGCCGTAATACCTAAGTATTGACCACGTCTTGGGCCACCTGGTGAGAACCATGGGGCTGCATTAAGATCTGTAGCTGCCATAATTCCGGCAGTTGAAGATGCAGCTGGGATATAACGATACTTATCATTGTACTTATCATACACTTTAAGGTAGTTATTATCTATGGCTAAGTATGATGAGTTAGTAAATGTATTGGCTGTTGTCACAGCATTAGCATTAGGCGTAGAACTATTTACAATATCAGTTCTTGCCGGTGAAGCCACAGCGATACAGTCTTTTCTCAATGATTGGGCTGTCGCTACAAGATCATTAACAACAGTTGTTTGATCTGTTCTTGAGTTCATACCAGGCGCGATTAAGAAATCTACCTGAACAGTATCTTTATCTTCAATTAGATCAAAACCTGAAAGAACTTCAGAAGTTGTGAGTGTTCCAGAATTTACACCATTTGCAAGTGTTCCTATGCGTACATCATCAAATGACGCGTTTTGATAGTTCGTACCATTGTTTGCATCAGTTCCAGCGGATGCTGTGAATTGTGTAGAACCAAATCCTGCCATTTTAATATAATTAGATGTATTATTAATGACATCAACCATATAATTCGTGGTGCCATCATCTTTTTTAGCGTTTGAAGCAAACGAAATGAATGGAAATGTCTCTAGCACTGTTCCTCTTGTACCTGTAAACAATCCATCTTGATCAACAACAACTACGTGAACTTCGTCGTTCAATGCCCCTCTACCAGTTGCAAATGTTGATGTACCTGGAGCAGCATCAAAGTTTGTGGCATACGTCCAGTTATCAAAAGCTGAATCGCTTGTCGATGTCGGGCAAGTTTGTACTTGCAAACTGTTGCCTAGATCTCCAGGATATTTAGCAATAAAGACATTGTTATCGCTATCTAACGCTGTTTGTTGAGTATCAAAATTGTCGTTATTTTTAACTGTTGGCTGTGCGCCAACCGCAATATCCGTAGCGTTTTTAGCTGCAGATGTTACTTCTCTCACGACTTGAAGAGACTGAGAATATCTTAAAAAATACGCTGCTGATAGAAAATCAACAGCTGTAGCATCGTTGGGTGCACCAAAAGTTGAAGCTAAAATTCCCTCGTTACCTACGAGAGTTAGCTCTTCAACTGGGCCCCAACGGAAATTGCCAACAACGGCGCCAGTAGTAGATTGTACATTAGGCACTACACCTGTAAGATCTACTTCCTTGACAACAATTGCTGGTGACTCTGAAGGTGTACCAATTGCCATGTTTATCTTCCTCTGAAAAAATTATATGTTCGGTCATAATACGCTAATCAATTACAGATATTTATAACAATTAAAAATTAGAAAGTATCCTCATATTCAATAGCCCATTCTTGACCTAGTACCTCTCCTGGAGCTGGCTGAATTTCTTCTAGTCCATCGTCAACAAAGCCAAATGGCAATACATCCTGATCTATCTCTTGCATCCTTTGATCAAACAACATTTTTTTAATGTTTATATCTGTTAGCTCAGCAAAGTTATTACTCGTTGAAAAATACCCGAACATCACTAAGTTCATCATCAAGTCGTCATGATTTCCATCACTTGCTTCATAAGACTGCCCTTTAGCAACAAATGTAGATATTTCTAAAATAGTGTTTTCATCCACAATTTCTAATTTATTATTTTCTAAAATATCTTTTATATTTGAACAGCCAAGCCTTTTAGTCTTTCTAGTTATTTCGATACCAAGAGCATTAGCTTTTACCGCAGACTCTACATGCATATTTTCATACTCAAAATCATAATACATTCCGTTACAGACAACTGTACCCTGATCATTTGACTCAATAACTACATAAGCTTCATTATAGACTTTCGCATATTTATAAATAACATTGGGGAAGAGTATTGGAGAAATAATATTATTGCGATAAACAGCAACCTGTTTAAAAGGTCTTGTGCTAATATCGATCACATTAAATGTACTATAGTCCTGTCCTCTTCCCTTCGAAACATCAACTGTCATTATATATTCATGTTTCCTTTGCGGCTCTTCATAGATCCACACGCTGTTACCCTCAAGTAATTTAAGAGGTGGTTTAGCTCTGAAACCCATAAGTGTTTCAGCATTTATAAGCGTATCTCCTGTCCCGAAGAATGTATTACCAAACTCTTGATCGAATTGGAGCTGACTTGTATTAGCAACAGTTTGTTGTTTCCAGTCATTATCACGCCCCGGTACGTCCCACCAGTCCACCCTATAAGGTTTAAACTCGTTGACTCCTTGGACTGCGCTTTCCCAGATTTTATGAAACTGATTACCGATGCCATTTGCTGTACTCGTAATTATGACTTTTGTGTCTTTGCCTGATGAAATAACAGGATATGTCGATGTGTAAAACTCAGCAGCATTTTCAACGAATGCAAACTCATCGAGATATAGCAAGTTAACAGACATACCACGAATTGATGAGCCAGACGTTGCTGCTGAAACAATTCTGCTGTTATTGCTAAATTCTATGGATCTTTTGTTGAGTGCCTTACACCCTGGTTGCAAAAAGAATGGTAAGTTCTCTAACATAAGAGTTACACGCCCAAGCATCTCCTGAGCTGTAGCACCTTTGTTTGCTATAATTGCAATAACTTTTTCCGGATGAAATACTGCATACCAAAGTAAATACGCGACAGAACTAATAGATTTACCAGATTGACGACAAGCTAATACAATACTGAATCTATTATCAGTAAAATGATTAAACATTTTTTCTTGATATTCATATAGTTCAAATGGAACTAAACCTTTATCAAGATGTATAATTTTACAATAATGACTTGCAAAGTACGAAGGTGACTTTAAACACTTTTTATATTCTTTAACTTCATGTGGTGTAAAATTATGTACAACTCCGTCACGTTTAATATTTACGTTGCCAAGGTATGTTTCACTCATCCGTCTTGTAATCGCTAATGTCAACTATATTGTCCTCATCATCTTGTAATAGCATACGCTGTAAATCACTTGTGGACCCAACAAACACATTATTAGTAGTTTGGTTAGCTAACTCCTGTGGCTTATCTTCTTTATGAAAATCTTTTTTCTTTTTATGAAGATCCATGAGCGATCCGTTAATATCGCCCATGTTCTTCATCATACCTGATAAGACTTCAAAGGCTCTAGGATGTTCAGTAGCCCTAGCTACGTCCATCATATCTTCAAGAGCCTCTGAACCTTTAGCTAAGAGATCGTGGTAAATTTGCCTTGAGTATTCAAAATCATTATTTGCTGTATCATCATCTTTGCTCATATTTTACCTACCTAAGCACCGGTACCTCCGTTAAGGGTTCTTACTAGCAGTGCAATTCTATCTACTGCTGAATCTACAGTGGTCGGTGCTGTTCCGTTCCATAACGTGGCTGAGTCAGTTGTATAACCTAATGACGCTGCAGCAAGTGAGATTGTAAAATCACTATCATGTTTAGCAGTTGTATAATAAAGGTTTGTACCTTCAGCAAGATCAGTTGTGGTTTTAGCACCTAAATCAGAATCAAATTTAGCAGTTGTATAATAAAGGTTTGTTCCTTCAGTAAGGTCTGTTGTTGTTTTCGTGCTAAAGTCTGAATCTGCCCTAACTGTCGTGTAATATAGATTTGTACCTTCACTTAAATCTGTAGTTGTTTTGGTTGCTAGATCTGAATCAAATCCAGTATAATGTGCTGAAATTCTAGCTTCTACATAAGCTGAATCAATAATATTTGTTACAAAACCGCTATCGCGGAATATATCTGCTTGTCTTAGTTGTACGTAATCAGAATCTACCAGGGCTCTGATGCCATCAGAATCTAGTACTCTACCATTTAGATCAGTAAAGTTACCATCTAATTCTCCATAAGTCAAAGCAGAGCCCTTAGTATTTCTTAATGTAATGGCCATTTCTTGCTCCTAGTTGTAATACGAAATAACGTAATTTGAATCTACATAACCATCAGCCATATATGGCAATATTAACGGTGCTGCACTGTCTGAAACGTATCCGCCAGTAACATAATCACCTAAAACATATGGTTGATAAGGTATTTGATTATCAATATTTATATTAAATCCAAAGTCAGAATCACCAGTAATTGTATTAGGGTCTGGAACTCCTGTAATTCTTTGAATTTGATTGCCATCAATGTCATAGACATTGGTAATAGCTTTTGTAATAACACCTGTCTCTGTGACTGGTCCATATAAGTTAATTTTCATATCGAAGTCAATAGAATAAATAATAGTTCGTCTGGCTTCCATCGGTCCTTCGTAATCATCACTAAAATTCACACCAACAGCTGTAATTGGAATATCCTCTTTAATATCAGGAAAATCACTAAACGGCTTCATTGTTAGTGTATATTGAGGATTAAAATATGGTAAAATTTGTTCAACAATTTGTAAAGCATCGTCTTGAGACTTAGCATATATGTTTAACTGAAAATTAACACTATATGGTACAAAACTATAAAATCTATTTCTAGTGGTATCTGTACCACTTTGAAAAAAGTTATTAGTTTTTTGTAGCTGTCTAGTTTGATCGTAACTAAAACTTGCAATTTCAAATGACATCCTAGGCAATTTTAATGCTACCTTAGTATCATTATCTAAATCACCCTGCCCTCTTATACGCTCTAAATACTTTTGCTTTGGCGCATAAGAAAGTGGAACTTTTACTTGACTAATAGCATTCCCAGAACTATTTTCTCTAATAACATAAACGTTATTAAACATTGTCCCAAAAGCTGCGACAGCCTTCCGTATTTTTTTATGATAAAAATGATTTCCGAACATAGTTAACTCTCGTTAGGGTCGCCAAAAGGGTTTGTTTCAGTAAAGTCAAGAAAACTATCAGCCGCTTCTTCAAAGTCGCTGTTTTGCTCATTTTCAGATATCTGATTTTCTTCGCTGATAGTTGCCGGAATAACAGACATTCCTGAAGTTACACCATTAATAGTTTGTGTAGTTATGAATGTATGAAAATTGCCATCATCGGCACCAAGATGAATAACTTTTAGTTCACCTGTATCTGATTTCCATTCAGCGACTTCTGCAGATATTACTACACCGCTTGATAAAGTTTGTTGCACAGTCTCGTTTTGAACAAAATTAATTGTTTCAGGATTCTCTATTGTTAATGTAGGAGCTCTTCTAAAGTAATCATGCGTGTTAGATACTGATATAGCAGTGATCGCCCCATCCGCTAATGTAGTAGTAAGAGAAGGTATTGTAGTATTAAATGATTCATAAGCCACTGCATTGGGTTCTACGCCAGTAAATTGTGTAGTAGGAACAGTAATAGTTGTTGCAACAACTGGCTGTGCGGTATCAGCTAAAAAGTCATCTATATAACCATCTAATCTTTGTACTGAATACTGCCATGAAGGAATAGTATTTTCCTCACCGCCTATTATGTAACTTTGTCTTAAAAACCCACCAAATTCATCACTTGTTTCAGCATGCACTCTAGTTCCATTGTGATAAACTTGTAATAGTCTATCGCTTAAACCTGTTTCTGTACCTCTAATAGAAATTTTAATGTGATGCCAAGTTTCAGTTGTGAGTCTTTCACTAGTTGTAATATTTTCTAACGTTCTAATGTCAATATTTTCATATCCAACAAGAACTAAAGTACCCTGCTCATCTATGGCTAATAGGCCTCTATAATTATTGCCCTCAGCAGTAACTTCAGCACCTGACTCGTAGATTCTATATCTTTCGCCGGCGCTTGGTAATGTATTTAAATAAATCCAAAATTGAATAGAACCTCTATGCGACTCATTAGTATAGCTGCCTCTTTTTTCAATCAAAGTATTAATATCACTAGTAGCAGGATAGAGAGTATTATTACCAAATTTAACCTGATCATGTATTATTGGTAAATTTGTAACATTAATATCTGGAACTGATGTATAATTTACACCACTATTTAATATAGTAACAGCACTAAGTGTATTATCAGATAAAACACCGCTTGCAGTAGCTTGAGATTGATTAAATGTTAAGTTATATGCATACGCATAATTTCTTTCAATGTCATCAATAGTATTAATACCAGTATCAAGATCTTCATCATTATATTCAAATAATTCAGCTCTTAATTTATACACAGGAAGGTTGCTTAATTGATAAAAAGGCTGTTCATGCTCGACATGCATAATTTGAAACATAGACTTTGTCATGGGAAGATATATTAAATCACCTTCAGCTGGTCTAGCAATTGTAATGTCATTATCATAACGTTGAACTGTATCAGACCATCTTTTTCTTGCTATAACAAATGTAGCTTGATCTCGTATTTCAACGCCGAACTTACTAAAAAGATCACCATCCCCATCAAATCCTTCTACGTTTTCAATGTACATTTCAACTTTATAAGAAGAATTAAATCTTGATGGAACATCATCACCAAATATTCTATCTTCATTAACAATATCTCTTGGCAAATAATACACATCTTGGCCGTACATTTTTAACGACTCAATTACTATATTCTCATATAGTTGTTGTTCAGATGTGACTTTATCAGAGAAATATACGTTACGTGCCATTTATTATCCTACAAAAAAGTCTGCGGGCATCTCGTGCTCCAATCTCAACTTCTCTCTGAGTCTTTCTAATTCTTGAGTGGCATCGTCAAACAGCTGCCTACCATTTAACATTACTCCACCAGGTAGTTGCATACCTTCAAACTTAATTAGGTTAGCACCCCATTGCTGTTTAATAAGAGCTGTTGTATATTCCTTTAACCACATATCATTCCAAACCGCAGTATGTGTAGAAGAATCAATAATTGTATATGCTTCTGCCACAATATAGTCACCTGCTTTTATATCACCATCTTGAAAATCACCATGCACGTAAAGCCTATTTTGTTTACGTACAAAATCAACTTGTGGCGAACCGGTTAGTTTCATATCAAGCAACGATAAGTATTGTTGCATTTGCTCATAGTAAGCTAAGTCACCAATATATGAATGCAAATCAGCAATATCATTTAAATGCATTTGATATTTTATATCGAAGAAATTTTTATTGATACTTCCACTTTTCAATGCAAACATTTTTGTAACTGTTATAACATCGGTAGATACAGGTATGTATTCATTTGTCACATCATCTGCTGTTACCTGATGTTTTAAAAACGTTCTATGAGTAGCTTCAGAATGATACTCTTGAAATACTTGCAATGCCTCGTCTACGCGATCCTCAAGTTGATCATCATCAACATTAATCTCAATAACTGGATCACCAAGCCTGCGCTTGCACCAATTTATCAGACCTTGTCTTGAACTTGGGTTTGCCATATTTCTATCCTGTTTTTAATAGTATTTATAACTAATTTAAAAGCGTACCAGAAGCATCGTACACATCAATTCTATAATGACTACCTTCTTGTCCATCAAGTAAATCAGCATCTAATCCAGAAGTTGTGCCATCAACTGTTTTAATAGCAGTTAATAGTTCCGATGGAGTAGAATAAGTTTCGCTAAAACTAAATTGCCCAGAGGTGCTGTTATAAGATAAATCACCAGTTGCACTAAATAAAGCTCTGATAGGCAAGTTATAATTAGCGATTTCTCCAGAGTCAATTGAAACTGTATTAGTAGCAACTTTAATACCAACCCCAGCGCCGACATTAAATGTTCTGCTTGCGGTAATATCGCCACCGCCAGTCAGACCATCTCCTGCTGTTAACGTAACCCCGCTGTGATTAATATGTTCATTTGACACAAAACCTGATAAGTTGTCGTGAACAATATCACCATCTGTTGTAGTAAATTCACCTGTGCCACTATTGTATGTAATACCTGTTCCACCGGAAAGGTGAGCCCTTACTTCAGAAGCTGATGGGCCAGTATAAGTTATTGCACCTGTATCTGATGAATATGTTAGACTTCCGTCACCACCAGCATCAGTAACACTAATTGCGTGTTTGGCATCGGAATCAGCCCTCGATGCTGTATAATAAAGATTAGTTCCTTCAGTCAGATCTGTTGTAGATTTGCTTGTGAATTTAGTTTCAAAATCAGAATCACTACGTACAGTAGTGTAATATAAATTGGTACCTTCACTCAGATCTGTAGTACTCTTCGTAGCTATTCTAACATCAAAATCAGAATCACTACGTACTGTTGTATAATATAAATTAGTACCTTCACTTAAATTTGTTGTAGATTTGGCTGTAAAGGCTGTATCAAATCTTCCTTGAGTATAATATAAATTAGTACCTTCACTTAAATTTGTTGTAGTCTTATCTCCGAAAGCGCTGTCAAATCTTCCTTGGGTATAATAAAGATTAGTACCTTCTGTAACGTTAGTAGTTGTCTTAGTTGCTAGATCGCTATCAAATCTAGAACTAAAGTCTGAGCTACTTACAAGGGTACCAGAGGTTGGAAGTGTTATATTAGTTGTGCCGCTAGTAGTTAATGTAGTAGCATGAGCACCCGATGTAGTTAAATTTCCGCCTAAAACAATATTGCCAGTTAAACTAATAGTTCGATCAGCATTATTAACATCTAATGTTAATATTCTATCTGCAGATAAAATAGGTGAAACGTTATTAGATCTAATTCTAGTTTCATATGCTGTAGTCGTAACATCCTTTAGACCAAAAGTCGATATGTCTAATAAAGAACCACTTGAAAAAGAACCACCATTAATAGTAGGTGTAGTCAGAATCTTATTTGTTAATGTTTCAGCACCATTTAATGATACAAGAGTAGCACCACTAACTGCGGCATTAAGTTGATTAAAAGTAGCTTGAAAAGTGTTATTAGTTAAGTTAAAGGTTTTGTTAGTAAGTGTCTGTGAGCTATCTGTCGTAACAACTGTATTGTCTACTGATACAGTGACACTTGCAGCATGTCCTGTACCTGTAGAGTTAATACCAGTACCAGCCGTGATTCCGGAAACATAGTCTCCAGTTGTATTGGAATCAATGCCAATAGTTGTCCCCCGCATGACGTTTATAACGGCTGCAGAATCTAATGTATTAAGTATTAATGATGTAGTAAGAAAATCACTGAGTTTTACTACCATGTCTAGTTCCTATGCTTGGGCTTCAATCCATTTTAAAATTACAGTTGCTTTTGTTGAACCAAAAACCATAAACACATTGATTGCAAGAACATCCGGCCCGTCAGGATATTGGAAATCCCCTCCTAAAGGAGCTCCAGACATCTCTTTCAATTTAGTTAGATCAGAGCTAGTAACTGTTGAACCACTATTGGAAGATGCTGCCGTAAACGCAAATATTCTTTCTCCTGGCAAGGCGTACGCCCCGGTATCCCATGTTATGTCACTGCTGGCTGCTACTTGAGCAAAGGATGGTTGCCCACCCTCATCGACTCCTGTCAATCCTTTCCAGTTAGCTGTGACGAAATTCCTTGGATTGATAATACCTTGTACAACAATTTCTCCAACACTTGAGAAAAAGCCTCCAGATCTACCAACACTCACCGCAATTTCTTCAAGAAGCATCTGGGATCTGTTAAGTAAATCTTTTGCGCCGAGTCTTCCTGTGGAAGAGTTAGAAACAGATGGGGCTAGACGTATTACAAATGCTGTTTGAGGTGTTGTTGTGACGCTGACATTTGTTTCTGGATATGTGAATAGATATCCTCTATCTTTTTCAAACCCACCGTCCATAATTAGCGAACTACCCCAATGAGACAAAGTAGGTGAACAAGTGTTAGATATTTCAATAATACCAGTGCCACTCGTGTGTGTGGTAGCAGAACCAGCCATTAAAGAGTTAGTTGTACCCTGAAGATATTGTGATAAAGTAGCTGCCCTAGTCGCTCCTGTAAAGTTACCTGGTCCATCAGTCGTACTTCTGCCGGTGTACGTAATAATTTCATTATCAATCATTAACGTACCTGTGTCACTAAACTCTTGTACATTATCAACTGCAATAGTAGTTGTGCTACTATCGATAGCAGCTGTCAAAAACGTGACAGGAGAATCATTGTCGATAGAATAACGTACTGGTAAATTAGAGGAACGCATGTAGGCTTCTCTGTTAACATTATTATTTTTCATTCTATGTACATATATCCACTTACCATCAGGACCTCTGAACATAAAGTGAATAAATCCTGCACCATACCAGGACCATTCTATGCCTATCATTTGCATAGTGTTAACATCTAAGTTATAACCAGAGGGCCCCGTGCCATCACATCTATCCATATTCCACTTCATCTGTGGAACTCTCTCTTCTTCTATTTTTTGTGACCTAATACCGGATGCTGTAATTCCTCTGTAATCAGGTGTGATATACGCAGTTGTATTACTTTCTACTAAAGTTACAAAATGCGTCATCCCTCTAATAACAATTTTATCTCCAGCATGCATCTGGTCGTTAAATTTAGTGTTATTACCTGTTATGACATTTGAATTATTAGTTGCTGTGATAGTTCCAACTACGTTAGCTGTAGAACTTCTTTTAACAACAAACATTTGTTGGCCATCGTATTCATAGTAGACACCATTTTGATCATCAAACACACCACCCCTTACAGCAGCTCCAACCCAACCCGTAACACTAATATCCGAATTGCGCTCTAGAATTGCTGTCGTATCTCCTAGTACACTTTTAGCTAAAACAGTAAAGGTATAATCATCCACTACTGTGTTTACCACATAGCTATCATTATATCCTGAAGTTTTTACTCCACGTAATACTACCTCAGCGCCTACTTGAACACCATGATCAATATCATCGGTTGTAATCGTAATTAAAGAACTAATAGCAGTACCAGCAGCTGACACAGATTGAACATCATAATTTGGAGCAAACAACGTGCCAGAAGAAAATAATAAACCTTTACCCGATTGATATCTGAAAAATCTTTTAGATTGTCGTACCACAGAAGCAGCATAGGTCGGTGTTTTAGTTGAAAGAATCACACCACCATCTGAAGGTCTGTGAACAATAGTTGCGTTAGAAAATGCATATAGTGTTGGAGTGCCTGGGCTAGATACCACACTTCCAGGTCTTGCTGTATATTTTAAAGATCTGAGAGTTGGCGTTTGTGTTACTACAAAGGGGCCAGTCGCGTTTTCTTTATTGGTTCCAGAGTCCATAATAACATGAATAGGTGTCCCCGCAACTAAACCATGTGGGTTAGTAAAGTGTAATGTTATATCAGATGGATCTGCTCCCGATGATGTGGCAGAATCTAAAACAGGTAAAGATGCGCTAGCATATAACTTGCCTCTTCTAGCTATGGTTTCCGCATAACTAATAATTTCTCCGTCTGAAGATCCCACTGTTCCTCTAGCAAAATAACTTAGCTTATTACCTCTAGGAACGTCGTCAATTAAAAAGTTACCGTCAGCTCTAGAAAAACCTTCTGCACCAGAAGAAAGTCCAGAAACATTAATAACATCCCCCACGGATAAGAAATGGGCTGAATCAAAAGTAACAGAAATTAAACTATTAGTAGTACTGGACGTCTGGTAATCGGACGATACGCTATCCAAAGTAAGATCGACACCAGGTAGATCATAAGCAGAAGGATATCCTTTTACTGTACCATATCCAGCCCATTTCGTAGGCTGCAAACCATATTCAAAGTCGGCGTCAATAAGAGACTCAGGATTGGAAACTCTGGTACGCTCAATAGCATCAGTGCCAAATGGCCATGGTCTTACTATTTGTCCATATTCATCTGTACTTTCTGCAAATATTTGTAACTCGTCAGTTGAACTCATAGCCGAAGTATTAAATTGTAAAGTTATAGTTGTAACGCCATTAGTAGACTGCCACACATATGGAAAATCAGTACTATCGCTATCTTTAGTAGCAGCTGTAAACGTACACGTCGTACCTGCAAAAGTAGCATCAGCAAAGTTATATACAATAATATTATCTGTTACATTTGTTATCAAAAGTATTTTATCGAGTGTGTAACGACCCTTCACCTTAATAGTTGAAGATCCGGCAACACCGGGTGTAAACACATAATCTTTTATTAACCGCTTAGCCATTACTAATCCTTATCCTAAAGCTATCGAGTAGGCAATTGCCTGAGAAGGCGATGCAAAACTTGCTACCTCGGCAGAGTCACCCTTTTCACCTTGAGGTCCTCGTTGACCAATTGATGAGTATACTTGCCATGTGCTATTTATATAGATAAATTCAAGAATGCTTTGACCCAAGTCAAGTTGGAAGTTATCTGAGTATCCTTCAATTGTGGATCCATTTCTATTTACTGTAATTGGATTGTTTGTCCAGTTACCAACGTCAATAAGTTTAATATAATCACCAGTAGTTGGTGAAGAAGGTAGTGTTACAGTAAATGCACCGCTCGAGGAGTTTAAGGCATAACGACCTGCAGTAACGGCAGTAAAGTCAGAATCATATTCTTGATAGTTAGTTGAAAATGCTGTAAAGTCTGAATCAAATCCTAGATAAGATCCTCTTAACGATTTGAAGTTCCAAACCCCAAGTTCAAATGATGAGTCTGCTACATTAATAGTTTGATCGGGTGAAGATGAATCTAAACCATTTTGTCTTAAATTATTAAATGCATACCATTCACCATTGGTCGCATCCCTAAAGAATCCAGCCCTACGTAAAATAGTTCCATCATCCGAATAAGAACCAACGACACCGATATCTACTGTATCAGCATAGTTACTATCTGCAACTTTTAATAAAGCATTGGAAATTCTCAATTCGTTTTGAGTAGTAACAGTTTGAGTACCAGCAACTGTAAGGTTACCATTAATAATTACATCACCGGTAAAAGCACCAGATTGAAATTGAACTGAATCTGTTAAACCAACATCTTGACCAATTGATATCTGGCCAGCTGCAATTGTTACACCAGTTCCTGCAGTAAACTGCGACCTTATTTCAGCTGTTGTAGGACCCTGGTAAGATATAACACCAGTTGAATCTACGTATGATAATGTGCCAAAACCACCTGAATTATTTACGCTAATAGCTCTCTTAGCATCACTATCGGCCCGAGCAGTTGTATAATATAAGTTGTTGCCTTCTGGCAATCCAGTTGTAGATGTGTTTAAAAGATCGCTATCAAACCTTGCTGTCGTGTAATATAAGTTATTGCCTTCAGTCAAGTCTGTCGTTGTGTGATTTGAAATATCTGATACTGTACCAGTTACATCACCAATAAACTTACCTGTGCCATTTGTGCCTGCAGTAACATTGTTAACAGCAATAAAGTTTTCAGCTCTTACATCTTTATCAACGCCTATACCACCAGCAGTTATAATAGAACCTGTTGTCTTATTAGTAGATTGTTGAGCTGAAGTTAACTGTAAGATACCAGTTTTACCTACCGATAAAAGTGTAGTACCACCATCTAATGCTATTGGTGCACCAATGCCAGTCTTTATTTTAAACTCTGTGTTTGCTTGCTCAAAACCAATTACAAAATCATTATCTGCATCGGTTCCAGTGAGACCAATAGCGGCATTTACTTGAGATGGAATGTTTAATGATAACGCAACATTATGATCAGCAGCGCTTGCAGAAACATTAAATACAGTAGTGTCGCTATCACCTAGATTAATATCTTCGTTGAGAGATAAACCACCAGCACTCTCTTGGTAGAAAGTTACACCAGCGATAGATGGATCGCTTGCTAATACAGTATTGACTCTAGCGTCAGTATAATATAAATTTGAACCTTCTGTTAGGTTACTAGTCGTTTTTGTTGCTAATCTAACATCAAAGGCACTATCAGCTCTTACAGTAGTGTAATAAAGATTATTACCTTCGCTTAAGTCAGTTGTTGATTTTAAATTAAAAGCAGCATCAATATCTGAATCCACTCTTACAGTCGTATAGTATAGATTAGAACCTTCAGAAACATTAGTGGTATTTTTTGTAGCTAGGCGAATATCAAAATCGGAATCGTGTCTAACTGTGGTGTAATATAAGTTAGTACCTTCTGCCACATTAGTAGTACTTTTTGTAGCTAAACGAATATCAAAATCTGAGTCAGCTCGTATAGTTGTATAGTATAAGTTATCGCCTTCTGTTAAATTTGTTGTACTTTTAGTAGCTAATCTAACATCAAATGCTGAATCTGTTCTGCTGGTTGTATAATAAAGGTTTGACCCTTCTGATAAATCTCCGGTTGTTTTAATGGCAAGCCTTATGTCAAAATCAGAATCGTGTCTAACAGTCGTATAATATAGATTAGAACCTTCAGCAATACTATCAGTTGTAATACCACCCAAACTTATACTAAAGTCTGAATCAAATCCCTGATATTTGCCTGTAAGAGTAGCAGCAGTTAAAGCTCCGCCAACTGACAATGAATCATCAATGACAGCTTCAGCATAAACCTTTAAACCGTTTTTGACCAGAAATCTTTTTTCTGCCATAATCTACTCCAGTTAACTTATAATTGTTTTTATTGCTTTGGTTCTAACAGTACCAAGGCTAGCTTCTTTTGTATATAATAATCTTATATTATTACCATTAATGTCAAAATCAAGTTCTCCCATGTAACCTGCTCCGGTAAATACTGTACCAAATTCGTTTGATGCAATGTTACTACCGTCGTAAGTACCAATCATTTTTGTAATTTGTGTGGCAGTGTTAGTTGAGTCAAATAAGTGTACTAGATATTCAAAAGATACGGGCTGGCTGTTATGAGCAAAGTTATCTAAAACATTTGGGCTCGTATCAGTAACTACAACTGTAGCTGGTGTATTTGTCGTAGTACCATCTTTATTTGTTATTGCATTAAATGAAACATTATCAGTTGAATCAATAGCTTGCACGGTTGATATGGTACCAGTATCAGAACTATAAACAATACTTGTACCACCAGTTAATGCGTGCTTTGCATCAGAATCTGCACGAGATGTTGTGTAATATAAATTAGTATTTCCTTCAGGCAACTGATCTGTATTAGCATCGCCTAAATCAGAATCAAATTCTGCTTTACTATAGATGTCGGACACGTCAACCGTAAATATACCGGTTGCAGAATCATATGATAGATCGCCTGTAGCACTAAAGTGTGCTCTTACCTCTGCAGCGCTTGGACCCGTGTATGTAATGACTCCTGTACCAGAGTTATACGTAAGAGATCCATCTCCACCTAAATCATTTGCAGCAACGGCGTGTCTAGCGGCGCTATCTGCCCTAGCAGTAGTATAATAAAGGTTTGTTCCTTCACCTATACTATCAGTTGTAGTAGTTGTTAATCTCTGTCTAAAATCAGAATCAAAATTATCAAATGTGTAAATTTGTTCAACATCAATTGACATGACGCCAGTGTTAGGATCATATGTCAAATCGCCAGATGCGCTTATTGCATTCTTAGCATCAGAATCTGCACGAGATGTCGTATAATAGAGATTTGTTCCTTCAGTTACGTCGTCAGTGGTTTTAGTTGCTAACCTGACATCAAAGGCGCTGTCTACTCTAGCTAGTGTATAATAGAGGTTAGTACCTTCTGTTAAATCGGATGTAGTATTATCACCAAAGTCAGAATCAAATCTAGCAGTGGTATAATAAAGATTATTAGTACCCTCATTTATATCATTTGTCGTAAAATCGCCTAAGCTAAATGAGAATACGCCTGTAGCATTATTATAATTTAAGTTACCAGTGGCACTAAATTTATCATATATAATCGAACTTGCTACATCGTCTCCAAGAGCAGAATCGAATCTATCTCTTCTATAATATAAATTATTTCCTTCTGTCAAGTTAGTAGTAGACTTTGTTGCAAAACGTATATCAAAATCAGAATCTGCTCTAGAAGTAGTATAGTATAGATTAGAACCTTCAGTTAGATCTGTCGTGGTTACAGTCGAAAGCGCTGAATCCCATCTATTTCTAGTATAATAAAGACTAGTTCCTTCAGTTAATTCGTTTGTAGTATAATTTGAAAGTACATTTATTCCAGTACCAAATGCTTTATTAAAGTCCCATGTGTTTGTAGAATTAGTATAAAGAATTGTAGCATTAGCACCATTTAAAGTAATCCCACCACCATCTGCTGCTGCGGCATCAGGTGCGCTATCAGCTAAAACAATATTTTTATCACCAACAACTAATTCGGATGAGTTAATAGAAGTAGTTGTTCCATCAACCGTTAAGTTTCCAGATATTCTAGTATTGCCTGTAATACTTACGCCACTGTCACTCGTAGCTAATTTTAACGAGTTGGCATAATAAAGTTGAACAGGGCCATTGTCATGGAAGTGAGCTAGGTCTCTATTACCATCATATGATTTAATATAGAAGAACCCGCTATCCTTAGTCATCAGGTAAATATTTCCACCTGACTCACCTGGCAAATCAGTGTTTGTTCTTCTAATAAAGAAATTGCCACCATTTTCAAATATATCAGCTACATTATCACAAAATACAATCTTCTTTGTATCTGGTATTGTTAAACCTTGATGGAATACATCTTGAATGTCTGTTCTAGCAAAGTTGGAATCTGTAAATGTAAATGTTCCAGTCGAAGAGTCATAACTAATTTGCCCGGTGCTATCTGTATTAACAGTAATAGATGACCTAACTCTTGCGTCCGTATAATATAAATTTGAACCTTCATCTAGATCTGTTGTTGTATTTGCACGAAGATTTAACGGAGCAATATCACCATTGCTATCTTTTGCCGTAAATGTGCCAATGCTATCATTAACTGTGATAGATCCAAGATGAATCGTAGTTCCCTTTAACCATAGATCTCTAAATTTATAATTAGAATCACCTAAATCAATATTTTCATTTGATATAGGAACAATATGTGTCTTAACATTATTAATAGCAGAATCAAAATTAAAATCAAAAACACCTGTAAACGAATCATAAGTAATAGAATTAGTAGCACTAAAGTGCGCACGGACCTCACTAGGTGTAGGACCTGAATAAGCAATCACGCCAGTTGCTTCTATGTAACTTAATGCGCCATCACCACCAAGATCTTGTACAGAAATTAGTTGTCTTACCGATGCATCAAGACCAGTATAGACATGTGTTGAGGCAGATGAGTCCCAGCTTATAAGCGTCCCATCAGAACGATTTGCAGTAGATACATCATCTAATCCACTAAGGGTGCCAACAGAAGCTGTCCCTGTAATACTAGGTGTGCCAATAGTAATTGTTTTTACTACTGTAGTCCCAGGCGCTGTTATTCTATGTACTCGTGTAGTACCTTGAGCAGTAACCCTAATTACCATAATAGCTCCTATTTAGTTACTGAAGGAGTTATATCTAAAACACCCTCCAATACTCGCTCGATTATAGTATCGCCATCACTATCAACAACTGATAGTTCGACATCATAGAAATATCTACCAGGAGCTTTCATAGCATCAGTTTGCGTGTTCGTGAGAGTTAATGCGCATTTGCCAGCAGTAGCAGGAGATAGTACCGCGGTAGAAAATACAAATGTATCAGCGCTATCACTATTATAAGTTCTTTTAGCTTTTGCTGCTACTGAATAGTCTGTAAGGTCTTTTATATTGCCGCTAGTGTCAACTAACTCTAGTTGTAGTGTAACATCCGCGCCTTGATCAATTGTTATTTCTTCGTACTGGGCCATAGCAATCTCTTTTTTGAAATCTATTGCTATTATTTATATGAAATATTTCTCTAATCCCAGTAAATGTCCGGGTCTTCTTTGATTCATAATACAGAATGTTTTGCGTGGATCGTGTATTATTCCGCTATCATCTATATATTTTTCATCGTAACCGTTCTGCCCTTTAGCTCTAAAATAATAATCTTTACTAAAATCAAAATAAGTTAAGTTTTCACTATTATGAAAAATAAATCTATCTAATCCGTAATAATGTATGATATTATAATTTACGTCTTTTATAAACTCGTTGTAAAGTTCTATTTGATGTATTGGATTAAAATAAAGCAAAGAAGAATTTATTAAACCAGGAGGAATGGTCATTAGATTGTCTTCTTGTCCATCACACGGATAATAAATCCCAGCATGATTTATGTTCAAACACTTTAATTTTAAACCAATATCTTCTTGAAAGATGTAGTCAATATTATTTTGTATTACTATATCTAAATCAAGATATAATACATTTTCATTCCATTGTAAATCAAAAAGACATATTTTCCACCAATATGTTTCTAAGTCTAACTCTGGATCAACCTTTATACCTACAATGCCATCAGGTAAATCGCATACATTATCAGTTAAACAATAAAAAATAAATGGTAAAGTACAATTGCGCTTTACCATTTTATATAATATTTTTACATCTTTTTCTGTATATTTAGATCCGGTTTTTACGCATAATATGCTAACAGGCTGTTTCAAGGTCTTCAATTACTTCTTCCCAAAATTCATCAGCTTCGGCAAAAACAAATGCAACAGTAATACGATAACAATCAGTGTATGCCGCATGATAACATAATTTGTCTGGCATTTCGTAAGGACCAAAGTATGTCATCTTCGCCTGCCATCCAGGTTTATCTTGAACTCTCACCCGCTCTTGTTTTTCCACATCCCAATAGTCGAACCAGCCTTCACCTGTTTCTGACCATGTAATAATAATATTATAACCTGGTGCATTAGCATTATTATGCCATGAAATAAATCCGCCTGGTGGATAACAGGCATTTAAAGCATTGTTTCTACAAGACATAAATTCTATTAGTTTACTATTTAATGTACGCGACGCGTCTTTAATGACTTTACCGGCAGTGTCGTCTGATTCGTGTTTTAGTCCAGAAAATCCTTTTAATACCTTAGGAAAGCCATCATGTCGGCTACCCATACTTATGATTTCGTTCATGTAATCATCTGAAAGCCAGTTTTTAGAATCTTTATCTGTATGTCCAATAGGCATTTCTTTAGCTATTAGTGGAGTATTATCACCTTTGTCCTTTTTCATAAGAACATCTTTATACTCATTTAATATCTCAAGAAACTCTTCATTTTTTATATTAATGTCTCTAACTTCAATCATTATAATATGCCTTTATCTCCAAATTTATCCATCCATGATGAATAATGTATTACAATTGGATCAACTACTCCATAATTGTGCGTTCCATCTTTATTAAAACCAAATGATGTATAATAATTCCACCTATAATTATCATCAAAAAACTTCCATTTAATCTCTTTATACTTAGGATCATGCCATAACAAATACCAAAGAGTTGTTTGATCCCATTGTAAAAATGATTTTGGAATATGTTTGCATTCTTCCGGAACAACTGAACCATTTCTCATTTCGAGATGGTACGTGTACCAATCTGACATGAAATCTCTTACTAATTGACTTGATGATCTATATAGGCAAACTCCACCGCAATGAGTTAAATGATCTATAGGACCTTCACCCCATCCCCATTCAGCGAAATGCCCACGAGTTTCTTTTTGTAACTCAACCCATACCATATCATTATCTTCTAGTCGCTCAAAAACGCTATTTACATCTTTGTGTACTATTTCAATATCAGCGTCTAAATAAAAAGTTTCATCATACGGTGTATTTGCCATACCCCACATTTTTTCTCTATTTGTATCTGACGGCGTAGCTATAACTTTATCGTAGTATCTAAAATGATGTTGTAACGTGGGGTCATCTATAAAACGTTGTTCGGTATAAAGAGTTATTTTTGCTTTTTGATCAAAATCTAAAATAGATTCTTTTAAATTGTCAGCACCAATTAAAAATTGTTTACGTTTTGTTGCAACCGTAATATAACCTCTAGTCGGGCTTTTCTTCTGATTCATTAAGAATCTCCATTAATAATATAGTGGCATAAGCGTTCATTTCAATAACATTTTTAGCTTTTCTAATTTTAGCTTTTAACTTCCTGTTTTCAGAATTTTTAATATCTGGTATTTCAAAAGTTTGAAGTTTATAATTAAAAAGATCTTCTAGCCGCTTAGCTTCATTGCGCTCTTCTTGGCGTTTTATATTTGCTTCACGCTTTTGTCGGTGTCTTTCTAATCTTTCTTCTGTAAATTTATCGATATCTTTTATATCATTTTGCTGTAAAACTTCTTCCCAATCTGACGAAACTCTACCATTATCATCAAACTTAGACACTCTGGCAACGGTCGTAGTAAAAGATCCATCATCATGTGTAATATTTAATCTAGCAGTCAGCCTATCTTTAGCTGCTGTTTCCCAAAATGGGTGCTTCCATTCCTTTTTCATTATCCTATCCTCACATAGAGCGTATAAGTTTCTTCTGTTTGATTTCCGGCCTGAATTGTTTCTCCAGCAAAATTTCCTTCAAAATTGCCTAGATAATCCTGCTGATATTGTGCATCAAAAAAGTTGTCAAATGTATTGTCGTAATTAGATATATAACTATTTAGAAATACATTGGTATATATGCTTTCGTACAGGCCCTGATAGTCAATCTGATAGGACCCTACATAGTTAGTTACAGCAAATCCACCAGTATATTGTCTTGTAAAAACTGTGTTGTATTCAGGTGGATCAAAAACTGAGAGATACGAAATATTATAAAATACGCCTGGCGTGTCACCGGCATAATCTGATAGATAACCGCCAGGAGCAGTATATACTTGTTGATATAGCTGCTGATATTGTCTCGTAGAAGTGGCTTGATAATTAGCAACATAATTTACAATGCCAGTATAGTTCACCGCCTGATCTGGGCTTGCACTTGTGTAGTTTCCTGTTCCTTCTACGTAAACATTCGTGTAAAAATTCGGTGTTATAAATTGTACACTATATTGTTGCAAATAATTCACCGTCGGGCCGCTACCTGTATAAGACAGAGTGCTTACGTAAAAATTTGTTGTGGGTGTCGATCTTGTATAATTAACATTAGTTTGGTAAAAGAAATTTCGGCTTGATGTGCCCGTCGATCCCTGATAAAAACGCGAGCCGACGACTATATACCTGGCAAAGCTGTTGTAGTAATTGTTCTGAGTTCCTGTGCCAACAAAATTAGCTCCTCTTGTATATGCAGTTTGGATAGTACCTGCATATTGAATGGTGTAATATACTACCCGCGTGACAACGTCACGCACGTAGTTGGTGGTATATGTCGGAGGTTGATATTGACCAGTATAGTCTTTTACATATACGTCACCCCCCGAATAAAAGTTATCGTATGTAAGTGCTCCTCCCGTGAACGTGCCGGCACCGCTAACATAAAACGCGGTCCGATCATATTTACCAATATAAATGTTAAGATAATCTTGTTGATATATTGCAGTAAAACTTTTTTGGTACAATGTATCATCAGGAATATAGCCAGGACCGTCAAAGGTATTAACATAACCTGATGAATTTGGGCCACCAGGCGCTATCGTGATGCCAGTCGGGCCATCAACAAACGGACTAAAAGTGGGCATTTGCGTATTTGTATACTTGCGAAACCGGGCGTATTGAATTACTTGCTGACCAAAATCATTATATAATGCGTTAATATAGATTTGTGTATTTAAGTATGTACCGGCTGGATCTGCAAAAGAAGAACTTGTGTAAACTTGTGTCGAAGTGTATTCAGTATTAACATAATACAGGCTCGATCCCGAATAAACTGGAGTAGTAAGGCCGCCAGGAATAAAGGCTTTTTCATAATCAGTAACGTAATCTTCAACTGCAATGTAATAACTAGGGCCCGGCCCAGTATAAACTTTAGGGTCCATGCCTAATACCGTTAAAGGTAATCCATCCAAGTAACTTACGTTATAACCCTGCGTGTATAATCTTTCATATTGGCTCGTAAAGGTTTTTTCATAATCAGCTATATAAGCCTCTACATACGAAGTGGAATATGTATTTGTATAATTTTTTGTGTATTGAGTAGCAAAGTTTGTCGTGCTATCTCTTACATACACAACATCGGCAGTAGTTTGCTTTGTATCTGTAGCAGCGCCTGCAGCTACCCAAGTGCCAGGATCCGTTGGTGCTCCTTGCGCTGAAGTTCTTAATTGATACGTGCCAATCTTAGAAGCACCAATACGAGTCTTAGCCCTTTGGCCAAAACTATATTTTATTTGCCTATCAGCCATGGCTTGGATTCCATCAAACCCGCCATTATCGCGCACATAGAGTGGCTGTACCGCTGCTGGAGCAGTGTAACTGTCTCTACGATATATGTTATATGCAATTGCAGTTCCATCAGTACGAGTATCTGTAAATACTGATGATAAATGGACAGAATAGTCAGGACCTGGAGAACTAGAAGCTAGTTTAAATGTACCAGGATAGTCATTAGTAAATATAGTAGAGATATAGCGATCAACCGCAGCATTTAAATCTGCAGTTGGCATTTGTTTAAAACCAGTTTCTCCACCGGAATCTACCCACATCAATGGTGTTTCAATATCAGAATCTGTTTCAATCGCAGAAGTTTGATTTTGATAGACAGTTGTGGTCGTACTGCCTGAGGTTATTGAGGTAGATGGATGAGTACCAACTGCTTCATTAAAGAAAGTGTTAGTATAAGAACCAATACTAGTGTGGGAAGTATTACTTGTAATAGTACCATCACCATTAGCACTATCGGCTGCTAAATGCAATCCTATTTGATAGGCAATATAGTTTTCCTCAGCAGTCGTAAACTGCTTAATCTCTGTCCCACCAGCGTTATTAATTTTTAAAGGGATAGCCATTCACTCATCCAATATTATTTTAAGTATTTATCCCCAATGATTTATCTCTTTGGGATTCAATATTATGATATGTGATCCTTCGTGACCAGCACGAGCATGAAATGCAGAAGGATATGTCCCAAATGGAGTTGTATCTGTTGTACTTTCAGCCGCGGCCAAGTCTCTGTAATAAGGAGGCTGATGCTCATTACCCCAGAAAATTCTTAATTGACCATCTCCACCTGCACCACCACCGTATAATCTACTATCTTGTCGAGCGTATGTCCCACCACTTGGCCTAAATGGTTTAAATGAATTTCCAGCGCCACCTGCACCTGCATTCCATGATGTTCTATTGCCCAATCCTCTGGATCCTGTTCCTCCATCAGTTGCGTCGTATCCTTCAGATCCAGCCGAGGAAAAAGCACCGTCTCCAGCAACACCATTAACTTGTACCCTTGTATTAGCCGGTGTTAGCATTTCAGGTTTCCATGCTGTGCCGTACGGGAATACTCCACCGCCGTTGCCAGCGGTTTTTGGCACGTATTCTTTTGGTATTGCTGTTTGCATTTTATAGATGTCCGGGCAACCACCTCCACCTCCACCGCCGTTGCCATGACGGTTACCAAAGGTATAACTACCATTCTCACCTGGAGGAGTGTTTTCACCATCCCCGCCCTCGCCGAAGACGTTACCTAAATCATAATCATATCCACCTGCACCGCCGCCACCGCCGGCAAGTCCCATGACGACTGATACAGCACTATCTGGAGAGCTTAAAGTTGAAACAAGGATAGCGTCATTTCCTCCACGGCCGCCCATGCATCTCCAAGTGCCAATAGCCCCAGAGGTGCCAACTCCACCACCATTTGCTTTAACTTTAGTTGTACCAAAAAATAAACTTGTAGTTATATAGGTATTACCTCCGAGAGCACCAGAAGCCGCTGATACCGCACTATCAGTTTCAGCAGGAGCAGCCCCACCGGCGCCAACAACAATGGTATAACCCTGCCCTCCGGAAACTGTAAACCTTTGATAACTAGTCATAGCACCATCACCGCCATCACCGGCCCTGCCGTTAATTGCATCACCATCCTGTGATCTAATAGTTTGACTTCCCCTTTCGCCGCCCTGACCGCCACCAGTAGCAATCGCTGTCAAATAAGTTACACCTTCAGGTACAGTAAAAGTATAAATTCCTGGAACAGTATAAAGCATTTCGCCTGAAGTAGGAAAGGCGCTGTAATCATTACGTCTGCCACTAACGTGATTAGTTAATACGGCACCTTTGTCGCTATCCATAACTAAAAATTCAAAGTAATCCACACCGAATGGTCTAACATATCTTATTTTATTTTTAGGATTTCCATCAATCCAATCAGGCGCTGGATATTTAGCTGTGGATGATCCGTCCTTAAAATATTCGTAATTGTAAACCTCACCTGATCCGTTCGATTCAATTAGATGTGTGTATATCTTTCCGCTTAAAGCTGCGGTTGAATCAGAATAGGAGGTCCTACCACCAAATTGTTGTTTGTTTTGAGCTCCCCACATACGAGAAGAATCAACTAATATTTTGTCATCAAATGCCCAATGATCCGCCATTGATACATCGAAATCCGTTGAACTACCTTGTTTTCCTCCTAATTGTGGGAAAGAACTGGCACCTAATAAATACAATCGCGTATATTGGCTACTAGAATAAGTATACTCATCGCTCATTAAAAGCATATCTTTTTTAGGACCAACAAACTGTAAATTTCTTATTTTTGAAAGGTTTAGTGGAAAAGTTTCGTTTGAGTGCCAATCTCTAGTACTGCCACCACCACCCAAATTGTCTATATCAAATGGTTTTCCAGAAGTAAAGGTGTACATTACATATTCAGTATCTGACACACCCATATATAATCTCTCACCATTTGGTTCAATTTCATATGGATATTGAACAATTGAACCGGTGATGTTGCCTAACTGTTTCCATTTCCCGTCGACAATTGTTTCAAGATCATAAGGCGTAGAAACAGTAAATCTTTGAACGCCATATGCGTTAGACCCACTTCCGGTCATTGCATAATCTATACAAAATAAATATTTGCCGTTTGCATGCCATTTTCCACCAGTAAGATACGGGCTAGTATTAGATGTCCATAAGCTAAAATCTATGTCAGTACGATTTGTCCTATCTAATGAATTTATACTAAAGCGCTTACTTAGGGGGTATTTTGCAAACTCATCGGTTTTGCCATTTAAGTAATAAAGAGCTGATCCATCGCCGTTATAAAATAGGTGTACATTAGCCGGATCAGCACCTGCTGAATCAGCACTATCCCATAATTTAGGAAAAAAGCCAAACTTATAAAAGCCAACATCGAATCCATCAGCTGGAAATTCTCTATGACCCCAGTTGTCACTAAAACCTACCTGGTGCTCGGCTAAACTATAAGATTTTTCTAATTTTCTATAATATATTAACGATTTTCTTTCATCACTAACACCTAAATACTCAGTATTAACAATATGTTTTCCGTTAGAACTCATATGAAAATTATGAGCATTTTCATTTGGGTCAATAGTAGTACTAAAATCTAATATAGGTTTTACTACTTCAAGTTGGCTCTCTGAACGCCGTATAGGATTGTAATGAGCTAATAAAGAAACTTTTCTAACTTCACCGGCCGGCGGATAATTTTCAAATGTAATAGGAGGCAAATCTGCAGCATTGAATGTTCCTGCAAGAGGAATTGCTGAAGCGATACCTTTTCTATTAAATTCGTTATCACTATCGTATGTTCCTTGATTATAATAACCACCATCATATTGGCGTTCGTTATTACCACTCAAATCTGGAAGCCTAAATAAATCACCTTTAGAAAGATCTAAAATAATCTTTCCATCTTCTAAACGAACATCATTTGTACTATCTCTATAGTTAATATTAACATCTGTATTATTATTAATTACAGGTATTGATCTACCACCAACTTTAAAAGCCATTTAGCCCCCATACATTTTCTTAGCATACCAATTGTTACCACTATCAAATGATAACATTTCTAACCAAAGTGCCTCACCGCTATCTGGAAAATCAGGCTGATATCCATTTTCAAAATTAACATTTGGTGGAAATGCTAATTCGGCAATCTCCGATGAAGTAGCACTATCCTGTGTATTTATCTTATAAAGTCTATCACCTAGCACATAACTCAAAAGTCCTATAAAATGATGACCTCCTGGTCTCATGTGAAAAGTTTTGTAAATTCTACTCCCGGAGTTTGGTCTTTCAGATGGTCTTTCTTCAAACGTACTATCAAATGACCCCCAGAGCTGCCATGGATGTTTCCAATCCCATGATACTAGCCTTCCAGATGCAGAACCAATAACATTTCCCCTATAAATTCTTGCCGTTTTACCATCTTTGTCTAGTCTACACTCTTGTACAAAGTCACCACTGCCAGTATTAACAAAATCAGAATACTTTCCTAACGTTTCTGTTCTAACTTTACTTAGGTCCCAAGCATCATCAAGTCTTAATACTGCCGTTCTATCACCATCGTTATTTGCTACTAATACTCTTTTTCCATCGCGATCAAAATCAAAAAGATGTGTTATATTATTATTAGTGCTGTCAACATCAGTAATAAAACCGGCGTTGGAAAATGGACTTTTCATTGGAATTTTAAAGAAAAATGATGAATCATGCGTAACTGAGCTTAAACTATAGGGTGTTGATAAAGAAAACTGATCAATCCTAGTGCGGAGATTAGAAGCACCAGTCATGACATACATTTTTTCTCCATCTTCTGATACTCTTAAACCCCTGTATTCTCTTGCTCCACTACTATCTGGGTCCGCTGCTGCATAATGAGCAGAATGATCAAATGAACTACTTAAGCTTATAGTACTAACACCCCAAGGAACTGTATTTGTATAATGATAAATTGTATCATCGCCATCATGTCCTAAGTACCAATTTAATCCATCTGCACTTATGTCTAGTGCCTTTGATGCACCCCGATTTGAACTATTAAATTCAGTCGGCGTATAATAGCCAATATCAGTACCTGTTGTTTTTTTGTAACCTTTTACCTGCCTATTACCATTAATCTTTAAAAACATATGTTGAATGGCATTATCATTAGTATCTGTGTTTTTTAAATTTAAAATTATATTTGAAACGCCACTAGAATAAGTAATTTCAGGTGGAGTAATTTCTACAACTTGTGTGCTGTTGTTAAAATACAGATTATGACCAGAAGAAACTGACTCTAATCTGTTAGCGCTACTATCATATTGACCAAACATGCCTCCAGTATCTGGGCCATTGTATGCACTATCAAATATAACTACCTTTGAACCAATTTTAAGAGACATTAGAATAAGTTCCTCATCATAGGAAATGCAACCCAGCGCGTATTCCAAGAACCAATAACGCTAGATCCACCTCCCGGATATTTATTAGCTGGTTTCATTATTTTAAATATTACATCAGAACCATATTTCATTTTTAAATCGCTTGTTATATTTACATCACCATTCGATGTACCTATACGTGTAACATCAGCAAAGGCACCAACACTTGCCGCTGGATCTTCAACACTATAATTAAATAGAGAGGCACTGCCAATAATATCAGAATGAGTTGTTCCCTCTTTCTGTGACCATAAGTTTTTTATAAGAAGAGTAAATTCCCAAGCATCAGACACGCCATACCCGAATGTCGGAACCGCGTGGGGCTGAGGGTAATCCCCTGGAACCTGATTATTTTGGCCACCAGATGTAGGTCTATTCGTTACATATAAAATAATAGTAGTATCGCTCGCTGCTATATAATTAGCATTTGTCACAATTTCTTCATAATCTATAACAAAATGATTACCTGTTGATGCATCAAAACCAATAAAATTCGGGTCGACAGCAGGATCGTAAATAACTTTACCTAAACGTCCTGCAGCTCTTTTACCTTTTATTTCTGAATTATTAGTAATTACTTCAGTTGATTTTATCTTAAAGGCCATATTAGAGCCCTCTTTTCAAATCATCAATCTCGTTTTTAAGATCCTTAATAGCTTCTACTAAAACACCAATAATCTTGCCATAATCTACTGACTTCATTCCTTCTTCATTAGTTTTAACAACTTCTGGCAGAACGGTTTCTATTTCTTGAGCTATAACACCAACTTTACGCTCTGTTTCGCCGATTTTAGTATAATAGACTCCTCTGAGTGAATCAACTATTTCTAAACCATTTGGTATTGTTTCTATATTTTCTTTTGTTCTTTGATCAGAGATAGATGTAATATCACCTTGAACTGTTAAGTCCTCACCCTCAAACGTAGCATTTAATGTACCTTGAGCTGCACCAGTGTAGATAGAAAATCCATTAATGGCAGCACCGATTTCAATATTACCTCGCCTAGTTCCGCTGTTTGCTAAATAAATTTTATCAGAATATGCACCTATACCATCAGCATCTAATATAATTGACCCACCTTCTAATGAGGTTAATTGGGGCGATTTCAATGTTAAATCATCGGTAGCTTCTAGCCTTTGTTCTGTAGCACTGGGGAAATCCATGGATATAAATTGAGTGGCATTTTCATAAAATCTTATTTCATTACCAGCGGCAACCAACACTCTGACTCCGTCATTGCCATCTAGTTTTAACAGGCCGTCTGATGCATCTATATCAATATCCTGGTTAGTTCCATTTACAAATATATGATAATCGTCACCAACAAAATAGTGCTGTGCTGTTGCCCCACCAGATCCATTTTTAAAGAAAATGTCATTACCTTCAGCATCTAGTGTGATATCTCCTGATGCGTCAATTGTAAAATCACCCGTTCTAGTAACAGTTGCAGGCATATCAGTAAAGCTACTGTCTATCATGGATTGTACAGCAGCAGAATCAGTAATATCAATTGTAATATCAGTTCCTAGTGCTCCTGATATACCATTAACTGAAAACGAATCATTCAGTATCTGGGCATTTAGAATACCATCGTTCTTAATACTAATTGTTCCGGCTGAAGTAGTAAAACTTGCTGAATTAAATTTAGCTACGCCTTTTACTGCAGTGGTAGCATTTACACCACTGAAGGCTCCTGTACCTGCATTATAACTAAGTCCGGTTGAAGCTGTAACGCTGACTGCATTTCTAGCAATATTGATAACCGCAGAAGAATCTGTTACATCTAATGAACTATTATCACCCAAGTTAAATGTAGTATCATTAATTGTTATTGAATTATTTACAAGACTTGAATTTGGAATATTAGATAAGCTGTATTTTAATGTAGCAGAATCGTAATGAATACCTGAATTAGAGTCTGCTCTCATTACACTTCTAATCAAAGCTACTTGTACACCTGAGTCGGTAGTATCAATAGCCTTACTTTCCCCTAAAGAAAATTCAACACCGTTTATAGTAATAGTATTATTTTCAAGTTTACTGTTTGCAATAGATCTATTTGCTAGTGTTGCAATTTCGTTAGAATCACTAAAGTTGCTGTCAATAATACCCTGAACAACTGCTGAGTCAGCGATTATCTGAGTACTAGCTGTAAGATTACCAACAACATTAAAGTCTCCAGTAATAGTACCTGAGTCAGCCAGAATATTATTTGTATGTAATGTTTTCCAGTTTTTTGTCGAGCTACCTAAATTGTAAGTATCATTAGTTAATGGAACAATCGATGTTACTAAAGAACCATTAACTGAAATAGAATCATCTGTAGCATTGCCTAGCGCAACTATTCCATTAGCTGTCAAAGATCCTGCCATAGTAGTGTTACCTACTATTTGAGCATTCCCCGACGTATAAATTGATGCTGCGTTTAATTGTGTATCATTAATAGAGTCTAATCTTGCATCAAGTTCAGCTATTGCACCAGATACCGTGCTTGCTGTAGTTCCCATTGCACCTGAAGTAATAGTGCCTAATTCACCGCTATGTTCGTTAATAGCAGCTACCAAGTTAGTTTTATTACTTGTTGTCAGAGATAATCTTGTACCTTGATTGCTGTCTAAACTATTTATAGCTCCGACAATTGTAGCGGTTGAGTCGGTATTAAGTAATTGAAGATCGCCTATTGAATCCAATAACCTATTAAAATTAATTCTGTAAGAACTAATAGTAGATGATAAGTTTATTTTTGGTATCTTAGCCATTCTAATTCTTCTCTAACAGTTGTTGCAACATATATTTAATATCGGAAACATCACTCTTTAATTGATTAATTTCTTCACGTTGTTGCTTTTGTTTTTTTAGTTTTTTTCTATCAGCTTCAATCTTATCACTATTTATGTCAATTATGGCTCCAGAATATGGATCTTTCCTAAAATCATTATAGCTTTTTACTTTAATTAACTTACGATTATCCATTAGATTGTCGACAATATTCTAAGGTTTTTAAACAATGGTACTTTTTTAGAGTTAGTAGAGTACATTGTAATTTTCACTTGTAGCATATCAAAGTCTTGCAGATCAAATTGTGAAAAGAAATATTCTCTATAAGCGCTTCTGTCTTGAGGTCCCAAGTCTTCATAGTTAGATCTATTTGATGTAGAACTGTTTGTATTAAACTTTACCCAGTTTCTCTCACTAATTGGCAAATCAAATTCGCTGCTATTTGCTGTTCTATAGTATACTTCAAATTCTGAACCAGATGGCCTTTGGCAATCTATATACATTTTAATAGATGTAGCTTTATTAGTTAAGCTAATAACTTTAGTCACATGTCTAGCAGTAGCTGATCCTAACCCAGTTGCTGTTTCAGGCACATAGTTTATTGTATGCACCATATTGTAACCATTGCCACCGTCAGAGTCATAGCCATTTGTACCTTGGAATGCTCCATTAGAATCTGGGTTATCAATTAAGTTATGCAAAGAATAGAAATTCATAATATTCGCATTGACATACGGGGCGACATTTACATTTTGTGTATTGAAGTTTAATGTGGCTTTTACACTACCCGATGTTAGTGAGTAATCAGATTCCTGATACTGATTCATAATTACGCCAGTTTTTTGTGGATTGGCCCATTTGTTTATATTAAACCCAATCGTATTACTTACGCCATATTTTGTTTCAGTGCTACCAAAATGGGTATGCGTTCTATAATCCATAGCAGCTGTAATTTGTGTGTTTTCTGGTATTTCGGCCGGAACAATAAGCTTAAATTTATCAAAAGGAACTTGGCCAGTTGCAAACATATTATTACCACCGCTTCTTACTGACGAATCGGCTGATGAGTCTGCAGTAATAGTATAACCAAATGGGTCAGAATTTTTAATAGTTCTTTTACCTAAAATACTATGACCAAATACGCCAGCATATGTAGTACCGGAATCAAGTCCGGTGATCTTAACCGTATCACCATTCTGTAGGCCGTGGGCGCCATGAACAACTTTAACATCGCTATCACCAGCTGTAAAAAATAATGGATTCTTAATAAATGAAGCGTAACTTAACTGATCTGCGGGCGGAACATCTGCAAAAAACACGGCGTTATTGCTTTTGGCTCTAAATGCCGCTTTATAAACTTTAAACGCAATGTCTCTTGTTTGCAATGCTGACCAAGTTGTGCCATTTGAGGAAGCAAAAAACGACCCAACGTAGGGCTGTTTGGTAATACGCTTTTCAGTCGTACCAAATTCAAACTCACCAAGATCTCCAGCCCACAATTGATACTCACCAGCTGCAGCATTTGTATGAACAACAATAGCTACTTCAGTATTTTCAGGAACATATAATGGAACTTCAAAATCAAACTTAGTTTCTCCGGTAGATGCATTATAAGATGTCAGCGCGGTTACATCAGCTCTTGCCTTTGATGTAACTGTACTAGGATATCGCACATAACTTGATGGAAACCCACCTTCAGTTACTGGTCGCATCTCCAGCGTTACTGGTAAATTAGGTGAATCAGAAGGAGGTTTGGAATAGAAAAACAATCCTATCCCAGTCAGCGTCACCCCGCCAGGTTCAGTAATCCTAATAGTTTGAGCTAGTGGATTAATTATTTGAGTTAGATCTAATGTTTGAACCATTATCTTTTCCTATTATACTACTTCACCGTTTTCTCTGATGAATTCTACTTCGCCGCCGACGGCATCAAAAACATTCATCCAGAATTTTTCAACTGGTTTAAATATCCAACCATATTTATTTTGGCCATAATACCACTTACCATAGCACACAAGCGGATCTGCAAATGTTTTTGTAACAATCCATTTAGCAATTTTAGATTTACGCATGAGAGGCACTAAGACTTGAGCCACTTTGTAATAGCCCCGTCTGTTTCTATTAGTCATTTTTTCATCTCTATAGCGCCGCACAACTTCATCCATTGTTCCGTCACCGTAACGTGACTCTAACATAATGAAACAGCAAGCCAGAAGCACTCCTAGCCCCGCACCGCCAACGGCCGCCGCCGCTGTGCCGACTACGGCGGCACCAACGATTGCACCGACAATTGCTTCATCTACTAAGCTATCATTTCTGTTACCTAGTGGGCCGTCATCAATAACACCTTTGACTACTGTCCCGACACCAGGCCCAGGCGTAGGCTCTGGCTCAGGCTCTGGCTCAGGCTCTGGATCGGGGTCAGGTTGTACGTGTATGGGGGATTTGTTGTGTACAATAAAGTTATTTGCAACATAAGTATTATCGTTTTCTACTGTAAAGTTATAAACTTTTGTTACTTCAGTTTTTACGGATAATGATTTTAGTTCTACCTCACCCATATCTGCAGTAAATAATATATCACCCAATTCTAATTTACTAATTTCTAAATCGTACTCTGCATAAATTTTACGAGATTTTTCTGGATTATAAGATTTCCAACCGCCTTTTGTTAGATATAAATGACCATCCGTAGACGTTACGCTATTATTAATGGTAATTAATACTTGTTCACTTGGTTCAATATCATGTACTTCAGAAACTTTGTTAGCACTAGCTATATAATTTTGTTTATTTACACTAATGACTTCATCATTTAACCTAATATCTTCAATATTTTTTTGTGTACCATCACTCATTGAAATTTGAGTACCTGCTACAAAACAGCTGCTGATGGGGGTATCTTCCTCAACTGCTTCCTCAACTGGTTCGACGACTTCAACCACAACTGGACCTGGATCAGGTGGTGGCGCGGGCGGTTCTGGATCTGCTACCCAAACATTATAGCTATATGATCTCGTGCCTGTCTTTGCTACTCTGTAATAGTCCATTCTATAGCGTTCAACACCGCCATCAATAACAAACTGTTGTTGTGTTTTTGAAATAGCATTTTCTAAATTAAGAACACTAATGTCAATAGCAGTTAATGTTCTTGTGCCTGTTGGAAAATAAAAGTTATTATTACTTTGTAAATAGAAAAGTCCTTCAATCTTACCCGTGTCATCTGAATAGATTTCAGAAGTCGGGCCTCCGTATTCTGTAGGAAATCCAGTTTCATTAACAAATTTTCTACCTGGACTTCTTTTAGGATCATTTCTTGGTAACGTGTAATAATCATCTGGAGCATTTACAGAATCGGTACTGATATAATTAGTTACATTTTTGTTATCAAAAAAGAAAAAATGTCTAGTATTTGGAGTTAGTCCTTCACATTTAAAAAAGATAAATTTTGCACGTGCTCGTGTTGCATCTTCAAAACCCGTGAAAACTCTTCTAGAATTAGTTACATAGTAAGTATAACTCTCACTGCCGTACCGTTTTTCATAAGCCATTGCTTACTCCTATTAATATTCTTGGAATGATTCGTCATACGATGACAAATCACCATAAATGGCTACTGTTTCGTTATCACCATCTATTGTTCTTTCCTCAGTCCACGTATCACCATCTGGAACAAGCTGTAGTGTTCCATTAAATACACTAAGCTGTGTTTGATTTACAAAAATTGGATTACTTGCTATGGTTTGAGTAATAAAAACTTCTTCATCATACTTAGGCCAAACTGTGGGACCTTTTCTTATAACATTATTTGACTGATCCGAATCATAATACATTTCAATATTTCTTTTCATGGCCCGGGGCCTTAAAATGCCCTGTGAACCTTGTACAGCGGCTCGATAGTCAAAGTTATTTTGAATTAATGATTTTTCTTTA
>JACKZZ010007451.1_pt1 | contig 44701 bp, 42 predicted proteins | sample 8027871 | NCBI WGS metagenome assembly JACKZZ01 (sample SAMN15724774, study PRJNA655200) | protist metagenome | isolation source: fluorescence activated cell sorting (FACS) single amplified genomes of... | place: USA: West Boothbay Harbor, Gulf of Maine | collected 2000-07-19
CAGCAGGACGTTGTTTAGGAATATGAGTGAATTAATGAAGGCAGAAAAGAAATTGTTAAATAACAGTTTAAAACAAAAGAAATAACTATCTTTCGCTTTTATAATTTTGCGACATGAAAAAGTATAACCTAGAAACGTACATCAGATATAAGGAAGACTTGAAGGAATCTATACCAAGCAGTAATAGCTTCATGGATTTAAGTAGAGACGAATTGATAGTTAAATTCCTTCCGTTGGTAGAGAACTTGGCTCGTAAGTTCCCTTCCTCTGAGCAGTCTATCGGCATACTAACTATCAATGACCTTATACAGATTGGTTCGGAAGGATTAACAAGGTCGGTTGATAAGATTGATAGAGATAGGCTATCTGAGTCTGAGGATATTGAGAAGACCTTAAAGTCTTTCTTATCCAAAAGGGTTAAGGGTGCAATAAGGAGACGTATAGATATTAACAGAAGTAACATGCGTATTCCTGAATATAAAAGAAATCAAATGAGGAACAATCCTAACGATAAAAAGGCGGTAGAGATGTTTTTTAATTCTATATTTCTAAGCATTGACAATACAAGTGTAGATGAGAACGGAGAAACATTATATAGCGATGTTATGGATAGCGGTGCTCCTTATAACATAGCCCTTCTTAACGCATACCTTAACGGTTTGATGAAGAAGCATTTGAATGACAATGAGTACGAAGTATTAAGGTTATCTTATGGACTAGATTGCGAGAAGCATTCAGGAAAAGAGATAGCTAGGAAGCTAGGGTTTGTCGGAACTAGCAATCATGTAAGGGTTTCTGAGTTAAAGAAGAAGGCAGTACAGTCCCTTATCGACAATGTAGATCACTCACAAGTGATTGATTATTTATAAAACTATTAAATTATATATATCATGAGTAAAATTAACGAGAAGCTGGCAACAATCCAGACAAAGTTTAAATCGAAGAAGAGTAGATTCAATTCCTTCGGTAAGTATAATTTCAGAAGTGCTGAAGATATACTAGAAGCAACAAAGCCTTATCTGTTAGAATTAGGTGTGTCTGTCACTATTAGTGAGACACTAATATCCAGCGCAGAGTTCCCTATCATGGAATCAAAAGCAACGATAAGCGATGGCGTAAACGAGATACATGCCACAGCTATAGTAGGTGTAGATTTACACCAAAAAGGTATGCAGATGCCACAGAAGTTTGGTAGTGCCTCTAGTTACGGTAAAAAATATGCGCTTGGTAATCTATTCTTAATAGATGACACTGCTGATAGCGATGCTATTAACGACCACGGTAAGGGGGTTGTGTCAAAGCCTGCATTGATATCCAAGTCTGACCCTGCGTATCATAAGGCAGTTGATTACGTAAAGTCTGGTGGTAAGTTATCTGCTATACAAAATAAGTATAAGCTATCTAAGGATATTGAAACTGAACTTAAAACTCTGTAAGATGGAAAATCATAAAGAATCAATAGAGCGTCTTAGAAATGACGAGGATTACTACGGAGAATTTGGTAAGCAATTCCTTAGCAATTCAGACATATCAAAGCTACTGACAAACCCTTTATCTTTGCTTGAGCCTCAAGCTATGATACCGGCGTTCTTGGTTGGCGGTTATTTTCACACTGCTATTCTAGAGCCTAAGAAGCTTGATAAGTACAAGATTGTAGAGGCTAGTAATAGGAACACTAAGATATATAAGGAGGCAACAGAGGGAGTGCCTTGCCTCCTTCAGAGTGAGGTTAATAAGATAAAGGTTACTATCGATGCAGTAATGGCTAATAACACTTGTGAAGACCTGATAAGAGGGTTTGATGTAGAATACGAGGTTCCAAATATAATGGAGATTGAAGGGGAGTTATGGAAAGGTAAGGCTGATATAGTTAATCACGAGAAGAAGATGATTATAGACCTTAAAACCACCTCAGACATAGAGCGTTTTAAGTATTCCGCAGATAAGTATAATTACGATAGTCAAGCTTACATTTACAATAAGCTATTTGGTTATGATTTTATGTTTATAGTTATTGACAAGAACACAAATCGAGTAGGTTTGTTTGATTGCTCAAGTGAGTTCTATGCTCGTGGGGCGCAGAAGGTTCAGAAAGCCGTTGAGCAGTATAGATTATTTTTTAAAACAAAAGGGTTCGACCCAAAACAATTTTTTATTAACAGTACACTATAGTACACAAACACAATTACATTATGGCGAATAAGATTACGGTGTCAATCGACACAGACAAAACAAGACAATTAGTTGTTAATGACACGTACAAGAACAAGGCAGGTAAGGACGTGCAAGTTCAGAGAATAAAATTTGAACTTGTAGAGATGAGAGAGGAGAGTAGGAAGGTTGTTTTTGACCATGAGAAGTTCCAACTTATCAAAACTCACTTCGCTGTAAAAGCTCAGACTAAAGAAGAGAGAGCAGCTAAGGCTGATTCTGTATTTGTAGGTGAGGGTGTTTCTCAGATATGGAAGTCAGATTCTCAAGGTCAATCATCAAGTGCAGCATCATCAAATAATGCACAGCCTCCTATTGATGATTTACCGTTTTAAAATAACTTAAATTAAAAATACATACCTATGCAAATAGAGACTACGGAAATAAATGGTTTCCAAATAGATAAATTTAATATATATTCCTTAGAAGAAGGTAAGACGCAAGGGATTTGTCCCTTGTGCTCTTCCGATAGGAAGGAGAAGAACAAGAAGGCTAATTGTGCCTCGTATGACTGGCTGAGAGGCTTAGGAACTTGTCACAATTGCAACACTAGTTTTCAATTACATACTTACCAACGTAAGGGAAAGGCTGAAAAAGTATACGTTAAGCCAGAAGCTATAAAATTGGTAGAGCCCAGCATGAAGGTTGAAGATTGGTTTAAAACTAGGGGCATTTCTAAACGAACTCTTGATGATTTAAAAGTCACAGAGGGAACTGAATGGATGCCACAAACTAGTAAAAACGAAAATACAATACATTTCAACTACTTTATGGGTGATCAATTGATCAATATAAAGTATCGTGATGGTCGCAAAAACTTTAAATTATATAAAGGTGCTGAGAAGATATTCTATAATATTAATAGTGTTGTAGGATATGATTATTGCGTTATTGTCGAGGGTGAAATGGATGTGCTTGCGCTTCACGAGTCTGGTGTAAAGAATGTTATATCAGTGCCTAACGGAGCAACACTCAACACAAACAACCTAGACTATCTTGATAATTGTATTGATTATCTTGAGGATAAAGAGAAAATTATATTAGCGGTAGACTCCGACTCTGCTGGCGAGGCTCTTCAGAAGGAGTTGATACGAAGGTTAGGTGCAGAAACCTGCTACTTGGCTACATTCGATGACTGCAAGGATGCTAATGAATACCTAACTAAGTATGGTAAGGATAAGCTAGCAGAAAGAATATCTAAATCAAGCCCAGTACCTTTAGAAAATGTAGTTACATTTAAAGATATTGAGGATGATATCACAGACTTTGTTAGAAACGGATTTAAAAAAGGGTTTCAGGTTGGCCTTGATAATTTTGACAATATATTCTCTACGTATACCAGTCAGTTTATAACGGTTACAGGTATCCCTAGCTCGGGTAAATCAGACTTCGTAGACCAAATGGTTGTTGGCTACAACGAGAATTATGGATGGAAGACTGCCTTTGCTTCTCCAGAGAATGCACCAACATATCTACACGCACATAAGTTAATGCGTAAGACTTGGAGGAAGATGCCTACCAAGAGTGATATAGGTACGGACAAGTGGAATGAAATAGCAGAGCATTGCGATAGCAATTACTTCCATATAGATATGGAACGTTATACTCTAGAGTCTATCCTTAAGAAAGGGGCTGAGTTAGTTAAGCGTAAGGGTATCAAGTGCTTAGTCATTGACCCGTTTAACAAGGTAAGGGACACAGAAAACAATACCGAGGATGTCAATAGATACACTATGGAATACCTTAGTAAGATAGAAATCTTTGCTAAGAAGTACGATGTACTTGTATTTATTGTTGCTCACCCTACTAAGATGTACAGAGATAAGGATGGTAAGCTAGAGGAGCCTACGATGTACAGCATTAAGGGTGGTGGTGAATGGTATGATGCAAGCTATCACGGTATATTAATTCATAGGGATTATGAGGCTAAGACAGTCAAGGCTAAGGTTCTTAAGGTTAAGTTTCAAAACTTAGGGGAAAACGGAGCTGAGGCTAACTTTAATTGGGATCCACAATCTGGTCGGTTCATACCTCTTGTTACTGACGAAATATCTAACGAGGTTATGCCTTGGGAAATATGAAGAATCAATGGGTGATGGGTACTTATTTACCTACTAGCTTAGAGCAAAAGGCAAGTAGGTGGTGTTTAAATAATAATATTTATATTTACCCTATATTAAAACACTCAGGAAAATGGTTCATTCAAATAAATATAGCTGGTAAAAAAAATAAGTCTCCCGATTCTTATGGTAAGAACGAAATATGGAGAAAAATAAGTGAATATTATAAATACTATTATGAAAAATACTCAAAACAATAAGCAGTACAGACCTAGGTTAACTAAGGGTTTGAATAATTTAATCAAAGGACTTAGCGGTAAAGGGGATAGGGTTCTTGTTATAGGAGATTTACATGAACCGTTTTGTCTAGAAGGATACCTTAAGCACTGCAAAGGGATTTACGGTAAGTACAATTGCAATAGGGTGGTGTTTATTGGAGACGTTATCGATAATCACTATTCAAGTTTTCACGAAACAGACCCTGATGGAATGGGTGGTGGGTATGAACTTGACTACGCAATTAAAAGATTAAGTAGGTGGATTAAAGCGTTCCCAATAGCAGATGTTCTAATCGGTAATCATGATAGAATAATAAGTAGGAAGGCTTTCAGTGGGGGGATACCAAAAAAGTGGATACGAAGCTATAACGAGGTATTGAATGCCCCTGATTGGAACTTCGTAGAGGAGATAACAATAAACGATGTGTTATACATACATGGCGAAGGTGGTACAGCTAGAACTAAAATGAAGAAGGAGTTGCATACCGTAGTTCAAGGACACCTGCATACTCAAGGGTATATTGAGTGGATAGTGGGGACTGCATTTAAAATATTTGGAATGCAAGTAGGGTGTGGTATAGATAAAAACTCTTACGCTATGGCTTACGGTAAAAACTTCCCGAAACCTTTTATATCGTGTGCGGTTGTTCTTAATGATGGGAAGACTCCTATATTAGAGCCTATGGAATTATAACGGCTTGTGTATAAGAGTAGTTTTATACGATAAGACACGAAAATATACGATAGTGATACAATAAAATTACTTTTATAGAAACGTTATGATGTTTCTTCAGACTATGTTATTAATTTTTAATAATTTAAAATAAACAATGAGAGCTAAATTTAAAAGAAAGAAAGGTCGTCCAGTAAGATCAAAGAAGGTATCATATGATGGTATCGACTTTGCGTCTGGCCTTGAGAAGTATATGTACATAGCTCTAAGGAAGGCTAAGATAAAGTTTACTTATGAGTTAAGGTCGTTTGAGTTATTACCTTCTTTTAGTTTTAATCAAGACTGTTATGAGCGACAAGCAAATGGCAAGGGTGATTATAAGAACAGAGGCAACAAGAAGATCTTAGGTATAAAATATACCCCAGACTTTGAAGGTGAGAACTTTATTATAGAAACTAAAGGCAGGGCTAATGAATCCTTTCCAATGAGATATAAGCTGTTTAAGAATTTAATAGCAAATACATGCCCTGATACAATACTTTATAAACCACAAAATCAAAAGGAATGCGACATGACAGTCGAGTTAATACTCGAGCACAAAAATCAGTAGCTCGTAAAAAATATGCCGAGCGTCAACTTGACAAGTGGTGTAAATGGAGCTTTAACAATAGAGGTAAAATACTTCTAAAGGAATTAATAGATAAACACAAAGAATTGAATTATTAATAAACTAAATAAAAGACCACAAAAGCAATGTTTTATATACGTTGTTATGTGGCGTTAAATTATGAAAGCAATATTTGAAAGTAATAATCCAACTGAAATAAAAAGATTTTCTAAATGTAATGATATGGCTGTTTTTATATGGGAGCTTGTACATAATGGATGGCGTGAATTTAAACACACAGATTATGAATATGAAAAGGCTTGGACTAAAATACAAGAACTTTTAAATGAACATAATATTGATATAGACGATTTGGTTGAGTAATGTCACATAACGAATAGTATATGAAACGTAAAACGAACGATATTAATAAATTAAAAGAATATGGGATTATTTGATAAGAGAATTGCGTACAAGCCATTTGAATACCCTGAGTATTATACCGAGGGTTGGTTGAAGCAAGCACAAGCATTCTGGCTACATACAGAGATTAGCATGTCAGGAGACGTTAAGGACTGGAATGAAAACCTTACGGATAAAGAAAAGAATCTAGTAGGAAATATCCTATTAGGATTTGCCCAAACTGAATGTGCAGTTTCAGACTACTGGACTAACAAGGTAACTCACTGGTTTCCAAAGCATGAGATACAGCAGATGGCAATGATGTTCGGTTCTCAAGAAACAGTACACGCTGTAGCATATAGCTACTTAAATGAAACATTAAAATTAGAAGACTATGAAGCGTTCCTACATGAGCCTGCTACGGCTGATAGGTTTAATAACCTTATGGCTTACAATGGAACTAGCCGTACTGGTATTGCTACATCACTTGCTATCTTTTCAGCTTTTGCTGAAGGTGTTAGTTTATATAGTGCTTTTGGTGTTCTTTATAGTTTTCAATTACGCAATCTACTTAAGGGAATTGGGCAACAAATGAAATGGTCTGTGCGTGATGAGTCACTGCATAGTAAGATGGGTTGTCGATTGTTTAACCAGATGTGTGAAGAGGATGTACACTTAAGAGTTTTAGTTAAGGATGACATTATAGAGGCAGCTAAAATTATGGTTGAGTTAGAACTAAACTACATTGATAAAATGTTCGAGATGGGTGACATTGAAGGAATGTCTTCTACTGATTTAAAAAACTTTATAAAGAAAAGAACAAATGAAAAGCTATATGAAATTGGTTACACAGATCTTGGTAGTTATTTTTCTTTTGATGAGGAAAGTGCTAAGAAATTGGATTGGTTTTACCATCTTACTGGTGGTCACACCCATACTGATTTTTTTGCTATTCGTTCGACAGACTATAGTAAAGCGGGTGAAGGAGAAGATTTTGAGGATATCTGGTAGTAATACCAATGAACTATAAATGATTCATTAGCTATCATTTTGGCTGTTAATGGTGGTTAAATGATTCATTAGATAACATTATTATAAATAATAAATTAACGTTGATATGAAAGAGAGTACACTAATTGAAATGCAGAAGAAGATTGATTCCTTAACTAGAGTAGTTCAAGGTCTAATGAATGAAATTAATAGTATAAAAGATTTTTCTATAGGAACTATAGAGACAATGAAACTAATGCCTGATTATGATGACGCAATTGAGAAGCTTAAGCAAAAGATTATTGGGGAGTCTGGTGAAGCCGAAGAGGTTGACTCCAGTGGAAAGACTTTCGAGTAGGTTGGGATATATGGGGACAGCATTCGCAATGATGAGCCCCCATCTACTTCCAGATAAAATAGGGATGATTACCTATGTTATAGCTGGGGTTATATGTATACCTCAAGTATTTGTAGCAAAACAATGGAACTTAGTATTAATTAACTTAAACGTAGCAATAGCCTACGCAATATTATATTTATCATAATGTGGAATAAAAATTGGATTAAAGGAGAGGATTTTCCTGAGTGGGGAGATACAGATGTTTACAAGAAGACCATATCAGGTGGTTATTTATTTGATGGGGAAACGCCAAAGGAGGCATACCATAGAGTGGCTAAGACAATTGCAAGAAGATTATACAAACCAGAAATGGCTGACACTTTTTTTGAGTATATCTGGAAAGGCTGGCTATGTCTTGCTAGTCCTGTTCTTTCAAATGTCGGTACTGATAGGGGTCTTCCTATTAGCTGCTTTGGTATTGATGTTGCTGATTCAATTCAAGACATAGGTCAGAAGAACCTTGAGATGATGCTGCTTGCAAAACATGGTGGTGGCGTAGGTATTGGTATCAATCAGATAAGACCTGCTGGAACTAGAATTACTGGTAACGGAACGTCTGATGGTGTCGTGCCATTCTGTAAGATATATGACTCAACTATTCTTGCTACGAATCAAGGCTCAGTAAGACGAGGCGCAGCTTCAGTTAATATTAATATTGATCATGGTGATTTTGATGATTGGCTTGAGATAAGAGAACCAAAGGGAGACGTTAATAGACAGTCACTTAACCTTCACCAATGCGCTGTAGTTGGGGATAAGTTCATGCGTAAGCTAGAGCAAGGTGACCCAGAGGCTAGAAGAAAATGGTCTAACCTTCTTAGAAAGCGTAAGGCTACTGGAGAACCTTATGTTATGTTCAAGGGGAACATCAATAAAACAAACCCTCCTGCATATAAGGAGAATGGTTTAAAGGTTCATATGACTAATATATGTTCTGAGATAACCCTACATACCGATGAGAGCCATAGCTTTGTTTGCTGCCTATCTTCTCTTAACTTAGCTAAGTACGAGGAGTGGAAGGACACAAACTTAATCCACGACACAACATTCTTTTTAGATGGGGTTATGGAAGAGTTTATTCAGAAGGCTAAAGGTCTTAGGGGGTTTGAGAACGCAGTACGTTCAGCTCAGAAGGGTAGAGCTATTGGTATAGGTGTACTAGGGTGGCATACTTACTTGCAAGAGAAAGGTATTCCGTTCGAGGGTTTACTTGCACAGTTTGAGACTCGTAAGATATTCTCTCAGATTAAGATTGAAAGCGAGAGAGCTTCAATGGCATTAGCAGAAATATATGGTGAGCCATTATGGTGTGTCGGTACAGGAATGCGTAACACACACCTAAGAGCAATTGCTCCAACAGTATCAAACTCTAAATTGTCTGGTGATATATCCCCAGGGATTGAACCTTGGGCCGCAAACGTGTTCACTGACCAATCTGCTAAGGGAACATTTATACGCAGGAATAAGAGCTTAGAGAAGGTATTAGAATCCGTAGGATTAAACAACGATTCTATCTGGGAGAAGATACTTAGAGATGGTGGCTCAGTTCAGGATATAGACGAGCTAAATGGCGTGTTAATAGGGGATTGGGATACACCTATCAAGGAGGTCTATAAGACCTTTAAGGAGATTAATCAATTAGAGTTAGTTAATCAGGCGGGCATACGTCAGCAGTACATTGACCAGTCTGTTAGTTTAAACTTAGCGTTTCCCTCAGAGGCAACACCTAAGTGGATTAACACTGTTCATTATGAAGCTTGGAAGAAAGGTATCAAGACATTGTATTATGTTCGTACAGAGTCTGTGCTTAGGGGTGACATAGCTGCCAATGCAATGGATCCTGACTGCTTGAGCTGTGATGGGTGATTATGCTATACAAAAAATTGTATGTAGATAAATAAAAAAGGGGAAGCTGTGATGGCCTCCCCTTTTTTGGTTACAGGAACTTTAGGTATGGTACGCCTAATTATCTGTGTTCCTTATTTTTTAACACAGTTATTCACCATCTTAGTATTGCCTCCAGCCGTCTTCTTTCCGCTGGGTGATTTCTTTTTGCCTTTAGCCTCATAGCCCTTCCAGCAACTCATTTTAGGTTTTGCCATAGTATTTATTTTTTAGTTATTAATTGTTTCTTTATCTTTGTCTAAACCTTGGTCCTGGTCTCGGTCTTGTTCTAGATCTTGTTGAGCCACTACCAGACTCTTCTTTCTTAGAGTTATTAACGCCATTAAACAAGTGCTTCAAGTATATCTTTCTCAAGGTCTTATATCCTGGAACAACACCTAAGTTTCCTGCTATTTCAAATGGTATTCTTTCCGAAAGCTCTCCTAAGTTTTTCTCTCTAGTTGATTCCTTCTTTGATGTTATAGACCTAGTGGCTAACTTGCCTCCTCTAATAGCTGTCTTTACCACTGGAGTATACGAGCCTAATGACGATACCACTATTTTTTCAATCAAATTATCTTGAGGATTAAGTTCCACAGGTATCTTAGAGAACACAACACCATCCTTGTAGGCGTTATACTCTCCCTCTCGTGTTATTCCCTCTCCATACTCCTTATTTAACCACTCTGTCCCAGCGTTTATAGGCATTTGAGAAATATTACCCATACTTCTCCCTAGTGCCAATGTGACTACCGCCCCAAGAACATTCCTAGTGATATCCTTGTCTAAATCTAAGTCATCTTCCTCCTCGTCAATACCTAGCATTGAGAATATCAAGGCGAATGTCATGTCAATACCCATCTTATACATAGATAAACGAACCACAGTACCAGTAAGTAGCATAGCTCCCTGTGCTCTGGTTATATCGCCCTTACCCATCAACCCCTGTACGGCTTTAACCGCAGAGAAGTATTCAAATGTTCTAAACCTACTCATATAGCCATTTATCATCTGAACCGCTTGCTTGATTGCAGTGGCATCCTTGTCAAGGATATTTCTAGGTATAGAATCAAACGGGTTGTTAGATGCAGCGTTATCTACTACTGCGGTATCTCCATCTGCCGATGCTTGGTCAATAGCCTCAGCAAACTTATCTCTGTATGATTGATCATTAGCAATTTTAGTCCAGTTAGGTTTCTCCCCCGTCATACTTTCAAATGACTTGTTAAATGCTCCAATAAATAAAGGTCTAGCAACCATTGTGTCTGGCTTTGATATCAAGCCCTCGTTAAACTTTATTATTGCACTTGCAGGAACCTTAGCAAATCCAAGTAAGGTCTTAGCCTTATCTAGAAATTCCGATGTCATCTCCTCTTGTTTAAAGATATCTTCGCCACTATTAATAAGGTTATTATCCACATCCTTGCTACTCAAGCCAGGCTTACCACCAATTCTTACCATCTGTGTGGTTTGTATAACTTTAAACGCTGCATCCATAACCTCCCTTGGAACAGATTGTAGCTCTTTTATTCCAGACATGAATGATACAGGGTCTGTAAATACAGCGTGAGTAATATTCGATGTTAATTCAACTGCTGCCTTAACTGGCCCTGCAAGTTGAGCTAAATAACCTGACTTACCTAAGAAAGCTAATGCTTTTTCAATAAAAGCCCTATTCCTAGATAGGTGTGAATATTTACTTCTAACTATACCATCAAAAATATCCTCCAGCGCAAGCGCAAGTTCCTTTTCAAACTTAGTATTCGCTTTTCTTTTAAGTCCGCTTAGGGTTATCTTAGCCGTCTTTATTGTTGGATACATGTAGTAGCTAATAACAACCTTCTTGGATATAGCGTTAGCGTTGAATACTGGGTCAAAAGATATTGCATGAACCTTCCCTGTTCTTTGAGTTGCAGCCTTATTTTTTAGGGCTGGATTCTTAAATGAATCAGCCAACTCGTTAAGGTTTTCACTCATTGACGTGTCGGTATTATTAACCTTAGGCAGGTGAACGTAATTTTCTCTAAGAACAAAAGCCTTGCCCTGCATTTTAGCATCTGCAATAACCATAGGCTGTATCTTCTTATACACGTTATCTACGATTTTTAGGTGCTTCTTTTCTTTGTCTGTAAAGCTATCAAACATCTTCTTGGAGTCTATCTCTCCGTCTACAGAGAACTGCTTCATAATCTTCTCTAAAGCCTCTATCTCTCTATCTGAAAGTAAATTATCAGGGTCTTTAATAGTAGCCTTTATCCATTTTATAGCAGAATTTTCATTGATTTCAACGTTATCAGGATTGCTTTCAAACTCTCGTTGGATTTGATAAATCATTATCTTAGCCTTCTGAACCCACCTCTTGTTTGCGCTTATGTCTAAAATTGAATTAGCTTTTTTTAGGTCTGCATTTATGTCTAACATCATTTGTTCTGCACTTGAAAACGCCCTACTTACAGGTCTAAACACATTCTCATAAATCATTGTAGACTTAAACTTATTAGCCCCAGCACTAAGAACCTGGTCAATGTTTTTAAGTGGGGATGAGTTTAGCCTATTCCGTATGGATGTAACCAACTTACCCCTTCCCTTAAACATATTAATTACGGATACCTTAGCTGACGATATTGATTTATCAACAACTCCCCTTTCCTTTATTTCTGATAATGGAATTGCTTGTTCATTTCTGTTGGCCTCAACAAGCAGTTTAGACTGCACTAAATTCGTAGTTACAAACCCAGCCTGAAGCATTTCAACACCCCTTGTAAGTGTGTTTATCTGAGAGATGCTTAACATCTCAAGGTCTCCCACTTTAAGGCTTTTTGCAAACTTTAATGCGGCCTTATCGTCTTGAGATAAATTCTCTAAATATTTTGGCACTTCTTCTATAGCCGCCTCAAAATCCTCTACTGCCGCTGCTCTTTTTTCCGCTGCCTTCTCCTCTAACTCTTCTATTGTAAGCTCCTCCTTGACTGAGTTTCCTATAAGATTCTTAAACCTTGTTATGATTTCAAATTCAGAATCTGATATTAATCCATCCTTAAGCATTTGCTTTAAGTTCTCTGTCCTTGTCTTACTAAGGTCAAGATTTTGATTTATTTTTTGAGCAATCTCATCAGCCTTACTGTTATCTTTATTAAAAGATTCAACAACAGCGTTAGCTAATTCTTTAATTACCTTTCTATTATCTACACTATACTTAGTCTCTACCCCTGATAGGTTTATTATGATTTCATCATACTTTCTTAGTGCTTCTTTTGATAGTTGCTTAGGATTTATCTTTAATACCGATAGTACAGGAACCTCAAGCTCTTTTAAATCTGCAAGCCTTGATAATTTAGACTTAGCCAGCTTAAGAGTTTTAATCCTAGCATTCATAGCCCTTCTGTCTATATCTCTACTAATAGCATCCATAACATCGCTAATCTTCTTCTGCATATTAGTTGCATTAGCCTGATCAACGCTTTTCATTATCTTTTTTACGGTTCTATTGGATACTTCTTTAAGCTTAGATTCTTTTATTATAACCCTAACCTCCTTCATGACATCAGCTCTAGCATCTTTACCTTGCTTTATCTTGGCTCTAAACGACTCCTTAACTTTAGCTATCTCATCTCTTAGTTTCTGTGCTGAAACTTCTCTTGCTTTTCTTTTATCGTTTTTTACTGCATCAATAAATTCCTCGAACCCTTGCTTAAATCTTTCGGTGATACTAAGTCCTTTAGTCTCAGAAGCTATAGATGTAGCCTTTTTCTTTACGGGCTTCATCGCACCCCTTATTTCATCTTTGCTAAACCCAAGATCTCGTAAAACATCTATAGTTTCTTTTCTCGTAAGACCTTCTTTATCAGCGTCTTCTATTACGTCTTTTATTGTGAAGTCTTCTTGTAGTTGCTGACGGGTTGCTACATACTCCCCTTCATGTCTTGTTATATTATTTGCAATCTTATCCCAAATAGCGTGATGAGCAATATAGGCAGCCATATCTTTAGGGTATCCAAGCTCTATGCCCACCTCCTCAATTTTATTTAATAGCTCTTGCTGCAGTTTAGGACTACCCTCTATCTTTTTCTTGAGTAGCCTTTGCTTATCTGTAAGTTTCATACTGCCTGAAATCCAGGCATTTATTTCTCTTGCATCCACAACTCCCCTTCCAGAAATACCTAAAAATTGATTAAAGAATCCAGTCTTCCCTTCACCAACTCCTGTAAGGTTTTTGATAGCTCCGCTGTATAACTCCTTAAAGTCCTTTCCTTTATTTTCATTAAACAGATTAGTCATAGAAGAAAGACCATTATTAGCTAACGTACTTACTACATAACCAGCCTTTTTAGCTTCCCTACCAACGCCAATAAACTGAAATAATTTTTTAATCTGCTCCTCTGTTGCTTTATTGTTTTTTATTGATTGAACTAACTTTTTTCCTTCCTCAGTAACTAAATAAGCAGCAGCAGCCCCTTCTGGCCTAAGCCATTCCTTGTTGTTTTGCTTTTCTATAAACATGGGGTCTATAGATTTACCAGTTTTTTTCTGCCAGTTAGAGTAATAACCACCCCCACTACCCATAGAGCCTAGTGTAATTAAGTAGGATTTAATTACCATTTCATTAGTAATCTTACCTTCACTTAGCTTACTCCTCGCCTCTAGTATATGCTCTATAACATCGTCTAAATAATCTACATTACCCTTCAACGACTCCACCCAAAAGCTTACAGGCACAAAATTAGTTTTATTCTGAGTGCTTACTACCCTCTGCTGACGGATAGATGGAGCGTCTGGGGCGAATGTCTTGTTGCTGCCATCGGCAAGTTTAGCTTGTGTAGGTTCAAGAGCAACAATCTCTAATCCATTATCAAAATCTACACCATCAAAATTTTCCTTTAAAAGAAATTCTTTAAATTCTTTATTCGCTTTCTTTAAAGCGGTTGGTGAACCATATTTTCTACTACCATCTGACGCCCAATCTCGAAGGTCACTCAATTCTTTATTAGTTCCCTTGTATGGGTTTTTTATGTTTAGAAAGAAAGCTCTTGCTTCTGTAAGTTTATCTTCTAAATAAGGGTTTTGCAATCCTCCAATGAATGCGTATTGGTCTGCTGCTCTTTTGTTAGATGCAAAGAAAAAACCTGTCTTTGCTATTTTAGTCTTAGTTAAAGAGCCAAGTTTCTTTTTGTCAAACACATCAAAATCGGCTACACTTCCATGATACGAAACCATAGGCTCACCGTTCTCATCGACAACCTTACTCGCATTATTTGGGTTACTCTCCCAGTCACCGAACCAATTCTTGAACTCAGGTGTACGCACTATGTCATACTGTACGTCTGTCAAATTAGATTGCTTGCCATTAGGTGCTAACCTATCTGTCCTCTGCTGACGGGTTTGTGGGGCGGGTGATTCGTTTAATATATTTAAAACTTCTTGGAATAAATTTGCTAAAGGCTTGTTTTTATCTGCTTTTATAATATTCGCAGCACCCTTTTTAACGTCTTCAATTCCATTAGGTCTTTTTATCATTTTCTGAATAAACTCAATAGTTCGTATATCTGTTGGGCTATATTCAGAAGTATAGACTACTTTATAATCATCTAATTTACTTAGAGCTACTTCTTGACCATCAGTTCTTCCGTCAGGAGGAATGTTGTTAACATCTGTCTCTATAATAACAAATGAATCATTAAGTCTATATGGAGAGTTCAGTTTAGAGAAAAATAATCCCTCTACCTTCTTTTGTTTGCTGAAATCTATACCGTTTTCCTTAATGTTATTTAGATTTTCTAAACCACTGGTAGAATGATACAAATGAACTTTACCACTAGTGATTACACCGTATTTATTTTTAGTATTTGGTGGATTATCAGGTACATTAGTAGCTTTACTTAGTTTTTCTGAAGACTCAGTTATCTTCTGCTGACGGGCATTAATATTTCTACGGCCCGAACCATACGGAGCGATTACAGACGATGCCTTAACCCTGCTATCTTTGTATTTCTCTGCTATTTCTTTAGGCATCAACTCAAGTGCGTTAACTTTTATATCAGGAACTCCTATAACCTCTCCTTCTACTGTATTACTATATGTGGAATGATTAGAACCCTCACGAACTCCCATTGGTTTTAATACCAACATTATATCATTTTGCTTGAAATTATTATCCCTGTAAAAACCATCTCTTAATGTATCTAAATCTGTATAGCCATCAATAGACTCAACATACTGAGTAAACTTTGTATTTGCTTTACTTTTTGAGTTGTTTAGAGCTATCAAGAAGACCTTTCTGTCTGTCGAGTTTCTTAATTCTGCCCAAGAGTTATATTTTTCAAGCGTCTCTCTTATATCCTTAACAGGCTTATATTCTAATGAAATCTTTTTAAATGAATTAAAATCTCCTAACTTAGAGGTTATTACGTCAAAAACTTTTTTGTTAAACAACTTACTTGCTTGTGGGGAGCCACTTATGATAAATAAATAGTCAGTTTTATCTATATTATTTTGTATAGTTTTAACAGGAACCCCACTCGCCCATATGTCTCCTTTTACTTGGTGTGCAAAGCTTGGCCCACCATCTATTTCTTCGTTAACACCAAGCTGATCGGCAACCCAAAACCATACATTTTGTTTTTTTGAAACAATTTCATTAATTAAAGCATCAAAATCAAACTTCTTGTTAGGAGTAACTAATGAGTTATCATACTTATCTTTAAATTTAATTTTACTTTGTCTTGTTTTTAAATCATTGATTTTAGTAGGTAAACCTATTGGAGCCGTGCCCTGCTCCCCGTTTAATATTTCTATATCAGTCTGCTCAATAACCTCACCAGAAGCTACCTTTGCGGATACAACATTTAGGAAGTCTAACACATCCTTATCGCTACCTAGTATATTCTCTACTGGAACATTGAGAATCTTAGCAAGCTTTCTTATCCAATCGTTTATTAAGTCCTTTACAGACTGCGGAGACGACTCGTAGTTCTCTGCTAGTATACCAAAGAGTTCAGCAATACTTTCCTCAGATTGAAGCTCATTTTTGTATTGGTCAGCAAATGAATCAAGTTGCTTAAGTAACTTTGGAGATGCAACCTTACGAACAGCAGCTAGCATATTTGATGTAATCTTCTGTGCTCTTTCGTCTGTTATACCATCCTTAAGTAACAATGCGTGAAAAACTTCGTGTGCAACGGTTCTTGGGTTTGCTCTTTCAAGGTTTATCTTTATAGTCTTTGTTGATGGGTCATAAATTCCTGAAGAGTTATACCCATTTGTAGATTGCATAAACTCTTGCTCTGTCTCGTATACCTCAATAGTAACACCCTTAGCAATCTTTGATAAAGCTTTTCTAGCTCTTGCTACTTGCCTTCTAATTCTAGCCTTTCCGTACTTACTAATTATTTTTTCTCTTCCAGTAGTCTTTGTGGTTTCTGTTGGAGCAGCCTTAGTCTTTGGTGCAGCCTTTGTAGTTTCTTTTGGTTTAGGAGTTTTAAGTGTGTCAAGAACAAACTTCTTAAAGTAGAACTCATTTGCGGAGAACCCTTGCTCCTCTATAAAGGACAATGCATCATCTATAGATTGCATTATTGTCATTCCTGAAGCATAAGAGTTTCTAAGAACTTTTAAGGCACTAGTTACAACAGACTCAGGTGCAGCTATTCTTTCATTAAATGCAGGCTTAGACCCCTCTGCCTTTTGTTGTCTTGCAGATAATCGTTCGTTAATAGCATCATCTATTCTTTGTAGTTCTTCTTTTTTGAAGTCACCTATAAGTTTTTCTGCTTTAGCTAAAGCCCTTCTTTCTTGGTTTGACTTCTTAGACTTAAATACACCTATAGCCTTACTTCTCTTTCCTTCCTCTCTAGTGCCAATCAGTTTTCCACTTTCGTTCATCTGAGATACAGCGAAAGAGCCATCGTCATTCTTGGTTACTTGAAATATATTTTCACCAACTTGAACTAAGTCTTTGTTCTTGGACTCTTGAGCAGCCTCTTCAAGAGCCATTTCTTCAAACTCTTGAACACTTCTCTGAGACTCCTCTTCCATTTGAGATAACTCATCTAAAGATTTTTTGTCATACTCCTCTCTAGCTCTTCTCTTTTCTGCAACTCTTTCAGCTCTTCTTTCTTTTTTAGTGGGAGCAGTAACTTCTTTTCCTTCTGCTGTTAAAGGCAATGGAGTTTCTTTTCTTTCTTTTCTAAGTTGAACGTCTTTTAGTACCCTTTCAGCCTTAGCCCCCTTAATTCTTCTTACTAATCCAGATTTAATTATAGGTTCCCCTGTTTCTTTATCTGTACCTCTAATTACTTCTTTTACTTTTACTACAGCCTTCCCTTTTTTATCTTTACTTCTACCTATTACATTGTACTCTTTACCATCTATAGACACAACATCTGCGTCCATAGTTTCAGCTTGAACACCCAAACCTTCGGGTGGCATTGTTGTTAAACCAAAACCAGCTATAGGCTCAGAACCTACCTCGTCTTTATTTCCAAGTTCAATTATCTCATCACCTGACTCAAATATAATAGTATTTTCGTTTGTTGGGTCAATTCTAATATTACCCTCTTTACCATTTAGATAAACTTTCTCTTCTTTCTCTGCATTGTCTAGAAGACTACCTTGCCCTTCTCTTGATTGAATCTCTACTTCTAGTTCTTCCAGATCCTCTTGTGGTATTAGCTCTTCCGCAGGGGCAGTTTCTGCACTCGCTGGCTTTTCTGGGGTTGGTGGGACGCCATTTTCCTCCTCCGTCTCTGTTTCTGATACTGCTTCTTCTTTAGGGTTACCAATTTCTTCTAACCTAGCTTGAACTTCTTTAAGTCTTACCGACTCTGTTTTAGTTAACGAAGCGTTATCAACGTCTTTTATTTTGTCCTTTAACTTCGCCTCTTCAATTAAAAGCTTCACCGCCTCTGGCTTATTTTCTGAGGTTAGTCTGTCTATTTTATTGGCTGTGGTTACAGCACCCTGAGTGCTTCTAAAGTTTTCTTTGATAGCATTGGCCTCATCTTGAGTCATTCTGCCGTTAGCCACCTCTATTTCAACCTGCTCGTCAACAAGGTTTGATGTGTTTTTGTTGGACGCAAGTGTTATAGTTGTTTCGTCAATGTCTGTGTTAGGATCGAATACGGATGATGCGTTTTTATATCCCCCTTCCGTAGCGGTTTTGTTTGCTTTAACTCTTCCACTTACAATCTTTAGATTATTATAAGCGGCAGGAACTACACTAATTCCTGCTCCACCAAATTCCCCAATTACCTCAAGAGCTATATCTTTAGCGTCCATTTCTTGGCCTATTACAGCCCTTGCACTAGCTTCACCAATGCCTCCACCAGCACCCTCTACTAGTACACCACCAGCAACACCCGCAGTTTTTATAGCTGCCCTAGATGCAATGCTTGTTCCTAATGGTACTGCTTTTTTAAGAACAGTGCCTGTAAGTTTACCTGCGGCCCCTGCTGATATAAAATCTACAGCAGAAATTACAGCACCTCTAGCAATTGCTTTTTGTCTTAAAGTAGAAAGTTTTTCTGGGTCGCTTAAAACCATTTTAACTTTTTCAGGAGTAAGTACTCCACCTATTTCTTCTTGAAGGAGTTCATTGAATGTTAATGCTGCCTCCATAGTACCAGATAATGCAGCAAATCCCCCAACAGCCATTCCTATAGGAACCGTTGCAGGGGCAAGTACTGTACCAGAAAGCCCAGCAGTACCACCAAGCCCAACACCTACGGCAGTAGCAGCGACAGCTTGCTCTGATTGAAGAGAGCCGACCATTGTAGCTATCGAGCTTACCATTACTGGTATTGCAATTCCAGGGTTATTTATTGTCGCCATCAAAATACCATAAGCTCCCCCACCGTTCTTATCAACATCTTTATCCCAGGATGCCATTTCGTCTTGAATCTTTTGGTTTTTACTTAACTCCTCATTTACTCTTATGTATTTATATATTTCGTCAAGCGAAGAATTTGCTCCAGAAGTCATTAAATCCATTGATGGGTCTACGGCTTCTGATTGCGTAATACCCTGCACCCCTGCTCTCCATATGTCCCCTAAGCTATCGGTAAATTCATTCTTTCCAAAAACTCTCTCAACAAGAGTGTCTTCTTCTTGTGACTCCGATGAACCACCCTTTGATGCTAAACCCGTACTTGCTGGTGTAGTCGCACCCTTTGTTACAGCAGCAGTTGACTTTCCCATCCCATCAGATACTTTCTCTAATGGTTCAAATGATAAGTCTGTAATAAATTCATCGTATGTCTTGTTAGTTTCAAACTTGCTAAAAACCAACTTTCTCAACTCCTCACTTTCTTGCATGTCAATTTTGTATTGATCATACGACTTTTCGGTTTCTAATTTGCTGTAACCTAGTTCAAGTAACTCTTCGTTCATGTTTTAATTTTTAACTATTATTTGTATGCTTCGCTAATATTAGTTGGAGTATCTACTTCTGCTGTTGTATTAGTAGCTGTCATGTCTTTCATTATTTTCCTCCACTTATTCTTCCACTCGCCGTCTTCAAGATCAATTTCAGTAGTTTTACCATCTCTTCCTGTTATTAGAAGTACATCCTTTCCATCAGTTGGTTCTGATACAGTAATTCCATACTTAGTAAGAAGATCTTTATTAGACTTACTTAATGTTTCCATAAAAGTTTCTTCAGTAATTTCACTTGGTAAGTTAGCAACAATAGCACTAAGTTTTATACCATCTTGTGTGGTAGCAGTTTTTTCTTCAGGAATAGGTATAAACCCTTTTGTACCACCTTGTCTTAATAACATCTGCAGTGCTTGTTCTGGTTCTGCTAAATCAACAGTAAACAAGAATTTTCTATTACCGTCTTTATCTTCTCTGCTATACACATTGTGTATATTCAAGTCATCTGGATCTTGAGTTAATTTTAGTCCTTCTTTAAATGACTCAAGCACACTAAAATCAGTCTGATCTCCAGCTTCATATAGTTTAAGATTTTTAATAAACGAGTTTCTTATTATGTTTTCGTCCACATTTTCTTTACCTTGCTTAATTGCAAGTGCTCGTAGTCTTCTTTGCTCTTTTAAATCAGCAGCATTTTTTCTAGCCAATGCGTCCGTTGCTGATCTATCTAATACGGGGTTTATTTTAGCATTAATATTATTATCTCTAATAAATTGATCTTGAACAAAGTTTAGTATCTGAGTGTGATCTTCTTTAGTATAATTTTGAAATGGTTGCGTATCTTTATTTGATATTTTCTTATAAAAACCGTTATCACCAAGCGTTACTTTTTCACCTTCAATAGCACGACCATCCTTATCTGTTTTTATATTACCGCTCTCATCTCTTTGATATGGTATATAAGAAATCTGCTGCATTCCATCCACCTGCTCTACACTAGCGCCACTTGCCGGCATACTCGCACGACTTGTTATAAAGGCTTGTAAAACTTGGTTATTATTTATAACTCTACTAGCAAATGCGTTTGAATATGGCTTTAAATCTCTAGCAACTGATGCAACATCCACCATCTCCTGTTGAAACACTTGGTCTCCCTTTACAACTTTTTTGGTTGTTATAAATCTCTCGCTTACTTGATTATTATTGTCAAGAATATTAGCAGTTTTTAAATCTTCGGTTTCTGCATGAATGTTAGGATTAGTGTTAAACATTCCGCCAAATGTATACTCATCGCTATCACTATCATTCACTGCGTCACTAACTTGATTATAGCTAAAGGCATACTCGTTGCTATTATACTTTTCGTCACCAGTTTTTGCATATAGCTCTTTGTTTAATTTTTCAACACTCTCTCCAGAAACTACCATTTCCCATGTACTACCTTCTTGTTCAGAATAGCTTCTTCTATAGGAAATTTCACCACCTATTCCACTAGTTGTATTACCAATTAACTTCGCTAAATGCAGATGAGGGTTAAGACCATCTGGATTAATATCACCTGGAGCATATCCCATCTGTGTAGTCATTAACTTCTCCATAACAAGTGAGAAATCTCCAAATATTTCAGGAAGCCTAGCTATATCATTCTTACTATTTCTGACTGTAGCTATGTCTTCATCTAGCATATCATACCAACCATCATGAGACTCTAGTCTAATTTTTGCTTCGGTAATACCCTTAACATAACCTCTTGTAGCATCTTCAAGACTTGCTCTATCTATAAAACCTTTAGTACCACCACCTTTTTGAGGAATGTCGCCAGCATCACCAATTTGCTTTTGCAAGTCTCCAGCAGCAAGTTGTTGTCTTTCATATATTTCCCAGTTTGCATTGCTTGCTATTTCAGCATCCCTAGCTCTTTGTCTTTGAGCGTTTATGGCTTGTGTTAAGCCACTTCCTGAGTTACTAGATCCAGTATTAATATTAGAAGTAGTGTAACCTTTTTGTAATGAAGGATTTCTATAAGTACCCATATTTTTTTATATATTTTTTGTTTTAAATTCCACCAATGCCAAATTTGGCAACCTCCATTCCAAAATCTCCAACGTCTTTTGCAGCTTTTTCATTTCCATCTCTTCTCCTTTGCTCGGCATTTCTTTTATCAGATTCAGCTATATCAATTTTATTCTGTGTTCTATCTAATTGAGTTATCTCTCTTTTTTCTTTTTCAGAATACATAAATCCAGAGCCTGCTATTTCAGCATCTTGAAGTCTTTCTTTTTCTCTAATAACTGATTTTTGTAATGATTCCTCCCCTTGAGCTATTAGCTTCTGATTAGCAACTTCTTGAGCTTCTATGCTAGCAGCAACACCTTTTTTACTTTGTAGTGCAGCTTGTGCTAATGCTGTTGCTCCACCACCGCCAGCTCCAGTGGCTCTCAATGTATCTAGTGTATTTGCTAATGCAGCATCTGATTGTTGCATTTGCATCTCTGCTGCCCCAGTAGCCACAGATAAATTAGCAAATGGATTTGACATATCGCCAGTTAGACTCTTAACATCTGCGTATGGGTTTATTATTTCTTGCCTAGAAGCCTCTAACTGCAGTAATTTAAGTTTATTTTTCATCAACCTTGCTGATGCTTCATTCTTATCTTTTCTCGCATTTTTATTCTTTACCGCACCACTAGTTATCATGCTTCCTGCCGCAATCGCAACACCACTAACCGCTACTATAATAAATGACATATTTACTTATTTTTTTTATTAAATTCTTCTACGTTTATAGAAACTATTTCTTTCTCTAATTCTTTTATATCTTTTACGTTTAGAGGATTCTTGTGTATGTTAACAAATATAGAATCTTCATGTGCGTATATAACTCTTTTTGACCCAGGCTCAGATACCGTATAACAAGGTGCTACATAATCTATTACCTCACCATTGTTATTTATTGATACGTGTCCAGTCAATAAAAACCATACATGCTGATGATTGTGAATTGCACCAACAATAACCTGACCAGCATTCATATTCATTTGCCTTACATATATTTGGTCGGCAAAGCTATGTTTTATAGGTACTTCAGGTGATTCAGCGATACTTATTCCGTCACCATAAAACCCTTCCTTATCGTTATTTGCTATTATAAAGTTCTGCAGGTCTTCTATTTCTTTATTTACTTTTTTTAATTCCATGTTATTTAATTATTGTGACAATAGCCTATTACTATCTAATATATATAGCCTAATGTCACAGTTTTTTTAAAAAAAAACAATTAAGATTTAACAAAGTTTGAAGATACACAAAATAAGTTCTTGCTACCACCTAAATCGGTAGTATCATCAGTACTTAATTTAACAGTTGCAAAAAATCCTTTTATACCGCTCATACTAATACCAGGTACTACTTGTCCAGGCTGACCAAACTCAACGCTTTCATTACTACCGCTAATCAACACGCCTTTATTTATTAAGTTAGCTACGTATTTATTTTCTTTTCTATTGAATCCAACTCTGTATGTTACACCATCTTCAGTATATACGCCTTCATCATAACTGTATACAAAAGATGTTTCATCTTTGTAGTTATTAGTTTCAGCCGATAACATCGTAGCACCTGTTGGATCAGACAAGAAATAATCAACTTGCCATCCATTAGTTCCTTCGTATCCAATTGTATTAAAATTCTTAGAAATAGAAGGATTAGTATTAAAAGTTAATTCTACTGAAGACGGATAATAAGTTCCGTAAAAGTATCCTCTATTATTAATCACCGATTTATCGTAATGTTTCCATATATTAGCGCCTTCTACTGAATAGTATACATTATTAATAGTGTCTATGAAAGAAGGTTTGTAATCCCAGAAGCTAGTCCACCCGTTTACTGAATCAGCAAATGATATTGTATCGTAAGTGCCAGATGATTTTTGCATTGAGACAACATAGTTGTCGTAATAGTTATCATAACCACCTACGATTTTATCGCTAACTAAACTGTAAAAGCTAAAAGCACTATATTCAGGTGGGGCAAATGGAAATAAATAATTTAATACCCTATCAAATGTTACACGTTTGTGCGTAGTAGATATTGCAGTTAAATTAGCTTCGACTATCGTAATTTTAAGATCGTTAGCAGGAGTTGCTCCACCTATTAAATTTCCAGGTATTGTAAGTACATCACCAGCAGAATAAAACGTACCACCTGACTGAACAAGAACTCTATCTACCGTGCCTGCAGATGAAACAATTACGTTGACAGTTGCAGCAACCTGTGTTGCAACGTATCTAGATGTTGCAACTGTTATTACTGTATAAGTACCAGGAGTTAGTGAAGACGTACCAGAAGGTATATTCAAGTCACCTATTAATGTACCAACGGATTGTTTTGCATTAATGTAAACGCTACTATTGCCAAACATGGACGTAGAGCATTGCATTCCAAGTTCTAGATTACCCACTAGACTAGAAGTAGAATCACCTACCACTAAAGAATTTGTAGGAAATGGAGCACTGCCTGTGCCTTGCCCTGTATATACATTTACGGTAACAAAAGGACTAAATCCTGTTGTTTCAGATATATCAGCTAACTTATCTCTAAAATAATCACGCATACCATATGCACTTATTTCAGTAAGACCATCTAACGATAATCTCATTATTGCGCCTCTATTTTTATCTGAAAAATATAACCTGTTACCTTTAAATGAAAATGATTCTGGATTTGTACTTATACCATATTCTCCAGCATATTGGTTTACAGTACCTAATACTAAATTAGATGCAGTCTGTACTGCGTTACCATCACCTGTATATATGGTATCCTTATCTACTGTGGTATTACTTACTTTATCATTTTGAAAAATGATTAAATTAGTGTCAGTCGTATGTAGCTTTTGTATAGGGCCATATCTTGGGTCAACCTGTTTCTCTATTTTTTCAGCAACAGAAAATACATTTGTATCGTTAAATCCTGTTGTAGAGTTATATAATCCAGAATAGATTATTCCATTAGCTAATATCAGCTCAGAATCATTAGTTTCTTTTATGTATGCTCTAACCCCTAAATCAACTTGGTCGTTATTATAACCACCTCGTATTCTAGATTCTTCAACATACCAAGTATACACTTGCTCCGCTGGATCTTGTGTTGCTAATAATGGGAAATTAGGGTATCCAGTTGGATCCCAAGGTAATCCTGGCCAAGTAGCTGCGCCCCCTCCAGCTCCACCTTGATCTCTAACTAATTTCTTAACTACAAATGAATTGAAGTATGATATTTCTCTTACTGTGGCCATATCTATCTATTAGTATTTTTTATGAGTGTAAATTGAGCTGTTGATGGCGTAGATAAAGAACCAGGCCCACTACTAGCATCATATAGTCTTAATGATACTCTAAACTGCGTATTGTTTCTTGCACTAATATTAAATAGCCCAGTGCCGTCGCCCTCGCTTTGTGATGCAGTATTTAAACATGTAAATATGCTATTATATGAAAGTGTTTCATTTATATCGTTGTATGGCTGTAGAAACGTATCTTTATCAATTGTCATATAAACACCAAAGTTATTAATAGGGCTAAAGTTAAAGTAGGGTTTGTATGGCCTCCATTCACTTTTCGCGTCCCAATAAAACTCTACATTAGTTATTTCCCATTCTAAACCTTCTTTAAAATCGCTTGATAGAGTACTAGCCGTCCCGTTTGTACCGTTAAACGTTCTTTCGTCAAGTGCTCCTTTTAAGAATGTATCAGTAGTACGCAATTCTACTGGCGAATTTGGGTAAGGCGTAAATGGTGATTGTTCACCTATGAATCCTGGTGCAACATTATCTAACTCATTTATAACAGTAGTTGTAACGTTTTCTATGTAGCTAATCCCATTTACTAAATTAGTAAACCTAAATGTAAAAATATATCTATCGTTTGTTGCACTTAAATTATTAAATACAAAATAATTATTTGCACTAATTTTTAGTTTAAACTTATATTGATCAGGTGACCCAGCATCTTCATTTCTTTCTAATGTAAATAAGTTTACTCCAAAACCTGCTCCTGATGGGTTAGTTACACTTACTATTTGTCCAGTTAGATTATTAGAAGTAATACTATCTCCTAATGAGTTTGAAACGTCAAACCACGCTAAATTAACATATGTTCCAGGTGTATCACTTTCTTTTAGCTGCCAAGACCAGTCTATTAAGCCCGCTGGTTGATTAACACTTGAGTCTTGAGCTATATAACTATTTAATTCAGATATAAGACCAGAGGAGCTAGATTCATAGTATATGTCTAGATTGGATTCAAATGGAGCAGTTTCATATACGTTTAACCTAACGTTTTCAAAAGTAACATACGGATTAATTGCTTTACCGCCAGTAGCACCAATTGTTTTCTGTGTTGCAACCTCTCCTATAAAAGGATTGCCGCCTTTTTCGTACGGAGATGGTATTGTATTAAAAGGTGAGGTACTAGTTATATACCCTTTTGAATTTTCATTTAACCCTAATGCGTCCCTAGTACCTACTCTAGTTATTTTATCTGATATTTTATTATCATTAGGAAAGAACTGCATATTAGAAGATTTGTATTGATAGTATCTATTATTCCAAACTCTACCATATACTTCTACAGAGCTAGAAAATGTTATATCATCAGAAGCCACTTCTTTTAAGTCTCTAGGCGCTTTGTTTATATTGTCACTAAACAATGTTACATAAGCTAAGTTAGGAGATACTGGCGGAGCAAAATTAGGAATAGTGAGTATACCCTCTCCAAGAGTAAATGCTGTTGCAGAAGGATTATTGAAACTCAAAATTGTACCGTCACCTGATATTTGAACTAACTCAACACCATTACCTGCTGTAAACTTAGCGTCAGTCCCAGTTAATATCGAGCCAAGCCATTCTGAAGATATTGCATCCTTTAAAGAAACCGATAAAAAGTCAGTGCCACCAGGGAGAGCAGAGTTAATAAAGGCTATTGGGTTTATTGTTAAAGTATTTGATGCTGGAGTGTTATTTAATATAGTTGGTAGATATATGTTGTAATAGTCTTGAGCTGTTTGCTTAACAACTACCTTGTAACTATACCACCCAAGCGGGTTTGTTTCGCTATATAACCCAGCATACCCAGGTGTACCAATTGTAGTGGGTATAGAGTTTGTCCAAGATATTTTTAAAGAATCACCCATCCAAGAATTAAGACCAGTTCTACTCTGTCTATAATTACTAAACACAGTAGAATTGTCAGAAGTAATAACATCGGATTGTCTGCCAAATTTATCAGCTAAAACTATACCAACCTCATATGATCTATTCTGCTTTAAATTATGATTAGGATACTGAACCGTATCAAACGAATTATATGTACCATATGCCTGCTTAGGACTAACGCTAATGTTATAGCTAAGACTATTAGGTCTAGTCGTTCTTGCTAGGTAATTACCATACATAACTCTATTACCCGCAACCTCTTGAGCTTTAGCTCTTATCGGGGCTTTGTCACTTGCCCTAGAAAAATCTACAGAACGCAATGTCTGAATAGGCATAGACGACTTATAATCATATATGTATTGATTTGTTTTTAAATCAACTAGCTCATCTTTTGTTATAGTATCTATTAATCTTATTCCAGTTTCATCTGAATCTTTATATAGAATATCTATTTCTACAACTTTTAATTTATCATATAAATCCGCAGGAGTATCAACTCCTTCTGGCATATCTATAACAATTCCAGCTTTGTTTACTTTGTTTTCAAAGAACGCTATTATAGTGCTTTTTATTGCCCTGTTTTCATCAGAGTCAACGGTATCATCATTAATATCTTTAGGGACAAAGTCTTCTAAGAAATACCCATCTTGTTTAGGTATAAATGCTGCTTGTGAAAAAGGTGCTATCAGAGAGTGCTCATTATCTTCAAATTTAAACCTATAACTAAATCTTATAAATTTATCTGATATGAAGTCATTATTACCATCGTACGTGCCATCGTAATCAGGGTTTGCTCCGATAGTCATTACATCACCTACAGCAATTTGTCCAGGTTGTAAAAACGGAGAAAATTCTATTGTGTTTGGAACACTAGACACTCCAGCTGGATTTGTTGCAACATTCTGCGTTACAGTTATATTATCTGATAATGTTAGCTTATCAACCCCACTAGAACTTTTACTTGTTATAATGCCATTTTTAAAAGAACCAATAATTAAACTCTCAAATGGATTCTCGCCTGGTCTAGGTGTCAATGTTAGGTCCATAATAATAGGAGATAGACCTGGAATCTGATTACTTGTCATAGTAATTGTTTGATTTTCACAATAATTATTACCACGTTCGACAACAATAATTTGAAAGTCATTGGCCCAATTTGTAATGCTTAATACCAAGCCAGTTCCAGATGGTGCTACTCCAGTTGCTGCTGCACTATATGCAAATTCATTTGATCCTTGCGTGCCAGTACCATCCCACTGCGTAAGAATAATAGGTTTTACTATATTATCAGCAGAGTAATTTACAGCTGGATTTCTAAATGCGTTTAAGTTATAATTAATTTTTATTGGGTTACCGTATACAAATGCTCCAATAAGCTGTGGATCTGGGGGAGTAGCCACTGGCGCAGCCCCAATTAGAGTCTTTACATTAGTTAACTTAACCGCTCCAGGTAAATCAGGTGATATAACATCCTGTAAAGTAGGTAGTTGAGCTATATTTTGACTACCAATTGTAACAACTAAGTCGCCAACCTGACCAGTTATTCCCGTTACAGTTAAAGTATCACCAATAGCATAATTATCGCCAGAAAATCGATTACTTACAGTAGCGGTATCTGCTTTTCCACCAACTACTTTTATTTTCAATTCAGTGCCACTACCATTACCGTCAGTTGCTGGCGATACAGTGTAAGTTCCATCTGTAGCACCTGTAAAATTAGTTTTTATTATAAACTCACTATTTAATAGTAAAGGATATTTGTTAGTTTGATTGCTAGATAATTTATTCTTTGATAGTTTAGGTGCTTTCCAAGGAAAGTATTTTAAAACAGAAATATTAGATTCTTCTGTGTAGTATGAGGTATTTGCAGCCGCTAGCTTTACATTTATCTTTCTAGGCTGGTTTCTATTATCTGTAAAGAATAATAAATCTTCTAGCAGGTTAATACCAAGCATACGGCTTGATTTGTTGAAATTCAAAAATCTGCCACTTACTAGTACAGTTGATTGACCTGAAGAAATATTATACATGCATATATAATGACTAGACTGCTCAGAAGCAAACCTAGTAGAATCACCTAATGATGTATCATTCCAGTTAGTTACAAAAACAAACATTCTATCAAGTGCTCTGTCTATATAAAGACCTATTATCTCTAAGTTTTCGTCAGTTAAACCTAGACTAGTAAGCAGAGTGTTGCCATCTACGTTTTGAAGTAAGCCTGAGTCTCCATTCTCTGAATTTAATACAGCAACATTCTTAGCGTCTATGTATTCTTTGCTCGGAACCAATCTGGGATTAAGATCTTTATTCATCTTAGCCCCAATAAAAGTATTTTTAACTTCTGGCATATATTACGATTTTATCCATTTAGACTTGCCTCTCATCACTTGTACTATTTCACCAAGCTTTATATTAGACAACCTTATTTTTGCATTTCTAAGCTTTGCACTTCGTTCTCGTTTTAACCTGTTAACCACATACTCTGGTTGATTAATTCGACTGGCTATTATCGCATGGCTTATATGGCTGTACATAGCGTCTTCTATCATCTTTGGGACTCTAGTATCCAAATCATATGCTAAACCGTCAGAGATGTACTCTATGGTTATAAGAACGTCCTTTAAGTTGCTTGAGAATGTGAAGACTCCTCGAACCTCATCAATACCAAACCAACCGTTTCTTTGTGTTAATTGAGGTTCAGCCCCGTATCTTTCGCCATTTACACCGCCCCAAAAGCTATCTCCCCAATAATCTCTATTAAAATCAAGACCTTTATTTAATTGAGCAGTAGTAAATGCTCCTGATATTCTACTTGTATCAGTTTTTCTCCACTTCTGAACTGTTTCAGGTGGATCAGATTCTATATTCTCACCAAATGCATCTTGTATTGGTAAACCAGTATCGTCTTGAATTATTGGTTCGGCTGGGTTTATTGTTAGGTTATTATTTGGGTATATTATTCTTTTAACACCTAAGTTATCTATCCATGATAGTCTAACGTAGTTAACGTAATCTTGAGGTATTACCGCTGTCAGGCTAGGTGACATTGTAAGTTCTTGAGACTTAATGCTTTTCAGTGTATCGTAACTAAACTCTTGCATTCCACGTTTAGCATGGAATATAACGTCAGTTCTTTTAACGCTAGGTATAAGCTTGCCAGCACCAACATATGCAACAATAAAGTTATTGATTATATCATTAAGGCTAGTATACTGATAGCCACCATAGTTAGACCTTAATGCGTTAACACTTAGGGTAACTAATATTATTGAGTTGGCAGGAGGGGCGGGAGAAATCGTTACGGTATTATTTACCATTGAAAAATTATACGTAGTAGATACGTTATTAATAGTAATTGTTACTGGGAACGCAAGACTATTTAAAGTTACCGTATAGTTTGCATTAGAAGCCCCAGCAACAGCATTAGCTAAGTCTGTGTTAAAATTACAGACAAAAGATGCTGTAGTACCATCACCTATAAAGCCTTGCTGACCTGAATAATACTGTGCATTAGTTTCGGTTATTAAACCACCATTTGGATTTGGCATATCTTATTAGCTTTTTGAGTTGTTTTCTTCTTGCTGTATTTGAGAAGCAGCAACTTGAATGATTTGAGGGTCTTTTACTACAACACCGAAGTAGAATAAAGTTTTTAATATAAAACTTGTTTGCTCCGATACGTCTAGTTCTATTTGAGTAGATAATGTGGTATCATAAACATATTGTCCAACTGCACCGATTGTAAATCCCCATTTAGGGTCTAATGGCTTTCTTAAGAAATCACAGTTAATATTACTAGTAATAGTATCAGGCTTTACGAATAGCCTTTCATTTTCTAATAGGTAAGTTGGGAATGTTTCTGTTGATCTTGTTAATGGAGATTTTTGAATGTTATAAAAATCCATTCTCTGAAGTCTTTGGAGTTCGACTTGATCTCTGTAGTTAACAACACCTAGCCTGTAAAGCTCCACTGTATTATTGAAAACGTCGGTAGTTGGTAATGTAAAGTGAGCAGGTGTTGGAGAGGCAGCGGCTACATAAGTAGCAGGGCCTGATGTTTTAAATATAGAAAGGTGTTCATCAATAGCAGCAACTCTATCTGCATAATCTGTATCTGTCTGAGGTACACGCAGTTGCTGATTTAAGTCCTCGCTATACTGTTCAAATATTTCTAATTGAACTTGAGTAGCAATTTTATTAAACTCGTCTGGGGTTACATATCCCCTTTCTTCTTTGTTGAGTATTAACAATACAGTCTTATATACCGTATTTATATTTATTGCCATATTATTTTTTTGTTTTATTTATAAAGGTAGGCCAACATTAAGTCAGCCTACCATCATAAATTATAGTTACATATTAAGAGAATTTTTTCTCTATACTTTTGTATACTAGCATTCCTTCGTCAGTTTTAAACCAACTAGCTAATGCTGAGTAAGGATGTTCATCAAAAGGAACTGTCATAAGTTTTTTCTGATTAGAAGCCCATTTGAATACTTTTTGATCTTCAGATAAAGTAATAATTCCAGATTCTACAGCTCTAATACCAAAACTTCTAAGCTCTACGTTTTCATCATGTGCTAGGCTTATGAATAAAGCTGGGTTGTCTTTTGCTAAAAGCATTAAGTCTCTTTTTAATTCTTTAGAAGACATACTTGATACTGCGCTACCTACTTCAGTTCTTAGTATTGCCTCAGCATGATCAATATCAAGAGTATTAGCTAAATTAAGCGCTTCAATCTCAAGTTGTAAATCTCCTAATTCGTCAATAGCTTCTGCAACGTCATCTTGTTCCGCATATGTTTTACCGGCTTGAGGATGATATAATGACAGTAGTTTCTGTAATGCCTGCATTTTTTTAGGTACTAATAACACACCGTCCCTAAATACTATGTGTGCAACGGTAACTGTTCCACTTTGTTCATCTACAAATGGAGATTTTTGATTTGTAGCATATCGCAATTCTCTTTCGTACCCAAGTTTCTCGTCAAAGTACATTAAAGGAAACTGGCTTGAATGTTTACTAGCTAGTATTAATGTTATTGGTGATTTACCATTAAGAAGATAATATGCTCTATCTTTAATTTCCCACGTATTTTTAGGTGGAGCAGTTTTTGCTGCTGTTGTTGTATTTGCTTTTGTAGCCATAATATAATAAAATTTAATAAAAAAAATAAGTAAAAGTAATAATTACCCCCGCCTAAAAGACGAGGGTAACAATCACAATAATTAATACTAAGCTGGGTTAGTAGCAGTAAATAATACGAAATTATTAGCTGCTTGAGTAACCAAACATCTCTCAGATAGGAAGTTAACTGTCATTGCATCTAAACTAGAAGTTGCAGCTCCACCAACAGATCCTGTGATCCAAGACTTCATTCTACGATCATCAGCTTCAGAAGCTCTGTATCGTACGTGTAGAAATGGTCGTCTGATGTTAGTACCTAACATTTGATCATACACTGTACTTGTTCCAGCAGGAACTAATACACCCGAGACATTGTTTACCATGCCTCTAGTTGTAGCATCATTTAGATATTTCCAATCAGTCTTATAGAAATCATAAGAACCACGTCTGAAACCATCAAATCCTAAGTTCAATGCCATTTCTTCAGAGTTTTCAAACACCCCGTAAGAAGTACCACCAGCTCCATAAGAGTTCTGAGCAGCTAACATATCATCAAAATTCAAAGAAGTAGATCGATCTAAGAATAACATGTTTTCTTCAATAGCACCTTGCTTGTCAAGATTCTGTAGAATAAAATCAAAATCCTGCAAAGCTGTTCTGTTTCCAGTACCTGGAGCTACAGTTCCACTTGCATAGTTTTGATACACGTTACCTCTTTCTTCGATAGCAGAGAATAAACCCTGAGTACCTCCTACTGGAGCAGTAGATGTAGCAGATTTTAATTCTCCTTCAATAACTGCCATTTCTAAGTAATCTTGGAAACGCAATCTTGTTTCTCCTTCAGACTTCAAATACCATAGGTATCCTGATGCTCCATCTTCAGTAGCAACTTCAACCCAACCAATTTGAGCAGTATCAGATCCGTTGATCTCATAGTTGTCCTTAATGATAATAGGTTTGTTGTTGAACTGTTTGAATTGTGCGCCAAGAGAACCAACCATTCCTAGTGTTCCTTTAGCAAATTCAGAACCATAAACAAATAGGTTCACAGTAGACTCTCCAATAGTTGTTAAAGTAGCCGTAGTATATGATTTAACATTAACTGTAGCATCAGTAACACCTGTTACATAACACTTAAGTGTAACGTTTGTTGCAGGATTTGTTACTACAAGAGTGTTTCCAAGACGTATCGCATGCTTTCCATTGGCATCCAATGCAGTTCCTGTAAAAGTAATAGTTGATTCAGCACTTGTAGATGCAGAAACAGTTACTGTTCCACCAGCTACACTTTCATAACCGATGTGCAATCTTTCTTGTTCAGACCAAATAACTTGATCAGAAGTCATTGGCATTTCAGCTCCAACCATACGTAAGAATCCAGACAAAGTTCTGTTTCCATAACGCTCTACCTCAGCTTCATAAAGCTCTGGTAAGTACTGCTGTGCAAAGTTATTTGAGTTTGCTCCTGCATCTGTAAAACTTAAGTAATTACTCTCAAGTGCCATTTTTGATGGCATTGGCGTGATGCTAAATGCGCCTAGCGGATCACCCGCTCCAAATTGTCCCATTTTTTTGTTTTTTAATTTTTAAAATTGTTTTTTCTTAATTCTTAACTTAGAAGAATCCATTCCAGTTATAGACTTGACTCTTAACCCATTAATAAAAACACTGTCACTGGCTGTTTGTCGTGGTTTAGATGTGATGTTCTTAGAACTGTCAACAACTTCCTTAACAGCATCAGCTTTACCTTGCTCGTAAAAATGAGTTGCAATCTTATCTATATTTGAAGCGGCATACATAGCTTTGTGGTAACCTTTGTGATCCGATATTTCCTCTTTATCATCTAGAAACTTTCCAATGAAATCAGAGATGTTGGATTGATCTTCAGCGACTTTAGTTGGGTTATTAATACCATATCTAAATTTCTTTTCTCCGATGTTGAAATCAAAACCTTTGAAATCATCGTTTAAAAGATTAAATGTGGCTTTTTTAAACCTGTCCCTCTTTCCCTTTAGTAGCTCCTCCTGCTCTTTATGGCGATTGAAAAAGTCATACGCTTTCTTCTGCTCTTGGGTAACGCCCGGCCTCAACTTGATGTCGTCGTAATATTTACCTTTTAAGTCATCCAAAAAGCTGCTAGCTTTTGCAACCTCTTCTTTAAACGCAAGCTTCTTCTTGCGAATTTCTCTTTCATCATCAATATCTTCATCATACGAGAAGTTATCTTCTATCAGAAAGGATATTTCCTCAGCGTCTAAGTGAGGTTTACTTTTGGTGTAATACTCTCTTAGTAGAGTATCGCTATCTACATTGCTATAGTCAGCATTTAATCTTACATAATCTTCTATATTACCACCTGTCTCCTCCATAAAAGAAACAAGTTTCTCTATATTTTCTGGTAATGGCTTTCCATTTTCTTCTGATTCTTTAATAGCACTAACAACTTCTTCTGTTGTTTCGCTTATATCCTCTTCAGTTATTTCTTGTATGGCTGAAAACCCATCATCTTGAATGGAGCCTTCCCCTGGTGATACTTCTGCTTCCACTTCTTGTACAGTTTCGGCTTGTTTATCTGCAACCAAGTTTGTTGCTTCTTGCTCTGTATTGGCATTCTTTTTCTCTTCACTAGAAGGTATTGCAACTTTAGTTACCTCTGATTCTTCTGCTTTCTTAGCAGACAAATCCACCTTAATAACTTCAGGTTGTTTACCTAGTTTTTTCATTGAAGGTTTTTTCTTTATCTTAAATTCACCCTCTTGCTTTACTTCTTTTTCCTCTGACATAATATAATATAATATAAATTAAAAATTAACTTGGGTCAAACTCTCCTAAACCGAACCCTCCACTTAAAACATCATTACCTGTAGATTCAAAGTTTTTAGGTAATAAATTGTTTTTTCTTTGGTCAATCATTTCAGATTGCTGAGTTCCTGTTATCCTAACCCTTTTATCTTTCCTATTCTCTATTTCTTTTTCTTTTAGACTTTCAGCATCTACCCTAATCTGAGCTAGTTTCATGTTAAACTCAAACTCAGTAGCCATTAACTCTCTTTTTATCTGAGCTTCTACTTGAAGTCTTTCTATTTCAAATTGAGACTTAGCTTGCTCTATACTCACTTTCTCAGCGGTTAACGCTTGCTGTTTCTGTACTTCAGACATTGCAGATTTTTCAGCTAACTCTGCATTAGCCTGTGCTTGTGCCTGTATATTAGCTTGCTGCGCTTGTTGTGCCGCTGCCTGCTTTTTCTTTCTTCTATCCTTTAGCATTTCATTTGCCAACTGAAGATTTTTTACTTGTCTTATATCTATAGCGTCCTCTAAGTCTATTCCACCAGACTTTAATGCTACCTGTATGTTTTGCTCTAATTGAGCTTTTATTTCATCGTCCGGTTCTAACTCTAAGAATATACCAAAGTCATGCAGGCTTAATTGAGAAATCTCAGATAAAGTAGCAGCATTGAAATTAGTTATACTATTTTGTAGAGAATTAGCCGTTAGTGCAAACTCTAGTGAATCGGCAACTCTTTTAGATATGTTCTCGCATATTCTAAGAGACAAATAACAACTAGCCTGTAATATGTGTCTAGTTGCTACATTCGACTGATTAGCGGCCATCTTCTGCAATCCTACTAAAGCATCTTTAGCTGGAGTAGAACCGTCCCTAGCCTCGTTAAGTCCAGTAACGTCTCTTATCATTTGCAGATAATACTGATAGGTCTGTATTAAAGACTGTATCTTAGCACTTCCGCTTGATGTTTGTAATTCTTGAATAGGAACCTTTGCTCTATTCATATCACCGTCTTGCGTAAGTGACCTACCTAGAACACTACCAGTTTGGAAATACATGTTAAGTGCTTCGGCTGGGTTGTAGCTTGTTCCATTACCTAAATCAACCTCTGCCAATCCATCAACATCTAAGAATACTCCGTCAGGAACCATTCTAGATAATACCTGTTGCAACTTCAAATGTGTAAGTTGAATCATATCTGCAAAGCTAGTTGTCTTGCTTACAATAGACTCTATTCTGCCTTTGTACATTCTAGGTGCACATATGACATAGTTCATTTCTACTTTAGTAGTATCAGCGAACGGTCTAGTCATATTTTCAGCTAACTCCCACTTTAGCATTGTATTAGTACCTAAAACTTTTGCTCCACTGTATAACACCTCAATGCTTCTTGATACTTTTTTAAATGTATCGTTTTCAGGAGGATTAAATTCGTCTGTTTTTTGTATTGCTTTTTCTAAACCATTAGCACCTTGCTTAATTTTAAACACTTGGTTATTATAAGTCTTGTATTCAAAAAACAAGACCTGAACAGTATTTTTATCGTAAGCATTCCAACCAGTAACATACTCTCTGTTACCTGGCATTTTTTCTATTTTTAATAGCTCTTCGTTTGGTATATTAGGAAACTGCTTTTTTAATTCTGGTATCGTAAGTGCCCTAACCTCGCCAACATAATATATATCTTCAAAGTTTGGGTCATCAGTATAAGAGTAAACCATTCTAGCTGGATCACAATACTCAAGAACAACACCCTCTGCTTTATTCCAAGTGGTTTTAGTTGCACCTATACCTAATACAACTAAATCATGGTTAAATCGTTTTTGTATTTGATCAAACTTATTCTTTGCTAATACTTGATTTATAACCTCTTCTTCAGCAACCTCAATAGACTGCTTGTAATCTAATTGCATGTGTAGAGAAAGCTCATCTTTAGTTTGAGGAAGATTTTCTGGACTATCAGTATTGAAACTGTTAATACCAATTGCAGCATCGATTGCCATAATCTCTTGCTTTGCTACCATGTCTTGCATTATAGCTTCGGCATAATCTGTCCTTTTCTTTACAGACTCTGGATCTTGTGCATATGCTTTTATTTGAAATTCTTTCTCAGTAATACCATTAACAACTATATCTACAAATTTAGATATAACTGGAACTACTCCCCAGTCTAAGTTTAAATAAGATAAGTCACCATTAATTGCTAACTCATCTTTGTATTTTTGTACTGGTTGCTCTCCTCTTGCATAAAGTCTTAATGTATGAAAATGATTATAATTCTGTGAAAACCTATTTCCCATTCCACCTTGCCTGAACCATTCTGATTCTATAGCCCTACCAACCTGCACGCCATACTCAAAGCTTGATTTTTCAGCGTCACTAACTACTTGGCTAGGAAATACACTATTTGGGTTTGCGCCTATATTCATTTATTTATTATTTTTGAAAATTCTCCAGTATTATCGTATCTCTTAAGTCCTAGATTTATATTTTTTCGTACCACTTTATTTATTGGTGCGTATCTGTTTTTATTACAAGCCATTATAGCTAAACCTGAGCTTATAGAAGCATCATGACTAGTTCTATTGTTAATATTAAATCTAGCCCAATCTTCTAATGTTCTTTGAAAGTACATGTCTCCTATCTCATCGTCACCTAGTATTCCTACTAATTCCTCTATATATGTTTCAATAGCAGCAGCATGCGCTTGCTTTATATCTTCACTAGAGTTAGGTATTCCTCCAATCTCTCTTTCTGTTATAGATAACTTATTTAATAACTTATCTGGTCTGTTCATAGAATATCCTCTATAACCCCTTCTCTTAAAGTGATATAACAATCTAGGTTTGTTATTCTCCGCTAGTATTGGCATACCATAAAACACGCATGCCATAAGCACATCTTCAAAGAATATCTCAGCGGTTTGTGGTCTAGCTATATATTCTAAAAAGAAATGATTTGAAGGAGCATCCTCCATACTAAACTTAGTTAATCCATGTAGCGCGCCATTAGAACCTCTATTATCTACTGTTCCAGATATATCATAACTATCACATCCAAAAGCACCCATGTGCTCATTGCCAGGATAATTAACACCGTGCTTTTGTATAACTCTATTTTGTAGACTAACTGGTGGTATCCAACTTATATAAAATCTACCGTTTTTATTAGGCATAAATACTACCCTGGTATCTTTAATTCCACCCTCCCATTGAAAGTTACCTTTTGTAATTAACGTACTAGAAGCCATAGACTCGTTATGGTCTATTTGTTGGTAAATCTTTGTTAGGTTAAATAATGATTCTTTTGCCTCATCTCTGAATGCATGTTGCTCTGTTCTAGGAAACTGTCTGTAAAATTCGTTTAGACCGTCTTGGTCTTGCTTTAAGCCGTTAACTTCGTTTTCCCAATAACTTATTACCCCTTGTTTAATAGGTATTCCATACGGGTCGCTAACTGGTTTCTCTGGTGTATCGAAGACAGGCATTCCGTAAGAATCAATGTATCCCTCGTAATTCCATTCCATAGGTATGAACAAAGAATATAATCCAGAAGCAGTTTGTCCGTTACTGTTTCTTTTTTCAACGTCTGAGGCATAATATAATTTTTTAAAATTGCTACCGCCTTTATCTAAGGCATTGCTTGTTGATCCCATCATACACTTGCCAATAATCCTGCTACCTAGCCTTAGACAAGTCTTTGTTACTCTCCAATTGTTTAATATGTTATTAGGTCTTTCCCATTTGCCAGATTCATCATGAACTAAAAGCTTTAGCTTTTCTCCATCATAAGAGTTGTCTCCTGTATTCTTCCAATCAATTGTAGAGTCCAACCCTTTTATATCTTCAACAGTTTCGTTAACATCAAGCTTTCTTCTAGTAAGCTTTGAAGCAGGAACCCTATATGCTAGCTCTGTCTTCGGTCTATCCATACCATCCTGTATGGGTTTAAAGAAAAAAGGATAGTTAATAGATATAGGTACTATCTTATCAGTAAACATCTTCTTTGCATCAGGCCCTGACTTTGATAACACGCCATATCTAGAATCTGTAGACATTGTAGCAAGGTTAACTGTTTCTCCTGACGACATAAATGAAAATCCACTACGCCTGTTCTTTAAGTAACACATTCCAAAACACCTTGCATCAGCCTTGCATGCTTCCCAAAAGATATAAAACAATCTGTTTGATTCTCTGAAGTCTGCATTTCCAACGTCAATCTTTGACCATTGTAAGTACATATAATGTGACCCTGTAATATAAGTAGACTTGCCTTTGTTGGAAAAGAAAAATCCAGTATCTCTTCTTTCAAATTCTGTTTCTATATAATCGTACCAGTCTTCTTTAAATTCTTCTGGGTATTCCTTCCAGTCAAATATTGTTTTAATTCTACTTAACTCTTTAGGGTAATCTAACTTACCCCATTTCTTTTCTTTAAAGTTGTGAGTTTTAAACTCAGCTGGTAATGCTATTTTAAGATTTTGTATTTCGTATATATCACCTATCTTACCAGTTTTACTTATAACGACCATATCATGGTCTTCGTCATACCCATACTTCCAGGACTTGACTCTATTTTTCTTTTTTAAAGTACTGGGTTTTATATAGTTATCCAGTACTTTATATAATGTTTGCTCGTACATATTACTCGAACTTTGCCCTACCTTCTGCAAAACCCTTAAACTCGCTTTTCTTTTTTGTGTCGTCTTTAGGTTTATCATCTAGCATGTCTTCTTCCTCTTGTATTCTGTTAAGAATTTCGAAAGCATCGAATATAGCTAGCTTTTTAGTTGCTGCCGCATTCTTTAGTTTATCTGCTGTTAAGTCATCATCGGAATCTACAATAGCCTCTTTGGCTACCTTAATCAATTCCTCAACTGCTTTTTGCCCAGCTTGGATTATACTCTTCTTCGTTTCCTTTACGTTCATGCTTCGCTACAACGTTAATTAATTTCATACAATATAATAATTCTCCATCTATTACAAACTCAAACTCAGAGGTTGGCCTGAATGACACTAAATCACCCTCATGAACCCCTAGTCTGTCTAACTCCTTATTACCATGCTTTAATAAGCCCATAAGAGGCTTCTCCTTGCTTGTAATAAAAATATCATGGTTAGCTAAGGGTTTTACAAAACAGTAGTCTAAATGAGCTGTATTGGCTCCGTACATATATATCTGCTCTGGTGAGCAAGCGTACATGTCTTCTTTTATAAAACTTCTACTGTTTTTTTCATTGCCTCTTATATCATAAAACCTTCTAAAGACGTTGTGGTGAACAACAACCTTGTCACCTATCTTTACATTTGTTTTTATTGATAACGGCAAAGCTACTACCTCAGCAATCTTGCTTATACTTTTGAACTCCTCTATTTTTGTGTTTACTACAAGATCGACATCTCCGACTTTTACCGTGTTATTGTATCTACCGTTTATAGGCTTTACAATAAAATCATGTACGCTTTTCATTAATATTGTAAATCGTACTCCACAGAGATAGCCATGTTAGAATTGAACTTCTTCCAAGGCAATACTTCATCGTTCTTCTTTATGTAAATGTTATAAGAGTTATCTTTCTCATCTAGGAGAATATCAGATATTTCATGACCACCGTACACTTGCTGTGATACAGCGTAATGCATAGCTTCATTTTTGTAATCAGCACCAATGCTAATTTTCCTTATAACACTTTCCATTATTCGCTAGGGCTTTCCTCAATATCAGTATAACTACCGTCATCAAGATTTATATTAACTCGCCCGTACTTCTTTTCTAGTAATTTCTTGGTATCGTTGACTTCTTTGTTTATATCTACCAACACATGAAGTATCTCGTGCTTTTGCATTTCAAGCGTTCCTAAATCTTGCTTAATTTCTGCAATTTTAGTTTGTTGCTCCCTAACTTTCTCTAACTCTTTTTTAGTTATATTCATTATATTAAATTAAATTTGATTATACTCTATTTATTATTACCTAAAGTTTTCCATTTTTCTGCTCCCCTTGAACCAAAGTAAGCAACGTATACTGTCGTAGTTAATGTTTGTAGTAAATTAACCCACCCAGTATCTACAGAAAAACTAGCGGCTTCAATGCTATCAACCCATATTAGGGCTACGGTCATTAAGGTTAAAAATATTAATGACATTGGCCTAGTATTTTTAGATAGCCACGAATCAGACTTCATATCAGCAGCCCAACGTTTACTAACCTCTTTCATTTCTGCCGTGTCCTGGTCTATAAGTCTTAATGCCGTTTCTTTATCTTCAACAGATATAGAATCGTCTTTAGATATTAAATTCCTTACAACACCAAGTGCACCGTTAGTAGGTAGTATATCGCCCACCATATTTAAAATTCCAGGGGCTTTGTTTTTTAAAAACGCGGCTATCTTTGTATCTTTAAATTTCTTTTTCATTTATTTTTTCATTAGTTTGTCGTGTGCTTTTCCTTTTTTACCACCCTGTCCTTTCTTAAATTTATTATAAACTTTTCTTGCACAAGCAGATGTTCGACCACAAGCCGAGGCATCACGTTGAGCCGTATCACCAGCTTTTTGTACCATATCTTGAACACCACCAGTAGCTAGGCTCTGTCTGTTAAAAGATTGTTTTGTAGATTTTGCTTGGTTCTTGCCAACTTTTTTATGGAATTTTTTTGCTTCCTTAATTTTTCCTTTAAGCTGACTAGCAGTCATTGGATTAGATCTTCTTTCTTTAGCAGCCGATTGGGCTTGTTCCCTTTGATATGATCTTTCCTCAGCTCTTCTTTCTACTGCAACAGGGTCATTATAAGAAAGCTTTTTAGTTGGTGCAAACATAGTGTTGTCTGCAGTTTCCACTGAAGTTACTTCTGAGTTCTTTTTCTTCTTGACTACCTTTATCTTATTACCTGTCATCAACAGGCCGTTTGTTACTACATTAGGTCTAAACATTGTACTTTGTATCTTTATATTTGGTTTTTGATTTGCTGTAAGCTTCCTTTTCCCAAGGAGAGTTCTTTGGGCTAGCCATAGCTATCTTGCTATCGCTCTTAGAATAAGTCTTACCCTTCCAGTATATATTGTTTTCATCATAATCTAAATCACCTCTAGACATCTGATTAATATGCACCATCTCATGGTCAATAACTTCCTTGTGGAACTTAGGGTCTAGCTTATTGTTAACCACTATAGTACCATTGTTATTACTTTGCCCAAGTACACCCTCGCCTAAATCCGCCTCATAAGTAGGTATAGGTTTTTTTACATAAGGAGGTGATTGTAGTTTAAACGCCATGTTTACTTATCAGACTTTTCACCCAACTTATCTGCCATCTTACCCATTACCATTGGAGCTAAAGCCTTTACAGCCATTCCTATAAGCGGAGCCATTTTAGGGCCTCCAGAGTCATGCCTTGAGCTAGAACTCATATTCATTCCGCTACTCTTCATCTGCTTTTTTTTCATTTGCTGATAGAATTTTTTATCTTCATTCTCAAGATAATTCTCTCTATACGCTTTTGGATTAGCTTTTTCTAATTTTTTATTAAAAAAATTTGCGCCGCTATTAGTAAGCGTATAATTCCCATCGTTTATAGGTGCATTTACTGGGCCAAGTGTTTTGTAAATATCGAGCTTTTTACTTTTTTTCTTTATTGGGTCGCCCTTTGATGTCATATTCATTCCGCTGCTCTTCATATGCTTTTTAACCTGGCAGCCACTTTTCATATTAATACCGCTCCCCATAGATGTTGCTATCTGATTTCGATTTGCAGCAAGTATTTCTTGCATTTCAGGTGACATTTGATCTTCACCGCCTGCTTGAACTCTAGCATTAACATAATCATCTTGAAGTTTAGCTTGCATTACCTGCATATTCGCCTCATTCTGAGCAATACGAGCATCTCTTTTCTTTCCCATAATTATTTTCTTTTATTTTTTTTAGCTGTTGCACCTGACATATAAACTTTAGACTTCATAGAAGGACCTCTTTCAGCAGCTTTTTTTGCTGCCCCAACTACACCGCCTTTAGCAACTTCTTTTTTAACCTTGCCTCCAATTTCTTTTGCCTTACTTGCAACTTTTGCTCCTCGTTCTTTAACTTTTGGGGCAGCTTTTTTAACTCCTGCCTTAACCTTACTACCAGTTTCTTTAACTTTTCCCTTAACCTTGCTTCCAGCTTTCTTTAAAGCCGCTCTTAATTTACCCATGATATTATTTATTTACTATTAACAATTCCATCTTCTTCTTGCTGCTAACCCTCTCTCACCTTTCCAGCCTTTGGACCTAGCACAAAAAGATTTTCTTCTTTTAGCTTCCTTGCTGCCCTTTTTAATTTTAGAAGGGTCTTTAGTTACAGCTGTCTTTAACTTACTGCCTGGATTATCTCTTTTGTATTTAGCAACGCCCTTAGCAGTCATACCACCGCCGGCATCAGTTCCTGTACCTGTAGGATTTGCTTTATTGTAATAACCTAAAGACTTTTTCTTTGAAGGAGCTGGTGGCTTGCTTTTAGCTAAGAAAGGACTGCCGTGTTGTGTATAAGGCATTATATTAATTTATATTTGGTTCTACCATTGTGCTTGTAAGCTTTTAGCCGCATATTTCTATTCTCTTCTTCAGAGACATAAGACACATGTATCCAGTCTGGATTCTCATCCGAACCAAATTCCCATATAAGCTGATCATAAGACAAATTGTTTTTGATGAACTCATACATTTCAGCATTAGTCTTATGACCGTAAGAATCATCTAAATCAAAAGCTTCGCCTTTACAATGCTGAGAAGTGAAGCTTCCCTTAAGTGCTCTGTTTAATTTTTCAGACCTAAAGAAGCTGTTGATCCGTATAGGACCTCCTACGTACTCTCTAAGCGGCTCAAATATTTCCTCTGACAGTAATGTCATATTAAGTAATTGAGTGGCGTTAGGGTCGTTATCTATGCCCATACGGCTCGCCGTAGGACTTCTTATACCTTCTTTATATGATACATGTTTACTTATTCCCATACTTCTTCTTTTTATAAAAATAAAACCACTTATATGAAGTGTATGCTATTGTTAAGATTAATAAAAATATTTTTAATATTACCTCTATATCTGTCAATGTCATAAACATAACGATACTGCTAAGTAGCCATATCTTCAAGTCTGCTACATCCATTAGTTCATACCTAGACCGCGTGTACCTTCTGCTATCTTAGATATAGGTCCTGATATATAAGCAGGTGCATTATGCGCTAATAGCTTTATACCATTTGCTCCTCTACTAGAACCTTTGCCTTTTGGCATTGAGCTTAAATCTAGAGGTCCATCCCATATTGCATCACTTCCTTGTGCTGGGGCATACATTCGTTTTTCTTTTTTCATAATATTTGTTTTAAAGTCCTCTGGCTGTTTCACTGCCATATATATAATCTGCGTTAGCCTTAGTACTTGGTGAAAAATTTGAATCAGTTGCTGCTGCTGGTGCTACAGGTGCTGGTGCCACAGGTGCTATTGGCGGTGTTGCTGCAGGCGTAGCTGCTGGTGTTGACTTACCCATGCCTATTGAGGCTTGCTCTGCAGGTGTAGAACCTTCTAAGTTTGCGGCAGTATCGCCTAATTGATAAAGTACGTTTTTCATAATTATTATTATATTTTAGTTTATGGTTGGAAGTGGAAATCCATTGTTAAATCTGCGTTCATTTGATTCATCTTGAGCCTTCTCTATGTTTTCTCTT
>JACKZZ010021341.1_pt1 | contig 44645 bp, 65 predicted proteins | sample 8027871 | NCBI WGS metagenome assembly JACKZZ01 (sample SAMN15724774, study PRJNA655200) | protist metagenome | isolation source: fluorescence activated cell sorting (FACS) single amplified genomes of... | place: USA: West Boothbay Harbor, Gulf of Maine | collected 2000-07-19
TATTTTTCTGAAGATACAGCAGTTAAATATGATTTACAAAATGGTACAATTAATACTATATCTTTTTGTATTTGTAAAGGAACAGCCAGAGATACAGCTAAAGGTTTAAATTTATATGATAACATAATGGAGGAGTTAGGATGAAATATTGGTTGTGTGAATTTCACGAACAAAATGGTGAAGCTGAATATAAACATAGACATATATACAATGACAAACAATTAGATGACATTGGACATGAAGGTGATGACTATGACTACAGAATATTAAATCATTTCTTTATGGAAAATATAACTAAGGATGATGAAGAAGGTGGTGGATACTGGACAGGAGATGGATGTAGGATAGTAAGGTTTGATGGAATGACCCAATGTTATAAGAAAGATTTTAAAATTATGTCAATGTGTGGTGTTTATTATGTAGGACATAACATTAGATTAACTTGGAATAAACTTAGTCAATGCTATGATGAATACTATGAAGAAAAATATAGATTGAAAGGAGCAAGTACAAAAGTATGAATGAACAAATGATGAAAGAGATACTTGAAGATTGGTTAAGTTGGAAGTATGATATACTAGATATGAACAAGAGTGAATGGAATACTAGAGATGAAAGTAAATTACAAATGATAACTATTATCTTAGAAGAAAAACTAAAACAACTACAAGGAAAAAAATAATGACTGAACAAAACGAACAACACTTTGAAGTGATTGATAGAAATAAAGATAGACTATTACAACAAAAAAGAATGACAACAATTATACAAGTAGCAGGTTTGCTTGGAGTAGATGAGTTAACTTATATCAAAGGTGAGATAGCTGATATGATTGCAGACATAGAGAGAGATAAGAATGATAAGTAATATTGACAGTATGATTAAGTGGGCAAGTGGATTTGTAGATGGTGAAGGATACATACAATATAAACAAGAACCATATAAAAGAATACGAATAGAGGTATGCAATACAGACTTTGCACCAATAGAAATCTTACATGATTTATTTGGAGGTAGAGTTTATGATAGGAAACCAAGACTAACAGCTAAAAAGAAATGGTCTAAGCCACAGAAAATATGGGTAGTTTTAAATGAAGAATGTTATGAAGCTTGTAAATCTTTATTACCTTATCTAACTACTGAAAAAAGAATTGCTACAGCTACACAAATACTAAATCATTATGAGTAGAAAAGTTAGAATAAAGAATGCAATCTTTGGTAAGAAAGTTTTCAATAGTAAAGTTGAACTACAATACTATAGAAAGTATAAACAAATAAATTTAACAAAGGAGTTAGTAATGGAAACACACGAAGCAGTTGGTATAGCTGAAGGATATATACCTGCAGAGACAGTTGAAGAAGAGTTAAAAGCATGGCAACATTTAATTGATACTGGAATGTGTTGGCAATTACAGGGTTGGTTTGGAAGACAAGCTATGTTCTTAATTGACAATGGATTATGTAAGAGTAAGGTAGTAAATTAATGCTTGACTTTATTTTTAAACCTGCTATAATAGTATGATGTTTATAAAAAAATTAATAGTAAGGTTGCGAATGTGGTATGCTGATATCAGAGGACATCATGGTAAGCGATGGAACTATGAGCCTGGAGATTGGTACATGGGTCAACATAAAAAAAGGAAAAAGAAATGAGTGATAAAAAATATATAGTGATGAGTAAGTTTGACCATAGTGATAAGTTTATTATGGAACGAGGATTTTCTACAAGGAAAGATGCGAACACTTATGCTAAACTTATGATGGATAGTAAAGACTATGACCATATACAATACTATTGCTTTGAGCAAACGATGGATTATAATTTTTACTATGATGTAAATTTAGAAAAGAAAGATAATATAGATGATGATGGTATTCCATTTTAGAAAGGAAGTATGTTAACAAAGAAACAATTAAAGTTATATAAATTTTTACAAGAGTATAAAGAACACAATGAAATTATGCCTAAGTTTGATGAGATGAGAGAACATATGAATGTTAAATCTAAAAATACTATTCATCAAATGCTTGGGTACATAGAGTGGAAAGGATATATTAAAAGGTATCCTGCACAAGCAAGAGCAATTAAAATAATAAAGGAGAAAGCTTAATGACTAAAAGAAAAACAATAAAGAAAAAAATAGATAAAGAAAAAGAAACTAATGATTGGTTTGATACTCATGTTGAAGTGATGGGATTTGGTAGAGGTACTAGAAATAAAAAAGTTAAATCAATTATTAAGGAACAAGTAATGAAGTCGTTATCAAAGGAGATATACTAATGGCTAAGAAAAGAAAACAATATGAACCTAAGTATAGAGACGCATTAGATAATTCTGTTTATGTTTTTCATAATCAAATATTTAATATTGATTTATTTATTAATGCATTGACAGCAGAAGATGCAATGGAACAGTTTGATAGATGCCAATTTGAAAATAGAAACCAATGGAAAATATTAGTAGAGTTAGGACAACAACCAGCATAATATTAATACAACTTACACTAGAAAGGCGACACCTGATACCCTCTAAACTACTGATATTATTAGATAATATTTATTTTTTAGAGAGGTTGTTAAAGCAAAGGTTATAATGTATAATAGAGATACTGTCTTTAAATAAAAGACAAGAACCTTTTATCCAACATAACTATATAGACAGGACAAACCAATATGAGCAATAAATTCTTTTTAAAAAAAACATGGGTCAATGTAGATGTATGCGTTGAAGACTATTATAATTCAGGTACTACATTAGCACAAGTTAAAGAGAAAATAAATTGGAGTCCATATTCAAATATAATTAATAGAGAAGTGAAACATAGTAGACATACAGTAGAAGAGATTGATGAAGAAACATTTAAAAATAAAATCCAGAAATCCAATAGCGAAAAGTCTACAAACAAAACAGTTTCATTCGAAGATTATAAAGCAGAATAAAAAGTCTTTATTAAACAAGGTGTTTGATAAAATGAAATATGATATTGAACAGTAGTATAACAAACGCAGGACAGGGCGAGGGCAGAGCAATTACACCAGATGTTTTATTATATCGTAGTGTTATAGTGAGAGCCATGATGGATGCATTGGATGTAGATATTCATGCGTGGGGTAATGCCAGAGAAAATATAATCAAAGACGCAAAGTCTTGGTTTTCAAAAACAGACTCACACTTCTGTGAGATATGCGATTACGCAAACTTAGAACCAACATTTATAATCAGGAAGTTTCAACAGTTAGATAAAGCTAATGCTAAAAAACTATTTAGGAATAAAAATCTTAATAAGTTTTTGACTCATTATATTTGTAGCTTTCATCAAGAGGTACAATACTAATGGCAACAGGAAAAAATACTAAGTTTGATTTAGACTTAGAGTATGGACAGATAAGAGAGAAACGAGTAGCTGATTTACTTAAAGGAAGTAAAGTAGAAATTAAAACTGAGAGAGCATGGTGGAGAAAGACAGGCAACATTGCTATTGAGTATGAGTATAGAGATAAACCATCTGGAATAGACAAGACAGAATCTAAATGGTGGTTTCATATATTAGAACTTGATGGTAAGGAACATTGTATGTTAGTCTTTAGAGTATCAAGATTAAAAAAAATAGTAAAGAAATATAAGAAGACACACACTAAAAGTATTGGAGACTATAGAGCATCCAAGTGTGTAGTGTTACCTTTAAAATTATTATTTACTGAAGAGTGTATAGGTATAAAATAATATGGGAATGATGGATGGTGGATTAAACTTTCAAGACACTTGCTATAAATGTGAGTGTAGTAAACATGGTGGTAGTATGAGAAGGTATATTCAAGATAGGAACACAAAGATTTGTGATAACTGTTATGAAGAACATGAAAATAAAACTGAATATGTATATGCTAAGGAGTTAAAATAATGACAGATAAATCTTTATTAAAAGAATATAAATCTACAATCTCTGATTTAACAAAAGAGAAACAAGAATTAAATGATACTATCAATCAAAAGGATAGTAAGATTAAACAAATTCTAATACAATTAGAACAGGCTAATAATGATATTCAATCTATGGGTTCTAAGATAGGTGAACTTCAGGAAAAGCTGAACAAGAAACAAACTATTAAACTAAACATCGATAAGAAAATAGAAGAGATGCTTGAAAATAAAGTTGAACCAAGTGTTGACACCGATGATGAAGTATGATAGTTATACAATAATAATTAACAATAACAATAAAGGAAATACATATGGCAATAATTGAAGGCACAGCTTACTGGGCTTCTCTGACACGACCAAACGAAAAGTTTGAACCTATGTGGAGAATTGATTTAGCAGTTGATGACGCAACAGCCGAAGACTTTAAGAGTCAAGGAATCTCTGTTGGTGAAACTGTAATTGATGAGCAAACAATATCTAACATAGTTAGATTTAAAAGAAAAGTATCTAAAGCTAATGGTGATAAGAATACACAACCAACATTAGTTGATGGTGCTAAACAACCACTCGATAAAATAGTTGGTAATGGTAGTAAGGTTAAAGTAATGTACAGACCTTATGACTGGAACTTCAAAGGTAAGAAGGGAAAGGGCTTGGACTTACAAGCTGTACAAGTTATGGACTTAATCGAGTATACACCTAAAGAAGACTTTGATATTGAAGATTCTAGTGGTGCAGGTGTTGACATCAAGGAAGATTTTTAGTATAACATCTATGAAGTGAAGGACATATAGTGTGTCATCATTTTTTACTCCTGAAAGAAGTCGGCTTGTAGTAGAGTCGGCTTCTTTTTTTTTTGAATTAATTAATCATAAGGGCGACTATGGAAGAAATAAATAAAAATGGATTTGTAAAGTTTCACTTACCCTGTCCACTATGTTCAAGTAGTGATGCAGTATCTGTGAATGCAGACAACTCTGCTTATTGTTTTTCCTGTCAAGAATACATAAGGGAATATGATATGGAATTACAACCAACAACTAATAGTAATAATGAGTATGAAGTAAAAGACTATATGAAAGAATCTAACTATGCAGAAATTATAGATAGAAATATTTCAGAACAAACTTGTAAGAAGTTTGGAGTGACAGTTAAGATGGATAACATGGGTACTATAACAAACCATTACTATCCATATCACGATACGCAAGGTGCAAAGATTGCGACTAAGACTAGATACACAAAGTTAAAAGAGTTTAGTATACAAGGTAATACAAAAAACTCTGGGCTGTTTGGTGAACATCTTTTTTCTAAAAATAAATACTGTATAATAACTGAAGGTGAGTTAGATTGTTTATCAGCTTATCAGATGATGTTAAAAGGAAACTACCACACACCAGTAGTTAGTATTAAGAATGGTATCTCTTCAGCAGTAAAAGATATTAAGACAAGTTTAGAATGGTTAGAAAATAATTTTGATAATGTCATTATAAATTTTGATAATGATGAACAAGGTAGAGTAGGTGCAATGAAAGTTGCAGAGTTATTTTCACCAGGAAAATGTAAGGTCATGCATTTACCTGAAGGATTTAAAGATGCTTCAGATTGTTTAACAAAAAATAAAATACAAATATATAATAAAACATTTTGGGATGCTAAAGTATTTGCACCAGATGGAATTATAAATGCTAATACATTATTAGATGCTGTACTAAAACCAATTACTAAATCATTTGTTCAGTATCCATTTGAAGGTTTAAATAAAATTACTTATGGACTAAGACCTTCAGAGTTAGTTACCTTTACAGCAGGGTCTGGACTAGGTAAGACTCAAGTAATGAGAGAGGTAGTACATCACATTATAAAATCAACTGAAGATAAAATTGGTTTGTTAATGTTAGAGGAGACACCAGTTATAACTTCAAAAGGTTTGATGAGTGTTGAAGCTAATCAAAGATTACACTTGCCAGATGTTCATGTTAGTAAAGACGAAATGAAAACTTACTTTGATGCAACAGTAGGTACTGGTAGAGTATTTATGTTTGACCATTTTGGTTCTAACTCTATTGATAATATTGTTTCAAGAGTTAGGTTCTTAGCTAAAGGTTTAGATTGTAAGTATATAGTCATTGACCATATAAGTATTATTGTATCAGACCAACAGCATGGTGATGAGAGAAGAGCATTAGATGAGATTATGACTAGACTTAGAACACTTGTTCAAGAGACAGGAGTATCTATGATAGTAGTATCACACCTTAGAAGACCAGATGGTAAAGGACATGAGGAAGGAGCAGCAACATCACTATCACAATTAAGAGGTTCAGCTAGTATAGGACAGCTAAGTGATATGGTTATTGGGCTTGAGAGAGACGCACAGAACGATGACCCTGATATAAGGAACACCACTAGGATAAGAGTATTAAAGAATAGATTCTCAGGTATAACTGGTCCTTGTTGTGATTTAAGGTATGATATAGATACTGGTAGATTAACAGAGGTAAAGTCAGATGACTTTTAATAAAGTTATATTTGATATAGAAACAACCATGACTGCTGATAAGATATGGTGTATTGTTTGTAAACACAATGACACTTACTATCAGTTTAGAGAAGATAACTTACATAGGTTTGAAGAGTTTATAAAACAAACTGAAGAAGTAATAGGTCATAACATATTAGGATTTGATATACCAGTTGTCAATAAAATATTTGGTTATGATTTGTTTGCTAACTGTAAGAAGACAGATACATTAGTACTATCTAGATTATTAAATCCAATGATAGAAGGTGGACACTCATTAAAAAATTGGGGTACTAAGTTAGGACAAGCTAAGATACCATTTGAACAATTTGATTTTTTTACTGAGGAGATGCTAACATATTGTAGGAATGATGTAGAGTTAACAGAAAGATTATATAAGTTTTTAATTGCTAAGACAAAAGACTTTGGAAAATCAATAGAGTTAGAGCATAAGGTTGCAGAGATAATTCAGAAACAACATGACACAGGATTTAAAATAAATGTTATTGATGCTTATGAATTACAATGTAAGTTTCAAGAAGATATGAATGACCTAACAACTAAGGTAAGAAAAACTTTTCCTCCTTTAAAAGTAGAGACAGAGTTTATACCTAAGTCTAATAACAAAGCAAGAGGTTATGTAAAGGGAGTACCCTTTATTAAAGTTAAATATAAAGAATTTAATTTAGGTTCAAGGCAACAGATTGCTGAACGATTAATGTTACTTGGGTGGAAACCTAAGAAGAAAACAGATAAAGGTCATGTGATTGTTGATGAGAAAGTATTATCTAAAATACATAATATACCTGAAGCTAAATTAATAAACAGATACTTAATGCTACAGAAAAGAATTGCTCAAGTCAGTTCTTGGATAGAAGCTATTAAGGAAGATGGTAGAGTGCATGGCAAAGTTATTACCAATGGAACAATAACAGGAAGGATGAGCCATCAGTCGCCCAACATGGCTCAAATTCCTGCTGTGTACTCTCCTTATGGTAAAGAATGTAGGGCATTATGGACAGTAAACAAAGGTAATAAATTAGTAGGTGTCGATGCATCTGGACTTGAGTTAAGGATGTTAGCACACTACATGAATGATAAGGATTATACACATGAAGTCGTTAATGGAGATATACACACTACAAATCAAATTGCTGCTGGTTTGGCATCAAGAGATGAAAGCAAAACTTTTATATATGCATTCATCTATGGAGCAGGTTCAAAAAAAATCGGAAGTATCATTGGAGGTTCGGAAAGAGATGGTGAAAGAATTAAAGAAAAATTTCTTAGAGCAACACCAAGTCTTAGAAGCTTACGAGAAAAGGTGGAACGAATTGCTAGTAGAAGATGGGTCAGAGGACTCGACCAAAGAAAAATAATAATAAGATATCCTCATGCAGCATTGAATACTTTACTTCAAGGAGCAGGTGCAACTGTTATGAAGTATGCGTTGACATTGCTAGAGGAATATGTTAAGATAAAACAAATCAAAGCACTACCAGTAGTGAATGTACATGATGAGTTTCAATACGAAGTCGAAGAGAAAAGAGCAGATGAGTTTGGAATGTTAGCAGTACAATCTATTGTAGATGCAGGTAAACAATTAAATGTAAGGTGTCCACTAAATGGAAAATATAAAATCGGAAACAACTGGTCAGAAACACATTAGTACTTTAGCTACAGACATTAAACATTTAATATCTGAAATATCTAATGGTAAACCTGCCAACATGACAGAAGAAAACATGGATGTATTCTTAAAGAATATTAAAGAAGCTATGTTAGCTTGGAATACTCCACCAGTAAGAACAGATAAAGAAGGTAAGCTTAGAATGTCAGTACTAGGTAAACCTGCTAGACAATTATGGTATGATAAACATAGTCCTAAAGATAGAAAAGATGAAGACGCAGGATTAAATTTAAAATTTTTATATGGTCATATCATTGAACACTTAGTACTTTACTTAGCTGAACTTGCAGGTCATAAGATAGAAGACCAACAAAAGAAAGTAGAGATTGATGGTGTGACTGGACATATAGATAGTAAGATTGATGGTGAGATATGTGATGTTAAGTCTGCTTCACCATTTAGTTTTAAAAAGTTTCAGTCAGGTGAGATAGTAGGTGATGACCCCTTTGGTTATCATGCCCAGTTATCAGGATATGAAACAGCTATGGGTACTAAAGCAGGTGGTTTTCTAGTTGTTGATAAATCAAGTGGTGATATATGTTTTTATAAACCTGAAGACATGGCTAAACCTAATGTTAAATCTTTAATTAAAAATTTAAGAACTACATTAGAACAAGATACACCTCCAGAAAAATGTTATGAATTTAAAACAGAAAAAAATGGTAACAAAACTTTAGCTACTGGTTGTATGTTTTGTCCTCATAAGTGGGAATGTCATTCTGATACTAATGGTGGTAAAGGTTTAAGAGTATTTAAGTATGCTAATAAAAATGTTATGTTAGCTGATGTTGTTAAACAACCTTTAGTAGAAGAGATAACATATGAATATGAAAAACAATTAAAAGATTATAGTAAAAGAGTATGAAATGTTTCTACTGTAATGCAGAAGTAAGATGGAATAATGATTTTGATACTGAAGATACTCACCCAGAGTCAGAACATAATATAGTTAGTATGTATCAATGTGATGAATGTGATACTTGGTATGAAGTCTTTCATCAAAAAAAGGAAAGTAAATGAACGCAAAACAAATGAAACCAATAAGAAGAAAAGCTAAACATATATTAGTAGCTTGGTTGCATACTTTAATGACTAAAGAAGAAGCAAGTAAAATTAATTATAAAAATGTATTTGCTTTTATGCCTAATCAAACTCATTACTATGATGGTGATACATTTAGACTACAACCTTGGTCATATAAATGGATAGTTAAAAAATTAAAACGCAACCCAGAGTTGACAATCGATGATTTAAATGCTATGTTACAACCAACTGAAAAACAATTAAGAAGAATGGATAATATATTATAATGCCAAGTAAAGAAATGTTTAAAAGTGTAGCTTACGATAGCTTAGATAAGCAAGTAGATGGTACACACTACAAAGGTATGAAGATACAACCTGCTCACTTTATAAATGAAAACCATTTAGAGTTTGCAGAAGGTAATGCTATTAAATATATTTGTAGACACAAAGCAAAAGGAAAAGCAAAAGATATTGAAAAAGCTATTCACTATTTAGAAATGATATTGGAGAGAGACTATGACTAACGAATCACAAATAACACAATTAGAAAAAAGAGCAAGAGGTTTTCGCAGAATTATCTCAGCACTAAATGATTTACCTATGTATGGTATTAATCCACACTTAGATAAAATACTTCATGTTAAGATTGATGCATTAAAAGACCATCTTAAATTAAAGATAACAAGAAACAATGATAAGTTAAATGAAATGTATACTGAAAGTATAGATAGTTTAGCTGATGATGATGGACAACAAGGTGAAGTAGCACCTGTTGTTGTAGAAGATATACATAATAAAAGTATTCCATTACCTGATAATAGAATGGATTTTCCAAAAGAATAATATGACAAGTATAGAAGATAGAGATGTTGATGCAACTTATGAAAATGAACAAAGTACTGTTACTATCTCATTAAAAGAATACGATAAATTAAGAGACAAACAACATTATATTACTGATAAAGATTTAATTTCTTGTATAGATAAGATAGAAGAATTAGTTAGAGCATTAAGAAAACATATAGTAAGGACAGAAATATGACAGATAAAATTGTAGGATTAAATGGACAACCAGTTAAACCATTAGATGGTGTTTACCATTTAAGACTTTGTTTAGTAGGTTCAGATGATATTGATATTAAAAATGTAGAAACATTTGGTATAGCAGAGGATGGTTTCTTTATGGTGAAGTCTTTATCGAATAAAAGATTTCCTATCTTTATGACTAATCCTGTTAGAATAAAAACTATTGAAACATATAAAGATGGTCAAGAACCTTTAACAAAACTTAGTGCAGAAAAAGGTGATGACGACTTTCTTGTAGACTTACTTAGAAAGAAACATGAAGACCAATCGAAAACTTAAACAAAAGAAAAGAGTTAAGAAGAAAGAAGCTTACTTGATGAGTTTCAATTTACTTATTAATAATCAAGGACAATTTATAACTGAGTTGTCTAAATATCCTATGGATAAAATAACAAGCCACTTCAAAAAAGAAAATGCTGGTGTGATTAAAGCTTTGTTAAGGGAGTGTGATGCTAAGTTTAGTATGCTGTCTGAAGACTTAGAGAAGATTGCTTCAGATGTTTTTCATTCTTAAGATTCAACTATCTCTTTAGGTACACAACTAAATCTAACATATAACTTTGCATCATTAATCTGTTGTTTAGTTAAATCACTTCCAAATAAAATTTCATAACCATCACCCATCCCATGTTTAACACAATCATAATGAGTGTTATGTTCACTAATTACTTGTGGCATAACGCATTGAGGTTGACCTACTGAACATAACATTATTGTTAGTATATATATTTTTGCTGCTGTCATTTATTTGTTATTATTTTTTTTATTGTTAAACTTCCATCTATATTTTTTTCAAGTTCTGCTTCTACTTCTCCACACATAAATTTTTTATTATCCATATTCATATTTCTACTACCTTCTCTTTTCATTTTTAAACAAGTAGATAAAGTATCTTGTATTCTATGTTCTACAAGTTCCCCATTAATAAACAAACATAAAGCAAATACTAATTTAATCATTACCAAAATTTCATTTTCTTAGCAGCTTTTTTACAAGCTTTACTAGTTGATTTAGCTGCATTAGATACAGGAGCAACTACATGATTTCTAATTGGATTCATTACTGGTCTCGTATCAACTGTTATACTTGGACTAATAGATACACCAACTCCCAATGCTAATTTAACATCAGCACCTACAGTTAATTTACCATCGTCAACTGTTGCACCTCCTCCAACTTTTGCTCCTATTTGTGGACCAACAGAAACTGCAGCACCAAGCGATGCATTGTTTCTATCATTCCCAATAGTAGCTGAAGTTCCAACTTCTGCTTTAGCACCTGCAATAGCACCTGCTTCACCTTTAACACCATTCGTACCTACTTGTCCAGATACTCCAATGTCTGAATATGTTTTAGTTCCTGCATGAACTTCTGTATCTGCTGATACACCACTACCAATATTAGTTGATGTACCTGCAGTAGCAGTTGCCCCTGCTTCTACTTTTGTACCTGCTTCAAATTTAGCATTACCATTTTTAGCTTCGGCACTTACACCTGCTTCAGCAACAACATGAGTTTCAGTTTTAGCTTCGCCTGTTGTACCATTTCCCAAACCTCTTTTAGAACTAGCTTCTGCACTAGCACCTGCACTTACTCCTGCAGACGCAGAGTTCTTATCACTTGTTGCACCTTTAGTTACTTCTGTTTCTGTTGATGCATTATTTTTTACCATTATTTATCTCCATTAAGTTTTCCAATATTTGTTCTTACACTATCTTTTAATTTTTCAGTATCAATTCTTAATCGTTCTACATCTTGTTGTAGTCTTTCAATGTTAACTTTGTTATTCATCATACCATCAACTCTTAAAGTTAATTTTTCTAAACCCTCTGCTATATGTTCTAACAACATAAACTGTTCTTGGTCTATTGGTTTCTGTGTACTTGCTTCTAATAAATCTTTTTCAAATAATTGGTTCTTAGTTTCTAATTGATTAAGTCTTTCAATTACACCAAATGCAAACCATGCACCTACTACAATTGCAGAAATTAAACCTATTAAATTTCTTAAAGGTAAACCAATACTTGTCTTATCACTTATCTTCATATTAATTTTTTGGTATTGGTAGTATTATTTCTTTATCTGTATCTTCTGTTAAATATTTTGGTATTACTAATTTCTTTTTATTAGTTATAAATTTATCTCCCATTAAAGTAATCTCAGGATTTTCTTTTTTATAATTATCTTTTAATTCATCCCAATGACTTTTATCATTTTCAGGTCTAGTGTTATCTCTTGCAGGAGTTACACCTCTACATTTTGTAACCAACAATCTAAAGTTTTCATTGTGTGCAAGACTAGGATTACTGTTAACTCTACCACACATTTTCATTAATTCTAACTGTTGTTTAATTGCTACATTTTCTTTTGAAGTTTTGCAATCTGTTCCTAAATATTTTCTGTAAGTAAAACTTAATCTATAATTATCATCATCATTACGATAGTTATTAGTATCGTTATAATGGTTGTATTTACCATTTCTATCTTCTGCTTCTATTCTAGTCTCAAACTCTCCACATCTTACACCATACTCATTAAGGTATTCGTTTCTGCTATGTGCAGGTCCACCAAACAAAGCTAGTAGAGTCATCATAATTATAAGTATTGCTGTAAATCTGTAATCCATCCTGAGAATCTCCATACATTACCTGTTTAAATCCTTAATATCATAGTCGTGTTCTCTTACTTGGTCTGCTAGTTGTCTATATAAATTTTCTGCCATTTGCCATGTAGCTTCAGCAGAAGAAAGTCTAGTATTAATATCTACTAATTCTTTTTTAACAACAGATAAATCTCTTTCAAGATTTGTTAGTCTTTGTTCATTTGAATTAATAGTATCTGTAAGATTAACAATATAACGAACACCTGTAAATGTTCCAACAACTAAAGAAGCAACAATAGGAACCATGACAATATTCTTTTTTAATAATTCTGCAATGTTCATACCTTCTTACCCTTGTTAACTCCTTCTTTAATTATATATGATTGAGTGCCATTTGCTCCAGTCTCAACTTCTTTCTTTAACTCTTTAACAAAGTTCATTTGTTTAGCTTTCTTCTCTAAAGATTTAATATAATTAATTATTTGTTTATTTATTCTTCCTACCATGTCGTCTCTTTCTTAGTATATTTACTCTTGAATGCCAACACCAAGTAGTTAACTTAATTGCATAAGTTTCTACTTTAGATATTGCAGTATCGAGTCCACCAAAGAAATTATATAACCACTTATCTAACATATTATTTTTTTACTAACGAACCTCCAAAGTATAAACCAATAATAGCTGATACTAAGTTAGTATCTAATGGTGTAATAACAAAACTATTAGATGATAGTGTTACCCATTTCATTATTTCTTTTTCTGGTATAAAGAAAAATGAAGGTCTAAATTCTAAATAACCTACAATCACACTTGTATCTGGTGATAATATCGGCATAAGTTTTGGTAATAGTACTATAGCAAATACAGCAGTCAATGCTATAATTCTTCTAGTCCATTGGAAACCTTTGTTATCATATTCTCTAGCTTCTTTAAAACCTTGTTGTTGTACTTCTGCTCTTTGTATAAGCATCTTTTGTTCTGCTTGTTTTGCTTTAATGCTTTGCGACCATATACTCATTACTCCTCCGAGTACTGTAGACCCTAGCATTGTTATCATTTCAAATGGCATTTATTTCTCCCTCTTATTAAATAATGATTTTGCAAAGTCAACTCTTTTTTTTAATGAACTATCACTTTCTGGTCTTTCATATAATTGCATAAATACATCTGCTATATTACTAGCATTACCTGACGAAAAAGTTAGTCTTAACATTTCTTTGTTACCTGCACCTATATCAAAACCACTTCCTTTTCCTTTAGTAAATATATTATCTAACACATATTCAACCTGTGACTCAGCATTATCTTTTTTGTTATTGTTAATTAAATATTTTTTATATTCAGTTCTATGTCCTACCAATTCTCCTTTTTTATTTTTGTAATCTGTAAATTGAAATAAACCATATCCTTTTTGTTTATCTTTTAATTTATTAATATCTCCAACTTCTTCTTGACTACTAATAAACTTAGAATTTTCTGCATAAATATTTCCTGTAATTCCATCTGCAATATTTTTAGAATTTTCAATTCCTCTTTCATTTAATTTATTTTCAATTATCATTGATATTTCTTTACCTTTTTGAATTGATTCATCATTAAATTTCATAGGTATTTCTCCATCAATAGTTTTTTCTTTTAATGGAGTATTTAAATTATTATTATTTTTATCTTCTTTATTTATATTATCATCATTTGTTACTGTATAACCTTCAATAGTATTAGTAGGTTTAGCCATAGGTAAAACCATATCTCCTTCATTATAACCTACTCTTCCACCTTTCTTAAATGTTTTTTTAATTTTACCACCTATATCAGTTTCTTTTACTGGTGATATATAATCTCCTTCAGTAAATAAGTTTGTAATAAATTTAGTAAATATAGGTGCTGGTGCAATCTTTTGCATAAATCTTTTTGTTGCTGCATCCCAATCTCCTAATACTGCATCTTTAGTTACTTGTCCTGCATCATCTAATATAGATGTAAAAGGTGCAAATAAAAACCATGGTTGTCTAGAACCTGGTCCAGTTAATTGATTAATAAATAGTTCAGGTAATGTACCAGTTAATCCAGATAGTCTTAAAGCTTCTGCATACCATTTATCTGTTTCAGTTTCTGGGTCAGTTATAACTTCTCCATACTTAGAAATTTCTCTTAAATTTTGTATCCCACCATAAACAGATATACCTGCTAATAATTTTACCATCTGTCTTGCGTCACCATTTTCAATTCTTTGTAATAACTTATTTGTTTGTGCAGATTTAGCTAATGTCCATGACATAAACTGACCAAACAATCTAGTAAAAGGGTCTCTACTTTGTGTAAAAATTAATCTATTAGATACTTGAGGTATAAGAGCATCTCTATTTGAAGCAGTAATACCTGCTCTACTTAATAAATCTTTAGCTACTTTATTTTTCATAGCTTCTTCTAAAGTTTTATACTTAGCTAATTTTAAACCATCTTCAACACTAATTCTATATTTAGATAAATCATTAGTAAGTCTTAATCCTTTTGATGATGATAAACTATTTTTTCCTGCAACATACTTACCTAATTTTTGTGCTGAAACTAATGCATCTACAGCACCAGTATTGTATGCATATCTCCTAGCAAAGCCAGTTAACCATTGTAAACCTAATAATTTAAAACCAATTTCATTTGCTTTTCTTAATTTAGTTTCTTTACCCATAGCATTTGCTGCAAGTGTAGCATTATCTAGAGGTGTTAAAGTTTTTAATAAACTGTTAGTTAAAACTTTTCCTTGTTTATAACCTAAGTCATTTGCAATACTTGTTTCATCTACTGCTCTAAAACCTGTTTTACTTAAACCTACTATCCAACTTCTAAAATTATTTGATGTTGTAAATGGTTGTATTAAATCTCCAAGTGAAGCAATAGAAACTCTTTCCAACATATTTAAGTTAGATATAGTTGATAGTACTCCTGCTCCTGATTTAACTATACCTTCTTTAGATGTACCATATCTACCAAAGTAAGCATCAATATGATTCATAACAGTAGCTATTTCTTTAGAAGCTAAAGCTAATTGATTTTCTTTACCTTTATATTTTTCAAAGATACCTTGTAAGTAAGGTCTTAATAATTGTCCTTTAGCACCAAATTGTCCTGCAAATCCTATTGAATCAGCAGACCTATTAACTAAATTATTTAAAACTGGTACTACTTCATTAACAAGAAAACCATTTTTTTCTAGTACTTTTTCTACTTGACCATAAGTTCCTGTTAAAAGTCTTTCATTATTAATATGGTCTGATAAAGGTAATCCTCTTATTAAAGATTTAGAACCTGTATATTTTGTATTACCTGCAGACATAGCTTTAATTAAACTATCTACTGCATTTTTATCATAAAAACCATCGTTACTTGATTTTTGTATACCATTAAAAAATCCAACTGCTCCTTTTTTTGCAGCTTCTAAAGTTTTATATTCTTTAGGTTTTGTTTTTAATAATATACCACCAACAACATTTATAAATTTTTCTTTATCTTTTGATATTACTTCCCAATTCCATACTCTAGGAAAATAATCTTTTAATGGGTCAACTCTAACACTAATTTTTTTACCTTTTTTATTTATAACTTCTTTTCTTAATCCTATACCTACTTTAGTATATTCATTTCTAAAGTCACTCAACCATTTATTAATTTCATTTGCTACTCTATTACTTGTAGCTGTTCCTTTTTCTTTTGAACCTCTAACAGTTTTAATAGCTAAGTCTTGGTCAGCAGCAGATATACCTTTAACAATTTCAAATGCTCTATTAGTATATGTTTGTTTAATTCTATCTGATACTGCTGATGCTGAAGTTTTACTAAACTCATCATCTAAATTTTGAAATAACTTCATTCCAATTTTTTCTGTATCACCACCAAATGCTTTTAATTTAGTAGCTGCAGTTGTAGAAGTTAACTCTCTAACTTTTTGAAAAGATAATTTAGTTGCATTATTAAATATAATTTTATCTAAAATATTTTTTTCACCAGTAGAAAATACTTTACCACTTCTTTGTACTAATTTATTTAAAGCACCTAATGAAGCACCAGCCCACATCCAATTACTTAATTCAGTATCATCTGCACCCCATAATCTACCAAATGCATATCCTGCTGTTGCACCAAATGCAGGTCTAAGAGATGCACCAACTACAAATTCTGCAGCATTTCTAGTTAAACTTTTTTGTTCTTTTAATTTTTTAAGAAATAAAAATTCTCTTTTAGCTTGTAAGTCAGTAACTTTTCTTTCTTGTTTACTAATTTTTTTCCATAGATTTTTCTTATCTTCCATGAAAGTTTTGTATTCAGTTTTCTTTTGTAAATCTTTTGCTTTAATTTTTGTTTCTACTACTGCTTTCTTTTTTCTAGAACCTTTACCAGTAATAGCTTTTTTATTAACTCTTAATTTTTTAATTTGATTTTCAATTCTTTTTTCTGCAATATTAAATAATTCATCTTGATTTTTAATTGGTTCAATAAGTTTAGCACCTAAAGTTTTTATTTGTTTATTAACAGATAATAATTCTTTATCACCTGCAATAGCTTGAAGTTTATGAAATTCTTTTTTACTAACACCAATTTGTTTTGCTTTTTGTCCTTCAATAACTTGTAATACTTTTGTAAGTTCTTTTGAATCAACAGTAGGTAATAGTTTTTTAATTCCTCTAAATGCTCCAACTGATAAAGGACCTAAAGTTGCACCAGCAATAGTAGAGGTAGCAACACCAGTTGCATCAATTTTTCCTGTAGTAGCTAACTGGTCTAACATAGTATCTAAACCAATTGTAACACCAGATATAGTTGCTAAACCTTTATATGTTGCAGTAGCTGCTCTTCCCCATGGAGACATATAAGCAAACAAATAAAAAGGGTCTGCCATAAATGTAGCCATCTCGGCTGCTTGAACAAGTACATCATTATCATATGCACCTGAAGCTAAGTTACCATATTTAATTTTTAAATCTCTTTGTTCTTTATTAAAATTTCTAGTTGCATAATCTTTAAATTCTAAATCAGAATCAAAAGCAGCTTGAGTACCAGCTTTAACTACTCTATATAAGTTACCAAAAAATGTATTTTGTTTATCAATACCATATCTAATTTTTTGAAAGTTAGAATAGTTATCAGTTGATAATGTTTGAGGTGTAGTTGAAGTACTTGATAATGTATATCCTTCAATATTGTTTAATTCTGGTTTAGCAACAATAGGAGTAGTTGCAATTGAATAACCTTCAATAGTATTTGTATTAGGTTCTACAGTTTGATTATCTATTATTGGAGGAGTATTACTAATATTACTATTAGCTATTGTGTATCCTTCAACAATATTTGTTTGAAGTTCTTCTGCCATATCTCATTAACTTAAAGGTCTAAATAAAGTTTTAGAATTTATTTTTAATCCAGGAGAAATATCAAATGTATTTTTTATTTCTTCACCTGTCATTGGCATAGTTATTACTTTTCTAATAGATTCTAAAGTTTCAAATACTGGTTGATTAACTTGACCAAAATCTGCTGGAGTTTTTTTAATTGGTTTTGTAACATTTTTATTTGTAATAGAATCAATTACTTTTTCTTCTGTTTTTATATCAGGTTTAATAGCTTCAACAGTATAACCATCTTCTTTTGCTTTAGCTATATTTTCTGCAGTATTTTCTACATTTTCTATTTTACTTCCATCTTTTTTTATAATTGTTATTGTATCAATAGATTTAGAAGTAGTTTCATTGTTAGAAGGTGCGATTGCTTTAGAATCTTCAGTAGAAGTTTTAGTACTTGTATCTAATTTTAATCCTATAGCCATTTCATTTTTAACTTGAGTAAGTAAATTACTTGACTCACCTGGTTTTAATTTTAATAATCTATCTTGTAATTTATTAATAGCATCTGCTTCTGAATCATTTTTAAATTCAGGGTCATTAGCTATAGCTATTTTTTTTAATGTTTGATAATATAAAGAACCAACTGTTTTTCTATTAGAAGAATTAATTGTTACACCACCTCCATCTTCTTTATAAATAAAATCGTTATCTAATCCGACAACAGAAAAAGGAACAAAAGCAACAACATTTTGTCTATCTTTCCAAAAACCTTTAGTTTGTGAAGTACTTAATTCACTAGAGTAATCTCTTAATCTAGTAGTAATTTTGTTTGTTGTTTCTGGTGAACTAAAATTAGTTCCTATATTAGTTGCATCAGAATCTTTATTAAATAAATATTCATTAGTTAAATAATCAATAGCTTGATTATCTAATAATACTAAATGATTATTTACTGTTTTACCTGATTTTTTAAATCCAATAATTGCTCCATTTTTATTACCTTGTTCATAAACAAATAATTGTTTTGGTAATGGAATATTTAAATCAGCCATAACTCTTAAAGTTGTATCAACTGATTTTTTATTAATAGTACTAATATCTTTTTTTAAAGCTTCTCTTAAATCTTTAACCTTAGAATCTTTTTTCCATTTTTTAAATAGATAAGTATTAGCTACTTCTGGTTCAGAACCAAATTCAAATCCTCTTGCTTCATTACTATCAGTTTGAGTAGCTATTTCTTTAGCTGCAATAGCTCCAGTTTCACCATCTTTATTTTGTTCAATAACTAATTTAATTTCTTTATCTCTTTTTCCTAAGATAGCATTAATTAATTTACTATCTCCTCTAGCATTTTCAAGTGCTTTTTTATATCCAGCAGTAATAGCATTAATATCTGTTTTTAATTTAGTATCTAATGCATCTCTTGAAGTAGATGTTTTAAAATCTACTATAGATTTATCACCAAATGTTGATAATATTTTATTTAATTCATTTGGATTTTCTTTGTATAATGTTTGATATTGTAATAGTAACTGTGGATTAGTTTCCATTAAATAAGCTTTACCATAGTCACTAGGGATAACAGGTGTTTCACTTCCTTCAAACTTAGCATTAACAGATTGAATAGCTTTATATTTTTTATTTTCATCTTCAAAAGATTTTAATTCAGACTCATACTTTTTAGTCTTCATATCAATATATAATTGTCTGTCAGCTTGTAACTCAGCTCTTCTATCTTTTAATCTTTCTTGAGTAGCTGTTGTATCTGCATCAACAAATCCTTTTGTAAACGATGCTATATCTCCAAAATTAATTGCCATTATTCTTCATCCTCTATTTTAGTTGCTTCTTTAACTTTACCAGGTAATTCTGTTTTAATTCTAGATAACAAACTTTCATTAACAACATCTGCATCAGGTTTAGTTATTCTAGGTTCGTCTGTTTTTTCATCAGGTATACCATCTCCATCCATATCTACTGGTGTAACATCATCACCAGGAATTTCTGTATCAGGGTCATCTTCTTCACCTTCATATAAAACATAATCTTTTATTTCAGCATAATCAGCAATAGAAATTAATAAATAAATTGTAGGTTCAATCATTGCTAACATTAAGTCAGGATTGTATTGACCAGCAGTATAACCTTGATATAATATTACTTGAGCAATTTCATCTATAGGAGTTCCACTATCTATAAGTTTAATTAAGTCTGGTAATTTATCTTGGTCAGTTAATAATAAATATAAAGCTTCCATTGCTCTATCTTCATTAACATACTGAGGTGGTCTTTCCCATGACTTAGCATTATCAGGAGAACTTGTTAATGATTCACCAGGAATAGGAGCATCAAAACCTCCTCTTGGTTCTCGTTCAATAAGTTTTTTATCTATTGGTTCAGCCATTATGTTCTATACTTCCTTACTTTGTTTGCTATACCTTTCGGTTGTTTTACAAATTGTTTACCTTGTGATTTACCTTTTCTTTTAGCAGCAGTTGTTCTTGCATACTCAGAAGAAGATAAACTTTTTATTGCTGCACTTGGTAAATATCTTTCGCCTGTTTTACTTGAGGGTTTACCAGACTTTGTTCGCCATTTTTGTTTACCCCAATTTTTTAAACTCTGTTGAGATTTAGCTAATACCATTTCTATACCTTATGTTTTTTCTGCACTTCAAATTTAGCTGATAAACTAGCACCTTTATGAGGTACAAACTTACCAGTATGTTTCATTAACTTATAATTATTTTTTCCTTTTTTCATCCAATGAAATCCTTGAGGTGCTTTTATATTTTTATCTGTCATTATGATTTATAACCTCCACCAGCTTTCTTATAAGCTTTAGCTAGTGCTTGTGCTTTTCTTGCACTCCATTGTCCAGCTCCTGTACCATGAGAAGCTTGTGATTTTATTCTACTAAATATTTTTTTTCTCATTGTTGGTTTTGTATAATTACCTGCTTTATTAACAGCCATATTCTTATTTCCTTTTTATTTTTTAAAAAAAGTATTATGATGTATAATACGATTCTCCACTATTTAACAAATTCATATTTTGATGATATGATAATAATCTATTTGCTGCATCTTGACCATAAACTTTTGCAACTAAACTACCACCTTGAGAACCTTCTTGGTCAGTACCACTATAAGTAGACATAGCCATATCAATTTTACTTGTATCTAAAGTTAAAGGTATATCACCTTGTGCTTGTGGAGCATCTCCACTAGGTGCTAAAATACTTTTAGTTAAATCTTTTAATTTTTTTGCATTCTTTTGAAAGAAATTTTTAGTAGCTGGTTGTTTACCAAATGTTTCATTACCATTAAATACATAATTAGCAGCATCACCACCTCCTTCAATAGGACCAACTAATCTATAATCACCAGTTTGTGATAAGTTAGGTATCTCTGTTTTAATTTGAAATTTTTGTGAACCAGTATAATCCATATCTCCAGCATACTCCATAATATCATTACGATAACTTGATGCTGCTTTATTACTTTCTACAAATGAACCAATTTGTTCATCATTAATATAAGTGTCCATTTCTAAAGCTTTGTTTTTAATATCAGTAAACATTCGTTTTGCATTTGTACCAAAACCATCTAGTCTAGTTTTATAAGCATCATTAATTACATCTGATACAATTGTGTCAGCTTGAACACCAGCAGCATTAGTTCTAGTAAACCATCCACCAGATTCTGTTAAACTTTTCATATTTACTTGTCCAGCTTCTAAAACACCTGTTTTTAATTTATCAGCAACAAGAGTATTATCCAGTAACATTGGACCTTCTGCTGCTTGACCTAAACCAAATACTTCTGATTGTCCAGTTTTAGCTGTTTTAAATTTAGGACTAACTGATTTTAATTTTTCTTTAGTTGCATTATATAATCTTTTAGCACCATCTGAAATTCTAGAAAAAATATTTGTTCCACCTTTAGGTGCAAACTTTTGAAATGTTTTACCTATTACATCAGTAATACTTTTTTTAGCTATTGACATACCAGTATTAAAAGCTTGATAACCTAATCTTATTTGATTACCAACAGTACCTACAGCTCTTAAAAATACATTACTCGAAGACATAGCTGCAGTAGTTGCAGTACTTAAACCAGCTAAAGCATAAGGCATAGCAATAGACAAAGCAATCATTCCAACAGGTCCAAGCTTGTTAGTTATTTTAGAAACACCTTTCATAACAGCTTTACCTATTTTCTTAACTTTTTTAACAGTTTTTTTAACTATTTTTGTAATAGGTTTAGTTACTTTTTTAACTGTTTTTGTTATTTTTTTTACTACACCACCCATGACCAGCTATCCTTTGTTTTTTGTTTCATAATTGTTCTTATCGTATCATTATTATTTAATCTTATCCAATGAATATTTTTATTTAATCCCATTGATTTAACTGCATTATTTTTTAACCACTTCATAATGTTTTTAATTTGTTTAGTTGCAACAAAATCAACATGAAGCATTATGTCTCCATCATTCCATCTTTTAATTATACCAGTTTTTAAAAAATGTAATTCTGTTTCTTTACTAACATATGCCCAATTAGTAAAACCTATAAGTTTATTATTCTTATAGTGTGTTTTATATTGAGATAATGATAAAGAAGGTATAATTGATTTAGCAATTTCTCTATCAGTATAAGAGTCATACTTAGAAAACTTTCTATATAACTTTATTATCTCTATTATATCATCAGAATTGACCATTGTCAATACTTACCTATTTACTATTTACCCCAGTTATCCCAAATCTTATAAGCAAAATTACCAAGACTTTCTAATTGTTTTCTTTTAGCATCATCTTCAGCAGCTTCACTTTGTAATGCAGCTATTGTTAGTCTAGTTTTTTGTTCATTTGCATTTTGTCCTGCATCATATTCCCACTTAGCTGAATCTCTCATTTCTTGCCATAAGAATGATAAACCTTGATTACTTAAATTAAATGAGTTCATAGCATTAGCTTGATTAACAGCATTTTCTCCTGCAGTATTAGCTGTATTTAAATTTCTTCTCCATGCAACATTTGATTGTTCAACTGCTAAAGAGTTTTGAACATTAAATTGATTTCTATTATATTCAAGTTGCTCATTAAATTGTCCAATCTGAGAGTTAAGAGTTTCTTCTAGTCTTTGTGCTTCTAAATCATTACCTTGATTTAAAGCTGCAACTCTATTTGATTCAGTAATATTAAATTGTGTCATTGCATCATTTCTTGCAGAGTTTTGAATATCAATTGTACTTGCTAAATTATTCATAAATTCAGTAGCTTGATTTTGACTTGATGCATTAAATTGTGCTGAAGCATTTGCTGCAGCTTGATTAGATAACATTGCTTGTTGTCTATTTTGTGTATTTAAAACTTCAGATTGTTGAGCATTAGTTAAATTAGTCATATCCATTTGTAAAAATGCTTGAGCATTAAGTACTGCTTTTTGTTGAGCATTAGATAAATTTTGCATATCCATTGTAGCTAACTGTACAGCATTTTGCATAGTAGCTTGTTGAGTATTATTTAAACCTGTAAGTTCAAATGTTTTATATAAATTAGAATTTGATATTGCAGTTTGTTGTGCATTATTTAAATTTAAAACATCGAATCCTGCAACTGTTTGAGCATTAGCTAAAGCAGTACCTTGAGCATTATTTAAATTAGCCATACTCATTTGTTGAGTTAACTGTCCTTGACTTAAACCAGCTTGTTGTACATTTGCTAAGTTAGCTAATCTTACTTGTTGATTCTGTGCAGCACCAGCTATAATAGCTTGTTGCTCATTCATAGCATTTAGTTTAGTTAGTTCTTGAGAAAACTGACCATTCATCATCTTAGCTTTCATATCATTCTCAGCATTTACTAATTGAGTTTGAAAGCTTTGTTGTGCTGATAATACTGATGCTTGCTGTTCGTTAGTTAAATTTTGTGATGCTCTTTGTTGTAGAGCTGTAGCATTTGATTGTGCAATAGGTAATGCTGATTGTATAATTGCATTTACTAAAGCATCTCTACCAATAGAAGATTTACTTAATCCTCTTGCTGCTAAATTCTTTTCAACATTTTCAACAGCACCTCTTGCCCATGTAGGAATACTACCAGTATCAATACCATTTAACAAAGATGTTATTTGTGTAGATACTAAAGCATCTGTAGGTAGTGATGCTACTTGTGCTTGAACTGCAGTAGGTTGTTGTTGTATTGTTGCTGTTAATTGTGCAGGATTACTTGCAACTGCTGCTGTGATAGCACCAGGTAATGTTGCAGTTTGTCCAGATACTGTTGCAGCAGTACCACTTATTACTTGAGCTAAAGCTCCTGTAGATAATTGTCCTGAAGCTGCTTGAGCAATTGCTGAATTTGTTGGTCCACCAGTAACACCTGTAGCAGTACCAGATAAACTTCCAGTAAGAGAAGCTACTTGAGCATTAGTTCCAACTGTACCTTGTTGTGCTGTACCTGTTTGTGCAGTACCTGTAGTACCTGTCATTGTTGATACATTAAAAGCTGAAGGACCTCCTGTTTGAGCTGAAGTACCAGTAGTTGGAGCTGCTATTGCACTTTTAGTAACATTTGAATCTGCAATAGTTCCTGGCGAAGACATTGTTTGTCCAGCCATTAATTCATTTGATTGTAAACCTTGTGCAGTATATCTTTGTGTAGCAGAACTTGCTAACTCAGGTGATTTAATTTGGTCAGTAACATATTTATCTATATTCTGATTTCTAGTTCCTAATCCACCTTGTTGTGGTTGAGAAGCACTAGGAATATTTTTAAAATCTCTAGCAACATCACCAGTAGCATATTTTTTTCTTCTAATTCTTTTTATTTTTGTTAACATTGTTTTCCTTAATTATAAATAAAATTGTATATTCCACTAATAGCACCTGCTATAATAAGTAATACCCAAATTGCACCTTTGCCTTTATTAATATCAGCTCTTAAACATTTAGTTTCACTTCTAAGTTCTTTTATTTCTCTTACTAAAAAATCTATTTTAACTTCAGTAGCTGATTTTCTTGGCATTATCTTCCTTGTCCTTTATAAATCTTTACACCTGTTTGTCTTCGTTTATGTTTATTCATAGTACTTGTATTTGGTCTTCGACCAGTTGAACTACCTTTTGCTATTCGTTCATGTTCAACATGAGACTTAAATTTCTTTGCCATATTTATTTATAAGGCTAGATATTTCTACCTAGCCTTTAAGTATTTATAAAATTATTGTGTTAGCTTCATCTTCAGTTAATGCTTCTCCTGCAATTAACTTTGCTTTAGCACTAGCTTTTAAGTCTGCTTTAGCTTGTGCTTCTTCTTCTGCTGTTGGTATATTTACTAATTCAGCTTCAATATCTGCATTTGATATTGGTGTTGTGTCATTGTGCCAAACTAAAGTATTTATATCATCGTCTGTAATTGAAACTTCAGCATTAGGATTTATTTTTTGTATTGCTTTTATTATTCTGCTCATATTTATTTCTCCTTAACTTGCAAATTCAAATATTGATAATTGTTTAAAATTAATTTTTGCTGTATCACCACCATCCACATTAGCATGATAACGAACATTATAAGTAACTGCTGATGTTGTATTTGGACTATCGTAAAGTTGTATAGCAGTTGGATTTTCAACTGAATAACTATTAACAAATTCATGTTGCATATCTGAAGCTGACATATGATTTCCATCTCTAAAAATTGCATAACTAGTTCTTCTAGAATCATTGTTATTTCCACCTTGAAAAGTGCTTAATACAAGAAATTTACTTGATGTTGAAGCAGGTGTTATTGTAAGAGTTGAATTAGATGCTTGATAACTTGATGAGGTTGTAGTTTCATTTGATTGATTGTAATGATTGTAAAAAGCAAGAAGATGTCCACCACCTGCATCTGTCCAACTTGGGTTAGCACCAGAGCCACCAGTTTGTAATACTTGACCACTTGTTCCTGCACCTAATCTTTGCAGACCAGAGCCATCACGATAAACTAAATCGCCTTGTGTAGTTAATGTTGTTGTTAAGTCAGTTCCATTAGTACCATTAGTACCTGCTGAACTCATTATATTCCAATAAGTACCATTACTTACTGCGTTGCCTTGTGATGCTAATATACAAACATAACTAGAGCCACTAGATGACACTACATCATCTACTGCGTAAGCTGTGCTATTGTTATAAGCACCTTTCCAGTTGAATTTGATAGCACCTAGATTTACTGTTGCCATATTTGTTTTCCTTTATATTGTTGCTATTAAATTGCCATTTGAATCAATGCTAAATGTAAAACCACTAGCACTAAATAAAGTATCATCAAATGTGGCAAATGTTGCACTTGAGATACTGTCTGTACCCTGATTAGTCGTTGTTATAATTAACTGACCATCTGAATTTTTACTAAAACCATAAACTTCTGCTGAACTAGCATTACCTAATTCCCATGCATTTCCTGCATCATTTACTTTAACTACATTTCCTGCTGCAATTCCAGAAGTACTGAATGAAGAAGGCTTAACTGTATTGTCTGCTGGTGTTGTAATAAAACCTGTACCCATGTGATAAATAAAATCACAAGTATCTGAATCTGTTAATGCACCACTAAATGTAATTGTAGAACCATTAACTGTAAAGTTACCATATTGAACTACACCATTAATTGATACTACCATTGTATCTGCACTAGATGGTGTAAATGCTACACTACCTTTAGTTAAATTATAAGGACCAGCACCTGTTGCAGTAGATGGTGTTATAGCATCTAGTTTTTCAACATTACTAAATCTATCTAAATTTTGTCCTATATAAGCCATTTATTTATTTTCCTTTATTTTAATTTATTATGGAGTTACTAAAGTTCCATTAGTTGACCATTTAATTGCAGTTTCAGAACCAATAGTTGATGTTGTGTGAGTTCCAGTTATAGTTGATGCACTATAATCAGCAGTTAATAATCTTACAATAACAACTCCATCTCCACCATGACCTGCCGAACCACCGAAAGTGTGTTGACCTCCACCACCTCCACCTAGTCCATCAGTTCCATTTGCACCAGTTCTACTTCCTGTTTCATTTCCACCTGCTCCTCCACCACCTGCTCCACCAGAGCCAGAGTAAGAAGTACCACCAACAGCATCTCTAGCTGCACCTCCTCCTCCACCTGCGTATGTTACTGCTGAACCTGTAATTGAATTTGATAAACCTGCACCACCAGAACCTGCAATATTAACAGTAGTTGATGAACCACCAGAAGCACCTGCTCCTCCACCTCCTCCACCATCATAATATTGTGTACCATAGTGATTTCCAGTTCCACCTGCATTACCTTGACCAGAAGTTCCTGCTCCTCCTACTCCATTATCAGAGTGTCCACCACCACCAGAACCACCTGCAGCTCCTGCAACATTGCCACCAGAACCACTACGACCACCATGTCCACCACCTATTGATGTAATAGTTGTTATACCAGAACCAGATAATACAGAATTTTGACCACTATTTGTAGCTGCTCCTCCTACTCCTCCTGCTCCTACTGTAATTGAATAAGTAGTACCAGAGTTTAAAGTTATAGCTGTGCCACCATAGTTAGTTAAATAACCACCTGCACCACCACCACCAGATACTTGACCATTATTAGCACCAGAAGATACATAACCTCCACTTCCTCCACCTGCTACAACCAAGTAAGTTACACCTGTTCCTATAAAATAAGATGAAGTTAATGAAAATGCTCTATCAACTGTTTGTGCTTCTTGGTCTGTTGCTCGTAATGTAAAATTGTAAAGTTGAGCAGTAGTTGAACTACCACCAAAATCTGTTGTTGTTATTGCACCTGTACTAGGATTTAAAGTACAATTAGCTTCACTTGAATTTGTTAATACATTTGTTGTTTCAGAAAATGTTATAGCACTATCTGAACTAGCTGCAACTGTTGCAACTGCTCCTGAAAAATCCCCAGCTATAGTTCCTAATGAACCTGCATTTGTACTAAATGAAGGTGCTGTAGATGCTGTTATAATATTGTTTGAACTTCTTCCTGCATTACCATCAGGATTTTCTACTCTTACAAAATAGTTTCCTAATGCTAAAGTTAAATTAACTGAAAGTGTTGTAGCATTTGTTAATGATACTGTATTAGCATTTGTAATAGCACCTGTATCTGATTTAACAAATTGTACTTGTGGTATAGCAACAAAATTTGTTCCTGTAATATTTATTGTTGTAGCTGTAGCAGGTGCAATTGTTTGTGCTACATTAGCTACAGTTGGTTTTGTTTCACCTACTGTTACACTTCCACCTAGACTAACAGCACTTCCATTAATTGTAATAGAAGAGTTATTTAATCCTGTATTTTTTACTTTTGTTCTTGCCATATTATTTTATTATCCTATCTCGCAGTAGCTGGGTTATCTCCGACTAGAGGTTCTTCGGCTATTGCCATGTAAATGTATGTATCTCCACTTGCATTACTATCTCCTGCTCTCCTAATTTTGAAACCATTAGATAAAAAATCTATAAAATTAGTTGATGATGAGCCATTATCACCAGAGGAACTATCTGGAAATAATCTTTTTTGAATTACATTACCAACACCATCTGTAGTATTTCTTTTATTATCAAAAAGTTCCCAAGAATAACCTGCTTGAGTAGAATTTTTTGCTATAACGAATGCAGGTTTGAAACCCAAATACACGAAATTTCCATCAGCATTATTGGTACCAACATAAGAACCAAACTTGCTGTAACCAGTTTTTTCTGCGAAGCAGTAGGCAATATAATTTTGACCATTTGTATTTGTTCTGCCATGTGTACCAAAAGTTATTAAAGAAGATGTTGGTTCAGTATCATTAAATATTTCTGGAACTGTTGATGTTGCACCAGTACTGTTTAAATCTATTTTTTTAGTTGCACCTAAAGATGCATGATAAACTGTCCAATCATCTGCACTACTTAAAATTTTAAAAATCATCATTTTAGGAACAGCACCCAAACCATGACCAATCGTTGCATTATTTGTGCCATTTCCTGTATATGTAGATATTGAAAATCCTGCTGTAGTATTTACTGATGTGTATGTTGTATTTATAGAACCATCTGTATTTGATGAACCTTGACCATTTGCTTTCCAGTTCCATGATGCGTATGTTCCAGAACTTTTATTTACATTATCAAGATTTCCTAAAGAAAAACCATCACTATTAAAAGCAGTTACAGCATTTGTATCTGTACTTTCAGCATAAGTACCATCTGGTGAAAGTCTTTTTCCTGCACCTCTTACTGCGTCATAAGCCATGTGATTTTCAGCTATATCTCTTTGTTTAATCCATACCCAATCTGGCTGAAATCCCACAGACGAAATTGATTGTGTTGAACCATTACCTGTATAAAGTTTAGTATTAAAATAATCAGAAGGTTTTTTAATTGTAGTGTATGCCATAATTATAAATTTAATCCTTTTGTTGATAAAGCAGTATAACCTGTTGGTACATCATATTCAAATATTCCATTTCCAGATGCGTTAGTTCCTGCACTAGATACTGCTGTAGTTCCGAAGTAGCCATTGCCAAAGTTAGCATGAGCAGCATATGTAGAAGTACCAGACCTATCACCATTACAGAAATAAAAATTTCCATCTCCTACTGTAATACCAGAAAAATCTGTACCACCAGAATTTTCTAATGTTCCATTTTTATAAAAATAAATTCGTTTATTATCCATATCTACAGCAACTCCTATTATATCATTAGCTGTATATGTATTTTCTACTGTTGAAGATGCGTTATTTACTTCTATATGACCATTATTAATGTAACTAACACTTCCACAATTTTTTGGATTTTGAAGCATATATCTACCTACAGCAGATGGAGAAGGTTGAGTTACAATTCCAAATTCAATATTACCACTAGCACCACTTGTTGGTTTAAATTCAGCATAAAATTTACCTGTACTATTACCTAAACTAGATATTACTGGTCGTCTTTCTATATTTGAACCATGTGCAACTGAAGTATTTCCATTTGATAATGTAACATCTAAATTATCAGCTATACCATTCCATGTAGCAAAAACATTGCTTGGATTATCTTCTGTTTTTGTAAGTGTACCTGAAGCCGACCAGTTATTAGAATTAGATGATTGGTCTGTAATTGTGTTTCCATCTTTTAAAATTGTAAAACCATTTGTACCAAGTGTAAAACTAGGAGAAGTTTTAATTTTCCAAACACCATTAGCATCATATTCTCCAAATATTGTTGGTGCTAAAGCATAACCATCTGAAAAATGAACATGACTCATAGAACCAGAAAATCTCATACTTGCATCATTACTACCATATTGACCTATAGTATGATTTATAGCACTATTAAATATAGGTTCATAATTGAGTGGTGGATTTGTATCTGTTGCAAAAGAAGTTTCTTCAACTCCATTTACATACATTCTCATTCTATTACCAGCAGTTGAATTTGCACTATCCCAAACACATTGTAAATGATACCAACCTGAAGTATCTCTAAATTTTCTATTAGTAGTTAATCTTCCATTATTATTATTACCTGTATATATAGAAAATGCAAATTGGTCATCAGGTGTAAAAAATATTGAGTTTTCATTATTACCTGCAAGATAAGTATGAAATAACCAATTATTACTTCCTAGATTTGCTCTTTTTACCCAAGCACTCCATGTCCATTTTCTTCTGTCACCTGCTGCAAATGTTCTTTCTAAATATGTTGTACTAGTAGCCATTAGTTAAATTGTCCTCCACCTGTTGCACCAAATGATGATGTCAAACTAAAACTTCTGTCTGCTGTTTGACCTTCTGCATCTGTAATTCTTAAAGTAAAATTGTATGTAGTTGATGTAGTTGAACTACCACCAAAATCTGTTGTTGTAATCGCACCTGTTGTAGAATTTAAAGCACAGTTTGCTTGAGATGCATTAGTTAATACTGAAGTAGTTTCTGAATATGTAACTGCACTATCTGAAGTACCTGCAACTGTTGCAACTGTTCCAGAAAAATCTCCTGAAATAGTTCCAAGTGTACCTGCTGCAGTTGTCCATGATGGAGCTGTAGATGCTGTAATAATATTACTTGAACTTCTACCTGCATTACCATCTGGGTTTTCTATTCTAACATAATAGTTACCTGTAGCTAAAGTTACATTAACTGATAAAGATGTTGAACTTGTAAATGAAATTGAATTAGCTACAGTTACTGAACCATCTGTTTTAACAAATTCTACTTGTGGTATTGATACAAAATTTGTACCAGTAATAGTTATATCTGTTGCAGTAGCAGGAGCAATTGTTTGTGATACATTTGCTACAGTTGGTTTAGTTTCTTGTGCATCTACCCATGATAATTGATTATTTACATTACCATTAGTAGCAAGTACTTGTCCACTTGTTCCAACTGATGTTGGTAAAACCAAATTATAACTTTGCCCTGCAGAATGTGCAGGTCCAGCTATTGAAACTCCATGTGAATTTTGTGAGCAATTAAGAACTAATTTTCCATCAGCACTTGAACCATCACCTTTAATAGTTAGTCCAGGTGTAAATTCTGTTTTAGCATTTGTTATTGCATCTGCATTTACTTTAACTTCAGTAACAGCATTAGTAGCTAGTTTGTCTGCTGAGACAATACCATTATTTAAATCTGCTGCTGTTAAAGCTGCGTTTGCAGGAGTTCTTCCAACATATGCCATATTATATTATTTCCTTATTATGCTGAGATAGTATCTACAACACTAGTAATTATATCAACAGAGTTTGCAGCAGAAGCATAAGCTTCAACTGAATCACCAGTTTGTAATACAACTTTAGAGCCACCATCAATTAATTCTAAAGAACCACCTGTAGGGATAGGTGCATCTTTAATAATAAAATATGTGTCACTTCCATTTTTAACATATACAGAAACATTAACTGCAGTTCCAGAAGTATTCGCACATCTAACACCAATGATTGCATCATCAGAATTAGCTGCTGTTCTTAATACTGTTGGAGATGCAACTAAAGTTATATCGTCATGTAAAGTTCTTTCAAAATCTTGTGCCATAGAATTATCCTAATTATACCTTTTTTTTATCTTATTGTCAACACAAATTATAAAGCAATTGCCATTGCTACAGCAAATCCTGCTGAAGCTTTAGTAGCAATATCAGTAGTTGCTGTATTGATTTGTGTTTGTATTGCTGAAGTTACACCATTAATGTAACCAAATTCAGTATTATCTACTGAACCATCTCCTACTAAATTAGCATTTAATCTAGCACTTGAATCTATTGTTGCTTGTTTACTATTTATCTGTGTCTGAGCATTAGAAGATAAACTATTAATAAACTGAAATTCTGTACTTGTAACTGAACCATCTGCAATTTTAGTTGCATCAATAGCTGCTGCTGCTTTAATATTAGCATTCTCAATATTAGTAATTGAGTTACCAGTACCATCTGCATCAATAGTTTTATTTGTTAATGTGTCAGTTGAACTAGCAGTAATTAAGCCATTTGTTAATGTACTTAAATTTACAGCATTACCATTAGTAATAGTTAAATTTGGTGTTGAAAAACTTAATGTTTGATTATCTGTTTCTGCAGTTAAATAACCTGCATCATTTGTCCATTGTGATATATTACCAGTTTTATTACTTAAAGCTTGTGAGCCAGTTAATGTAACAACTGAATTATCAATAGCTATATCATTTGCATTAGCTGTAATACCTGTACCACCTACAACATCTAAAGTTACATCACCAGATGTTCCACCACCTGTCATACCAGCACCAGCTACTACTGAAGTAATATCTCCAACTGGTATAGTTGCTACTTGAGTATCTACATATGCTTTAATTGATTGTTGTGAAGCAACTGATGTAGCAGAATCAGATGACATATTATCTTCATCTTTAAATGCTGTACCACTAATTGCTGTATTAATAACTGGACTTGTTAAAGTTGGAGCTGATAAAATTTTATTTGTAAGAGTATCTGAAGATGTTCTTGCAACTAAAGTATCTGCTCCAGAAGGAATTGTAACTGTTCCACCATTTGTAATTGAAGCAATTGTTGGAGTAGTTAAAGTTTTGTTTGTTAAAGTTTGTGCTGTAGTTTTATCAACAACAACTGCTGTATCAATTGCAAAAGTCATTGTCTGTGCAGAGCCAGTAGTATCAATACCAGTTCCACCAGTAAAAGTAAGTTCTTGTGTAGTTAAATCAACTGATTGATTACCACCAGTATCACCTTCAAAATCTAAATCTGAACCACCAACTTGTGCATCAACATAAGTTTTAATTGCTTTAGCTGAAGCTACTGTATCATCACTTCCTGAAACAGCAGTTAAATCTGTATCTACATCTGTTATTGCTGTAGCACTTCCTATTACTAAACCATCTAAAGTTACATTACCATCAAAGTAACCATCTTTAAATTGTAAAGTTGAAGTACCTAAATCAATATCATTAGTAGTAGTTGGAACAATTACACCATCTTGTAATCTAACTTGTTCTACTGAACTTCCACCAACATTAACATTAAATTCTAAATGATTATTTGAAGAATCTATAATAATTTTATTTAAAGGAGTACCTACACCTGAATCACCAAGTATACTAATAACTGGACCATTAGCTGCAGTACCATCATGTTTATGTCCTGCTGTATTTCCTGAACCATTATTGAATGCTGCTACAAGAGCATTAAATTCATTATTTAAATCTGCTGCATCAATTGTTAAAGTATCTTGAATTTCTGCTGCACTCTGTCTTTGATATCCTGCCATATTATCTTCTTCCTCCTGCTATAAAAGATACGAATAAACCATTAACTGCATAGGCAGCATTCGTATCATTACTAAAAAATCTAAAGTTATTAGAAAAACCACTTCCTGTTACAATCATTCTTTTACTTGGTAATGTTACTGCACCATAAGTAGATGTTCCATAAACTGCATTTCCAAAATTTGAAGTAGCAGCTAAAGAACCTACATTAACTGAACCTGGTTGAGGTACATCTGTAGATTCAAAATCATATCTAATTCTCATTTTTAAATCTGGTTGAGTTCCTTCTGGTTTAATATTTGCTTTAACTGCGTAAAGACTTTTTCTTAAACCATTATCACCATAATCCATATCTGGTGTTTGAAACCTAGCACTAATATTTGCTCCATCAAAATTGTTACCTTTATCTATTTCATAGATGTAACCATTTTCATTTGCACCAAACTTAACTTCTTCGTTTTGAGGATTTAACTCTGAAGCACAAAATTTTAAATCCATTCCTTTTGCTTCGCTCCACTCAAAAGCAGGAACTCCATTTGCATCAAATTTAAAAGTTCCTATAATTCCTAATTGTCCAGATTGTCCTTGACCACTTTTATGATAGAATAATCTATACTGACTTCTTTCTCTAATAACCATACTAGAGATAGTAAACTGTTGAATATTTGCTAATAGATTATTTATTAAAGGTAAAATTTTTCTACTAATAGAACCAATTTCAACATCATCAATTCTAGCTGTACCAGCAACTGTTCTTAATCCATCAGGTGCTAAGAAGATTAAATCTCCTCCAATCTCCTGAATTGAGTTACCATTTACACAACCTATATTTTTGGTTATAGACTTAATTATAGGGGTAGAATCAAGACTTGTCAACTCAAATATACTATTTTTACAGAATATAATTAAGCTGTTTCTAAATACTTTAATACCTACAATGATATCTCCAACATCTATTTCACCTGCTGAAGAACCTTCAAAGTCATATGGCTTTAATCTAGCACTATAAGCTACTGTACTTGTTGAAGTTGTTTGTCCTGCTACTACTAATCTTTCTGAAAATATTTCACATATCTTAGGATTAGAAGGAGCTGGAGATTCTAGTTCTTCAAAGTAATAATTATTAACACCATTTACTACTCTTACTTGAAACTCAGCAATTTTATTTGTACTATCAACAATATATAAACTACCATAAGCACCATCAGATTCAAATGTAGCAAATTTATTATTAGTTTGATTGTTTCTTGTTATAGTAGTTGCACCAACTAAAGCAGAACCTATAACTCCACTTCTCTTTACAACTTGATTTGAAGCTGTTGTTTGTACATTACTATCTAATGTTAATACTGTATTACTTGTAATTGATAATACTCTATAATTAATAGAGTTAATTTGAATTCTATCATTAACAGCAAACTCAGTTGTAAATGCTGTACCAGTTCCTGTAACTGTTGCTGAACCTGCACTAACTGCTACTGTTCCTGTTTTAGTTACATAAGTATCTTTATTAATTTGAAGCCAAGTAATACCATCATCTGACCAAAATATTCCTGAACCTTGACAAGCTACAACACCACCTGCATAAGGTGTTAGTCCTGTAATAATATCTGTAAGAGTTCCTGAAGGAGCTGTTGAATTTGAACCACCCCATTTAGTATAACCATTAATTCTTCTATAACCACCTGTTGTAGATGATTCAAAATTTTCTAATATAGTTGCAGCACCTGGAGTTCGGAACAAAGCATGAGAGCTTGATACTAAATCCAAACCTCCTGCAACAGTAATTGAAGCTCCTTGTGTTGGCATAATTTATTATCCTATGGTAGTAAGTAAGTAAACCTTACATCTGACATATATTGTGGCTGTGGTGAATTTAAATTATCAGCCATATTTTGTAATCCTTTTTTATATTCATCTAAAGCTAATTGTGATTGTGCAATGTTATCTTTAAACTGATATAAATAATATCTAGCTCTTGCTAGTAAAACTGGTTTGTATTGTTCTGGAAATAAAACTGTATCTGTATCTGCTGATAAAGCAGTAGGTCTATTATAAGCAAAGAAATGAATATTATAAACTTTATCTGGTATAGGAGATAATCCAAATCTTCTACCATCTGAACTTCTTATAACTCTTACTGGAGTTGCATAAGTATTTGTTCTAGCTGCAGCTTCTTCCGATTGTGCATAATTACTTCTCCAAGTAGTTAGAGTTGTAAAAGGTAATTTATTAATTGTAAATGGAGCATTTGTATCTACTAAAGTAAACATATCCCAGTTTACTGAATCAAAGTCTGCATCAATATTAGCTGACCCAGCTTTTAATAAATAAAATCTTTGACCTGCAACTGTTGGTACAATTGTATTTCCATAATAAGGGTCATCAGGTACATCTGAACTTAACCATGACCAATCATCAACAGCATCAACAATATCAAAGTAAGCTCTGTTAACTACATTAGCTACTTGTTTTTGTATTCCAACTGCTGAAGCTACTGTTGTAACTTCTGGTTCATTTAATTCTACTAATAATTCATTTACGAATGTTTTATAATCTTTTGCCATTTAACAGTTCCATGCCCTTAATGATTTGTTAATTCTTGAGTTAGGGTCTCTAGCAGTTTTTTTGGAAGTCAATTTCTTTTTCATTCCTTTCATCCTCGCACAGAAGGATGCCCTCCTTTTGTTTCCCTTAACTTTACTAGGTGCTTTAAGATTTCTTTTCTTACCTGTTTTAGTTTTACCTTTATTGTAAGATGCTCTACCTTTAGCATTTAAACCACCTTTAGGGTTTTTGCCTTCTTTCCTTGTCCATGCAGGAGATGACATTAATCCCATAATTCTTACTTCTTCTTATAATTCTTTTTATCTTTATTTTTTACTTTACTAATAGTGATAACCATAGCACCACCACCATGTCCATAATTTTTTCTTTTAACTTTTCCACCATGTTTCATCATTGGCTTTTTTTTCATTCCATATCCTGGCATATTATTTCCTTATATAATTATTGCAATAATTAATATTACAACAGCTACTGCTATTGCTTTTTTGTGTTCTGCTATAATGTGGGGTATATGTTCTTTTAATCTCATTATATATTTCCTTTAAGTTAATGAAAGGGGGATTGCTCCCCCTAACATTTAATTATTGATTAGTCTATTTTAATAATACCAGCACCAACTGATGCAGTATTAAGTACTTTTCTTCCATATACATGAAGACCTCTTACTTGGTCTGCAAATGTAGTAGGACTTCTAAAAGACTCAACTGTGTTCATTGCTGATGCACATGATGTACTTCTCATATGACCAAATAAAACAGAAGGTACTGCAGCACCTGCACCACCAACTACTTGAGATAGAGTATTAAGAGATTTGTACATAGCAAATCCTCTAACTAAACCAGAAGCTACAAGACCATTTCTTAAAGAACCTTTACCTGCATTGTAATCAATCGATAAAAGTTTAGAAGAAGTATCTGCTAATTGGTTATAAAAGCTAGGAGCTGCAACAAACCATCTGTTATCTTCAGGGTTGTTGTTTTCATCCATAACTTGAGCTGCTGAACTCATAAAGTTAAGAGGGTCTACTTCACCTGCTGCGTGTCCAATATCAATCGGAGCTGCAACTGAACCAAAGATAGCTGCTTTAGCTGCATTACCTGCTGGTGTTAGAACTGCTGTAGCTGCAATAGCTTCATCATACATATTATCTAGAACTTCTACATCCATAGCATCTTTTAATTGATAAGCTGCGTTATTAGATGCGACTTCAGGGAAGTTAATATGTCCAAATTTTTTCTCTAAAGAATCTACTTGGAAGCTAAAGTAATTAGCTTTGTCAATTACTAATACCAATTCAGCATCAGTTAGAGCTGTTGCTGGTGTTGCTAAACCTCTAGTGTAAGCTGCTGTAGCTATTTGAGGTTCTTTAACGATATTAACTGTATCACCATATGATTTGATTTCGCCCATGTAATCTGTATTACAGATTGCTTCGACTGTTGATGCTTTTCTTAAAGCAATTTGTACTTTCTTACTGTAGATTTCAGGAACCCAAAATTGGTTCGCTTGTACTCCACCAGCAACAAAGTTTAATGTATTTCCACCTTGAAAGTGTGCCATAATTATTTTCCTTATTTGTTTACTTGTTGATAAAAATGAAAATAAATTTATTCGTCTTGAACAAATCTACCTTCTTTTTGAGCCATAGCAATATCTTTTTCATATCGCATAAACTCATCATCAGACATTTTTCTAATATCCGATGATTTGAAAGTAGGTTTTCTATCAGTAGGTTCTCCAACTTGTTCTCTAGTTTTAACTAGCAAATCAGCACCTTCAGAAGATTGCCTTCTTTCAGTAGTAGTTTTTTTATCTAATCCAAGTCCTCGGTCTTTCTTATACAGGTCGACTGCTCTTGCTGCAAGTTTACCATTGTTGTTGTTCTCATAAATCCAAGATTTAATTTCCATTGGTTGTTCATCTGCCCAGCTATGAAAGTCATCCGATTCTTTAATATCATTAAAGTCTGGATGGTATTTCGATAACTCTAATTGAGCTTCACGAGCTGCCAAAGAATCATTCTTTTTCTTAAGAGCTTCAACTTCCTCTTGTAAGCTTGTCATCTCATTACGAGATTGCAAGTGAGATACAGTTTCCACAACTCCATATATGTCAGGGTATTCCTCTTTGAAGACTTTTAATTCTTCTTCAGATTTTGGTGGAGTATACTTTGGTCGGTTCGCTTGAAGCTGTGCTTTAAGGTCTCCTTCTTTGGCATTCCAATCACCTAACTTCCTATCATAATATCGTTTTAGGTCGTCATATCTTTTTTTGTAGTCAACTTTTTGATAAGGTTTAGCATCAGCAACATTAAGTGCTGATTCTTGTAAAGACTTATCCGAAGTAGCCGAATCTAAAGTTGAGTTAGTATCAGGGTTGACATTGCTGTCAGTAGCTTCTCTAACATAACCTCTAGGGTCGGTGTTGGCATCTGCTGGTCCATTATCTGCAGAAACAAAATCTGTTGGCATTACATCTTCTGTATGCCATGACTTATTTCTGTTATAAGGATTCGCTTCGACTTCCTTAGTTTGTCCTTCGTCTTCTTTCATGTGTCCTCCTTTAGGGCTTCTTTAACTGTGAAGGTAGCTAAATTTTGGTTATTGATTGAAAACAAAGCTACAAGGGCTTATATAAATATAAGGTAGCTTGTTTATCTTTAGAGTACCACTCTAAAAATTCTGTTATGCCAATAAAGAATCTTCTGCTGACATTTCAGCATTTTCTTCTTGGCTTACTTGTCCAGCATCATAACTTTCTTCTGCTGATTTCATCATCTTTCTTAATCTGTCTACACCAATATTCTTAACTGCTTTGGCTGTAAATACAAATTCTCCATCTGATAAAAGTGCTGGAATTGAATCTGAAGTTCCATCTCCTGGTCCTTCTACTAATTCATCTTCTGTAAATTCTGTTGCAACTAACTTAGGTAAAATTGCTTCTAACTCTGGATGCATTTCTATAGCTTCATCTAATAATGTTTCTTCTTCTTCTGATAATGCTGATGTATCTAATATTGAATCATAATTCATATCATCTTCCATCTCATCTTCAGCTTCCATTTCCATATCAGTTTCTGCAACCATCATATCATCTTCCATACCTGGAGGAGCTAATAAAGATTCATCTTCAACTATATCACCTTCAGCATATGCTTGATAGTCTCTTCTTTCTTTTTCAACAGAACCACCAATACTTAAAGCTAATGGTGTTTCTTCTGCTATTTGATTTTCATCCATATAACCACCTGCTGCTGCTTTAACTCTTACTTTAGATTCTAAACTTTTAATCTCATTATTTAATTTTGCTTTTAAAGAAGTATTATTTGTTGCTTCTTTTTCTTTTTCTAGTCTATTAATTTTATCCATAATTAATTTATTACTAGCTTCACCAGGAATATCTCCTTCTGCTGGTCCTTCTTCTAAAGGTTCATCTGGTAAATCAATATCTCTTAAAAGTCTAATAGCTTCATCACCTTTACTATATTCTTGTCTATCCATGATTCCACCTTTATTAAATCTTGTTCTTTTCTTAGATAAAAGTCTAGAAGGTAAACCTTGTCTTGCTGATTCAGGAGTATTTACATCATATGGATTAATACCATTATCTTCTTCATCCTGTTTAGCAATGAATGGAGGTTGAGACATAAGTCCACCTGTTGCCATATTTCTAGGTTTCTTCTTCTTATAGTACATAATTTTTATCCTTGTTTGTTTATTATAACAACATAAAAGTGTTTAGTCAACACTATCTTTTAGTATTTCTCTAACTTGATTAGGCAGGTTCTTCAACCTGTCCAGAAAAAGCCATCTCCCCTGGCATTGCTGGATTGTTTGTTGGGTCAATCCCCTCGCCATTTCCTGAGTTGTTTGGTTCTGCACCTTGTCCAGGTACTCCTCCAGGTGTTTCCATTCCTGGCTGTTGACCAGGGATAGGAGCTTCTTGGCTAGTTCCTTGTTGAGCATTTTGATATCCTATAATTTTAGCATAAATTTCTGCTTCATCTTTAGAATTAATTATTTCATCAGGGTCTAAATCTAGAGAGTATGCTAACTCTTTTATAACTTCTGATATTCTAACGAATGGAGCAATAGATGGATTTTGAATTGTTTGTAAGAACATAGTAAGTCTTTGAGACCTAACTTCTTTTCTCATTAAAGAAGAACTACCTGTTGCTTTAATTTCAAAGTCACCCATGATTGGTAAATCACCTTCATAGAATTGCATATTCCATTGGAACATAGATTCTCCTAAAGGTTTAATTAAGCTGTCATCAATATTTTTAATGACTGTTTTAATATTTAAAGATGCAGCACCCATAAGCATTGACATACCTGATGCTGTTCTAGTCATACCTGTTACTCCTGTTTGACCATGTGAGTAAGAAGGTATACCTGTTGATTCATCTGCAAGTTGTCTGAACTTATCAAACATCTGCATATTTTCATTTGCAGTATTAGGAAACTTAATTCCATAAATTGCTTGACCTGGAACTCCAGCTTGTCTTTTAAAAATCTTTCCTGGGTATACTTCCATGTTTTGATTTTGAACCAAAGCTGATTCATCAATATCAAAAACTAAGTTACCTGCTAATGCTAAGTTATCAATTGCCATTCTTGCATGACCATTCATAATAGCTTGTGCATCATCCATATTTTCTGGAACACCTATACCAAAGAATTGATAAGGATTTGTTTCATAAGAAAAAGATTGATAAGGTATTCTAAATGGAGTAAAAGGATTTTCTACTATTCTAATTACTTTCCCATTAGTTGTCCAAATATTAACTTGAACTTCTTCAAAATCTTCTATCTCTTCAGCAATATCTAAACCTTGTTCTCTAGCAGACATTGCATCTATAGTTCCCCAGTATTCTAATACTTCGTATCTATTAGATTCTAAATCTCCATATGAATTATTTTCTGCATCAATAGATGTTTCCCAACTTTTCTTATCATACTTTGGACCCATCTCTAAACATTTATAAATAGCTTCTTTATTAAAGTAAGGTCTATTTAATAAATCTTTAAACTGATGTCTATTTAATCTATGTCTTTGAATAACATATTCTGCTTCTTCCATGTTTCTAGCATTAGGGTCTGGGTAGAAATCCCATATGCTAACAAATTCTACTTTAGGAACTTTAACTTGTTCAGCTTGATATTCTCTACCATTACCAGCATTAGAATATTTATGTAAAGTTTTGTTATAAGTAAAAGGTCCTTTTATAATTCCTGTACCTAATAAACAAGATTCAAATATTGCACTTCGTAATGCAACATTAGCATCTGATTCATCTAGTTGGTCTTCAATTAATTTATGTAATCTTCTTGCTGCAATTTGTGCAGGTTTAATTTGTGGCATCTCAGGAACTGGAGATGGTCCTGATGATAAATCAGCTTCTTCAAATTCTTCTTTTAATCCACCTAGGTTAACCATACCTAAATCATTAAAGGTTGCTCCTGGTGGTAAATCATTTCCATCACCTGGAAAACCTAATCCACCATTATCACCCATTTCTTCTTGTGATGATTGAGGGTTGTAATCTAAGTTACCTTCTATTTGAGGTTCTATTTGGTCAACACCCATTTCCTTCTTCATAGGATTCATGTGTGCATATTCATCTATACCTTCAGGTACAACAGTCTCTTCAATTGTTAATGGAAATTTTCCTGTACCAAATAATACATCTATGATTTGTCCATAAGCTGCTAGAACTTTTGTTTTAGTAACTTTAACAAATACTCTTGACTTTTCATGTTCAGTAAAATGAATATTTTTATAATACTTGCCACGATAATTATGATAAGCTTGTAACCATCTATCTTCATCGTCACTTCTCTTATCAGTACAAGATTGAAATTTAGAATTAATGTCAATTACTAAGGATTCTAGTTCTTCTAAATTTTCTTCTTCATCCATTGCTGGATTCATAGTTTCATCAACTGCCATACAATTCCTATTAATTACTTAAATTTTATTAGTAAGTATAATAATACACTTATTTCTTCGACTTGTCAACTATTTTCTTAATTTCTATGATAACACTATTAGGTATGATTGTAGTATTTCCTATCTCTTCAATCTTACCATCCTCAGAATCTGATAATGAATAATCTCCAAATACTCTAGTAACTCCTTTAGCTTGTGTAAGTAAATGACCATGAGTTACACAAGTTGGTAGCTTTGCTTTCTTACATCCATCCATTGATTGCCAGGAGCTGTCCGAGCAAATATCAAGCCAGTATACAGCAACCATAGGGTATTTATCTATTTCTCTAGTAGCTCTAGTATTTAATTGTATTTTTTTCTTTGTCATATCTTTTCCCCAAAGTGTTTCTTTTGTTTTATAACCTTATGATTATGATTATCTTGTTCTGTTTTAACCTTACCATAAGGTTTAAATCCTCCATTACCTTCTATCTTAGGGTCTTTTAACCATGAATGTTCTTGGTCTTTAATTCCATTATTATCAGAGTATCTAAATATATTCATTTTAAATACTTGTTCTATATCTTCTTGTTTTAAGTATTCTTGTAATTCTTCATATGACATTACTTCATCATATTGTTCGTCAGTATTTTTATTTCTAAAAGTATATAAAGGCATATTAGTATCCGAAGGTTGGGTCAGATGGTATCCATCTTTTATGTTGTTGCATATTTTCATAAGCTGTAATACTTCTAGGTCTAGACATAATTAAATATCTAAGTGCATCATAAGCATGGTCTGATGCTTTAGTATCGACATCTTCTGGTTTTGTTTTATCAATAGGTATTGATTGTAATTCTCTTATTATATTCGGACAAGTACGAAATAGCTGAAGCTTTGGTCTCCCTTGGGAGTTTAATTTTAATCTTTCATGTATTTGTATCTTGCCCTGAATTCTATTCTTATCTGCTCTTCTAAGCTTATGTCCTGCCCTTGTTAAGGTTTCTCCGACAGTTGGACCAGTAGTTCCTGTTCTTGCCCATGCTGCTGTATCTAACACCCCAGGAACAGATAGTTTATCTTCTCTTTCAAACTCAAATATTCTTAAAGCTAACTCTTCTCCTGTTAATCCTTTTTGATATAGTTCTCTATAAATAATTAATGTTTCATCTTGTGGGTCTATTGCTCCCCATACAACTGCTGACTCTGCTGCATAACCATAGTCAATTCCTTTTACTCTAGTCCAATGTTTAGGTAATTCATATGGAGCTATTGTATGTTTATCATATTCAAATTCTGTAAAAGCAGCTCCTTCGGAAACATCCCAATTACCATCTAGTAGTTGTCTTCTTTGTGTTGGTGGTAATGATTGAAGCATCTGTTCATATTTACCATCATCATTTAGATAAGGATTGTCTTGTAGACTAGCAGGAATAAACTTTCTTGTTATCTTATCTTTACCAGTAAAAGATTCATTAGGTGGTGCTGGGTCTAGATACCTTTTTTTGACCCAGTTACCTCCCACTCCTCCTGGGTTTGCAGTACACCGAATGTAGCATTGTATTGCATTATTAGTTGTTCTCAATCGTGATTGCAAGTATTGAAGTGGGAATTCTGTAGGATACTGTGTTAGCTCGTCAATCCCTATCCAGGTGTACGATTGACCTTGGTATCTATATACATCAGCATCTCTATCAAGGTAACCAAACTCCAATGAAGCCCCTGAAGGAAATTTCCAAATCTTTTCAACTTCTCTAAACTTTGCACCTTGGAATGCTTTAGGATACAACTCTCTAGACTTGTCGATTAATTCTCTAAGTTCAGGCATTGACTTTCTTAATAGTAATGCTCTATGTTCTTTGATGTGCATAAATCGTAGAGGGTCAACTAACATTGCGTATGACTTACCTCCACCTGCTGCACCACCATACAGGACATCTTGTTCTGGTGCTGCTAAAAATTGTGTTTGTGGACCTGTATTAGGTTTAAATGCTATTCGTTCTTTTTCTTCTTGAAGGAGTTCTTTAACAGGGTTAGGAAGGTTATCAAGCTTGTCTTCTTCGATGACCATACCTTTCTTCGTTTCTTTATTCGTCTCGCCATTCTGTACTACCTTTAATGCTTCCTTTTTATCTCGGAGTCTTCTGGTCTTATTCTCCAAGTTCTTTTTTAAT
>JACKZZ010003076.1_pt1 | contig 44625 bp, 24 predicted proteins | sample 8027871 | NCBI WGS metagenome assembly JACKZZ01 (sample SAMN15724774, study PRJNA655200) | protist metagenome | isolation source: fluorescence activated cell sorting (FACS) single amplified genomes of... | place: USA: West Boothbay Harbor, Gulf of Maine | collected 2000-07-19
GTGCTATAGCTAGGCTGGTTGCTTTCGAGGAGGAAGATCGTGCTTCTTTTATAATTACTACAATATTCAAAATGTATTTCCAGCATCCAAAAATACCGATTTTATTAAATTAAAATAAAATTTATCATATGACATACAGTGAAATATATTTGAATCAAAAAACCAAAAAGGAGAAAATATTTTATGTTCAATTTTTGTTGTAAAAAAAATATAAAAATGAATAAGTGCAAAACTTTATTAAATTGTTATTGGTATTTATAATACTGTATCTAAAATATCCTTTTTTTGTGCACAATAATAATTGTAGTAAATATAGATAATTATTTATATTACAGCTCATAATAATAAAAAAACAAAAAAAATATATAATAATAATAATAATTAAAATTAAAAATATAATATAATAATAATAGTATGTGATAATTATATTTATTAATATTTTACTATCCATTTATTTATTATTATGACGTATTATTCCAATTATAGTATTTATTATAAAAAAATAAAAAAATATAAAAAATAATAATTATAATGCAATTACAATAACAAACAACAAAAAATGTGCTATTCTAGCCAACAACACACTCATAATTTAAAAATAGTCTTATGATAATTACACTAATAATAATTAAAAATTATATTAAATTTAAATTTTTATAGATTATTTTAATTTAGATTACAACACAGGTTCATTATTACAGTAATAATAATAAGGTATATTTCATTCAAGAAAAAAAAATATTATTTTTTTTTTTTTATTATTTATATATTTTATTATTTTTTTATTATTATTATTATTTATGTATAATTTATTAATGCTAATACACGTTCCTATTCGTTCCGATGTATCTCCTAGACAAGAAAAATTTCAATACAAATAGAGCTAACCAATCCTGCCCATATATCACTTTGTTGAATATACATATATACGCATACAGGCACACGCATACGCGGCATATAAACAGCACAAGAAAAATATAAAATGCAACATTCTCCACAGCAACAAGCTTATTGTTTCAACGTTGATGAATTATCATCTTCGACGTTTGACGCTGTAACATTTGTTAAAAAAACATCAGAACATGTGTCGTTGGAAGCTTTCAAAGTGGATTTAGAGCGCTGTCATGTAAAAGTTGAAGCAGATCTTTTAGCTTTAATTAACCGTGACTATACAGACTTTGTTGAAATATCAACGAATTTAGAAGGTATGGATGAAAAGTTGAAAAAAGTTACTACACCATTAGAAAATATAAAATCAAGGGGGTATCATTTATTGGAGGAGACAAAAAGTATTTTGAGAAAGTTAAACGAAGCATTGCGGAAAATTGAAATTGTACAACGTGAAAAGCTATACTTGTCGAATATTTTAAAAGCGAATACAATGTTAAATAAGTCAGAATTAATTTTACACGGTAATAAGAATACCAAAAAGAAGAATGGAATTACAACAGATACGTTGGGAGAGAATAACGGAGTGGGCGAAACATTAAATGAATGCTTATTATTAAGTCGTGTTGCAAATCTTCTTAACAAGGTGGTGTTTATCATATATAATAACGATGATTGTAAAAAGTCTAAACTTGCTGGAGAAATGATGCAACGTTCGTCATCCATTGAAAAAGAAATTTTGAAACGGTTAGAAGTTATTTTTGGTATTGAAATTACTCCAGACGATTACACGTTTCACAACAATAGCAACAACAATAAGAGTAGCGACTATGGCAATAGCGATAGTAACAAAACTTCCAATATCGACTTTAACATTCTATCAAAATGTTTCGAAGCATACGCATCATTAGGTGTAACTGGTATGAATGCCGCCACCAGGTTGTTAAATAAAACTTTAATTGCGCCATTTACTGATGATGCTGTAACACAAGGGCGATTAGACGGTGGAACCCGTGGTAGTTGCAATGGTTTGATGTCCATATGTGAAATGCTAAGGCATTTCATTGAAAATACTTGCTTGGGTATAGTTTTTTGTGCTAATAAGGCTATAGAATCGCAACGCCATAGCATTACTACTACCCCTACCAACAATTCATTGGACAATTTTGACTTTTTCACCGTTGGTATATGGGAGCCAATTATAAAATCCATACAAATAAATTTAAAATCAATTTTCTCACCGGGCATAGCAGATTTGTTTCATAAAAATTACAAAGTTACACATTTATTTTTGAAAGATATTGAAAATCTTTTCATTAAAAAGAAAGAAGAACAAGTGATTGAAGACGACGAAAAAGAGCGATTATTAAAAATGTTTCGCAGCGCGAAAGTTACCGTAACTTTTAAATCAAAATGGAGTTTGTCCATTTACTTTCAATTACGGAAACGTGAAATTTACTCTTCAACGGAAACACAATTAAGTAAATTGACTTTTCTGACAACAGAATTTAACGATGTGTTAACACAAATATTTTCAAAAATTTGGAGTAAAAAAATTATTTTAAGTCCATTAATCTCAAAATTTTTAGCATTGCATTGTCAAACTTTTGATAAATTAATGAAGTGGGTCAATGATGGCATTGATTTTATGTTTTTAAAAAAAGACAATGATGATGAAAAAGAACGAAGTGGTGACGAAGACTGTAATATGCCTTCAACCGTTAGTTTATGCTGGAGAAAAGCACAGCCACATGATTTGATCGCTTTTATATCACGTTGGAATGTATTTTTAAAATGGTTTGAAAACGATTTATTAGACGATATAATTTTAACAAATGTTAAAGATTCATTGTATTTACAAGCCTTTAAAGACAACGATGAAAAGGAAAGAATGCAAAAGGCCATATGTAAAATTATTGTTGACTCAACAAATCTTGCTGTCAACAAAGGGAAAGGTATCTATGCACGCATATGGGAATTGTTAAGCGATTATACTATTTGGAAATGTAAAAAGAATTTAGTCTTAGTTAAAAATGTTGTCAAGGCATATCGTTTTCAAGAACATAAAGCAATGCCAGAAATTGCATCAGCTTATGTATCAAAATTGTTGCAACCGTTAAAAGATGTTGTAGAACTAAGTGGATATACAGATAGTGATCAAGAAGATAAACATGTGGATGAAGAAATGAAAACCAGCCAACATAATTTTGTACGTAATGTTTTTAAAAGTTTTGCCGGTCTATATATTGCAATTGTTGAAAGCATTATTTTAGATGTAGAAAAAAGTGAAGCATCCTTAAAGCGTTTGAAATCTAAAAGTACTAGTGGGAGTAAAGGTTCACCATCAGATGGGGACAAAATGAAAATGCAATTAAAGTTGGATACAGATTTCTTAATCGAAGACATGTCAAAATTTTTAATGAAGATTAACTTGAAAGGGTTAGATGTGGAAGGTTTATTAAATAGTAATGTTTTCTAAACAAAATACGTGTGTGCACCATGTATCATACATACCTACGTAATATTTTTATTCAAAATAAAATTTTGTGGTATATTTTACGAGTATGAATATATATTCGCGAGCATATTATACACGTAAATATTAATAATGCATTCAAATTAAAATTAGTAAGAGACTAGTGTGGCAAAGATTCTGATGGCCGATACATAGATGTTTTCGTAGTGTATTAAAACATACCCTATCTATTTATAAAATATAAGATACACTTCCACTATTTCCAGTTCCGGTACCTGAATGTACTAACTTCTTCGTCCATGTTACGTTAATTTAATTTTCGTGTATAGTATTTTATACTTGTTAGACTACATATCTTTTTTTTCGGCCAGAATTTAAAATAATATGCAGCACAATAAAATAATGAATAATCATATGAAGAATAATAAGCCATAATAATAATAAATTTTAATATTAAATGTGTACATGTATACATGTATATATGTGTACAATCCATGACGGATGCACACGCACCATCTACATCGCCCGCCACGCGTTAAACCACAAAAAAAAAACAAACATATTTATTAGATACCTGCACATTTATTTATCATCTTGCAACATCTGTTGAATCATCTGTTGAATAATCTATTGAACAATTTCCATTTGCTATTGTTTTTTTGCCACCTGTTGAAAAATATCAGAGAGGTGAAAAATTTTTATTCGTGAAAAAAAAACACACACGCAGAGGTTTGGGATATACGTACGAAGGATTCTTGCTACTGGTTTCAACAAAACAACAGCGTTGTAGATATTCCATTGCGATAAGAACGACACAAGCAATTCAAATTAGCATTTCTTTGCATCGTTTAATAAAGTTATTCAAGAATATATATATATATAATATTTTCAACAAAGAATTACAAATTATAAGCCAGTTTTTAACTATAATTTAATAATTTGGTGAAAATAATGTTACATATGATGAATACGAAAATATTACATATAAAAGTGGTATTGTTTGTAGTATTGCAATGTGTATTTATATCTGCTGTAACCGGTCAGGGTGTTACTTGCGAACCTGGTGAAGGTGTATTTGATTATAAATGTATAACATCTGGATATGCATCACAATGTAGTGGTACATCTAAAATAACAACAGAAGCAGAATGTATATTAGCAGCTACATATAATAGTAAGAATAGTATTCCTTATAAAAATTGGGGATATATGCCAGGAGGCGCATCTAGTTCGTCGATTTATGCACCTGGATGTTTTTATAAACAATTTTATTATTATTGGAATACCAACACAAAATCAACAGCAAAATGTGGTGCCTATAGTACTCAATGTATATGTAAAACAAAAACATGTATCAACTGTCCTTCCGGTAAATATCAAGACGAAACAGGTTCTACTAGTATGGAGCGCAGTCGAAGGAGTATAAAAATGCATTTACCACATTAGAGGAAATTATGCTGTGGTTCAGAGCGTTTACTACGTTGAAACATCTTCAGAAGAGTTCATGATGAACCTTGTCTGAGGATTTATGTTGTTTATTAAAAATACATATATTAAGCTTATGAAGAATATTTTAATTATTAGTTCATACTTTATAATAGACTTCGAATAGGCTAACTTGGTCAGAATCTCCTTTTAGCATCTTTTGAAAAAATAGCAGGCAAATAGGCCTGAAATGATTCTGAAAAAATAGCAGGCAATAGGCCTAAAATAATTCTGAAAGGTTTACGTATTTATACTATGTGCTTTGTGTTAAAACTATTTATAATTAATAAGATTCGGACGACGCTTCATCAGAAAAGTCAACATCCCGAGGCCTCACATTCTCCACTGTCGGCAATTCAATGAAGGCAAGGACATGCACAATGTCAAAGACCATGGTATCATTCCAAGAGTCTGCGTTTAACACGGCAACAAGTTTGTCATCTTGTTCGCGTATTATGACATTGCCTTCGGTGATAGATTGGTTCCAGAGGCTTCTCTTCGCATGAGAACCTTTGAATTGTAGCTGATGTAGCGTCAGAATAACGCCGAAGACACGTACATCGACAGTTATTGTTAGCGGGTGAGATGGTACCACACCATCTATTAATTCGCGCACGACTTGCATTTTTAATATAGATATGCCTTTATATATGGAAACTGTTATTACAATAAAAATATAAAAATTAACTAGGTTTATTATATTCATCATTCACTCTCTGTTTCTTGTTGATAGGCTCATTTTCTTCATCTGAACTGCTATCGAAATCAGAGTTATCTTCCAAACCCCTTTTTACTCCAAGCACCACTTGTAAGTCATCAACTCTTTGGTTAATTGACCTTCCCATGTCATCTGCTAAGTTTAACATACGTTCGCCCATTCCTTTTTTCTCATTCCATATGGTATTTTTATTCTGGTGCCATTGTCGATTCGCCTGTTTAAATACATTTTTCACTTTTTCTTTTAGATGTATAAATGCTGGATTTGATTTTGCTGTTGAATCTGTTTCCATTTCTTCAAAAGTCTTCACTAATTCCCTGACAATTTCTATCCAACGTATTTGGTCATTCTGTTCATCTAATTTCAATGTCTGCATATTATGACATCGACTAGTAAACGTACCATAAGTTTCTTCTACAGATTGTTCAGCAATATATGGCCAAGTGTCCATATTTGGTTCCCATGTTGGAAATGATGATAATCTGTTGGCGCCTTCTTCCATAAACCGCGTTAATTCAACCCTTTCTGCATATGTCTCTAGCTTGCTGGACATATAATGTTTTTCTGCAATTTTCAATGTCTCATGAGCTTCTTCTTTTGCATCTTTTTGTATCTGTGTGGTTAATAACCCAATAATATATGTATCATTGCACTCAGTAGTAATAAAATTTCTAACTCTTAAACGTCGCTCTAATGCCCCCCATCTACCAGTTGATTTTAATTTTACTTCAAGCCCCTTTAAATTTTTTAACACGTTGTAAAATGTACTATTAAGTGTTAAACCAGAGAAAACACCAGATGATTTACTTGCAATTGCCAAATCTGCTTCTTTATTAACCTCATTGTTAAATTCTTCCATGTTTGTTTTAAATTCACGTCTTGGCATGGGTGCACAGCTGACCGAACTTAAATATGCTTTTTCAGTACCAAGTGGTGTTTTGTATTCAACTTCAAATTGTTCTAGTTCCTTTGTAAACAAATTATGAGACCATTTCTTTGATTTAATGGCTTTTGCAGATAGTCCATTTTTCCATTCAGTTTTCACGAACATTTGATTTCCCATATGTTTTATATTTTTTAAACATTTAAAATATTGATTGCCAAATTTAAATTGCGGATATAACCAGCGAAAAGCATGTTGCTGGAGATATGGTCTCCAATTATCATCATCGGTATCGTCAAATGCAATATAACCTTCTGGTTGAATGGAATCGTGCGTTACCTTGTATGAAAAAGGAGATGTCTTGACTGACGCTCCCCCAGGAATTTTGACTATATTTCGTCTGGTGGTCGGATCTGTATCGTATCACAGCATTGCAGCTGCACGAGGAAGCGATCAGTATTCAAAATTGTGGAATAGTACATTGTGGCTCCACATGCTTTATTACGGACTATTCTTTGTCACTGTTCCCCAGCAGTGCTGGCTGCAAGCGACGAATACGTGCAGCAAACCGGTTCTCAGCACAGCAATGAATCTTCAGTTTATCATTCAAATCATGTTTGGTATTGTCGTTCTTCAGAGTTTTCCATCTCCGCAGGTGCTTGTGGGGGGATCCTTCATATTGGTGTCAGTAATCAGTGCCATTTTCAAAGCGAACTACGGAGAAACAGATCAGGACGACGGAGGTATTGAAACATCAGAGTACCACTCGCTCAGTGAGATTATCAACGATGGTGACGACACTGTAGAGCGATGAGAGGATTGAGATTGTGCCTTTAAATATATGGTCAGACTGGGTGTGAGAAAGGAGTAGAGAGTGCCACATATGCAACCAGATGGTGATAATAGTATCATAGATGGTAATAATCCAGAAGATGTAAATGATGATAATATCAATAGTGAAGACAATCATGAACAATATTTGAATGATGATAGTAGTAATGACGATGATAATACCAATGACGCGAACAATAACAATGATTTTGAAACAAATATGGAAAATAATGCCGATAGTGAACATAGTGACAATGAAGAATTACCTTATAGTAGACGATTACTAAGTATAGTAGACCCTAGTACAAACGAAGATATTCAATCTCAATTACCAGAAGGCGTAATTGAAAACATACGAAATTTAATTGGTAATGATGTTAATAATTATATGAGAAATAATCCTTCTCAAAGCGATGGGTTCAGGTTCGATGTTGTTTGAATATTCCTTCTTTTTTCCAATTGTTGAACATGATTCTTTACTCATTAATTTAAAATAAAATTTTATATCATACCCTCTGTGATTGATATTCATATTTATAATACATATGATGTTCTTACTCAAAAAAATAATTTAATAAAAATTTATATTTGTAAATGATATTTACGTACACTTTATTATCAACTCCGACTAGATCTACAACCATATATATACGTACTTAATTCTATTACTCATTAAGTTATAAATATTTTACACTATTTTATCTACTTCGACTAGATCTACACATCTATATATATACCTTGGTAGTAAACTTACTACCTTTACATATATAATCATAATATCACAAATATTGTTTTATAACATTTAACTTTTTAATGTCATTTTACCTTATCACCATATTTAATTTTCGTGTGCACGGATACAAGTTACACATCACTTTGTAAATCTCTACCCCCCTTGATCCAACGTCTTATATATGTCAGTTCCAACTCTCTGGCAGCAGTTGTACTTGGTGGATCTAATTTATTTTTAGATCGTAAATCCAAATGATGGGCACCATGTTCAAGTATAATAGCTGGCATATCGTCAGCAATATCTGAAAGAAAACCACCACCTACAGCGTTGTATATAGAATTAATAATTTTGTGTTAGGGCATTGATTATATAGGGGGGGGGGGTATGAGTTTTAAACATACCATGCCATGGATCTAACAATCCATTTGAAAAAATAATTTTAGAGGCACTGTCGCGGAATGGTTGTGCTGGATCGCTTGGACTACCGCCAAAATAAGTCTGTGTCCATTCAGGACGAGGTTTCACCCCCCATCGACCCTCACAATATGTTGACAATGTATCCAAATCCCAAGTATATGCTGGAAACATATCTGTTTTGTTATTAGTGGATACTAACAATATAATTTCAGTACATGCTTGGTAATCCCATGCCATGCTATTGTAATCCACGCCACAGCCAGTTTGATCCGCACATTCAATATATTCGCTCTCAATATCAAAACATGTTTGTACTTTACCATCAGTAGATTGGTTATATACTAGGCCTGCAGCATTTGTTAGTCCAGATAAAACATCATTATTAGCAGCACCATTTAAAATAGCTTTGCACGATGCATCAATAGGAAATGCTGGTAATGGGCATAAAAAATTAGTAGGATATGGATAATCCATCATCCCCAACGTTGTAAATGCATTTCTAGCCCACAATATTAAGTGGTTTACACGATCAGCCGTCAATGGTTTACAAAGTTTCATTTGCTTTGTTATTGTTTCTAATCCAGCTTCACCACTTTTGGATAGGTCTAAAATTTCACGAAAAGCATTGCGTACCAATAAAGGGCACCTTTCATCAACTGCATCTACATCGTTTGTAACTGCGTCGAAAAAATTTGGTTTACCACTAGCACCGACGGCAAAGCCAAGTGGTGCCGACGCCGCCAACCCAGCATCAACTACATTTGGATACTTTAATCTGAACCATGCTGTCAGCATTCCCCCATATGAACCGCCAAAGGAAATCACATAACTTTTTTCTGTAGCACCATATTTTGCTTTAATTTGTGGCATCAGCATCGCATAATCTGCTAGAGCCTGTTCAATAGATAAATATCCAATATTTTTTCGAGTAAATGTTTCATTTACGGTATTGAAAGGCAACGACTTCCCGTAATATCTATGTTCACAAAATACAACTAAAGCACCAAACTCAGGAGCGTTATCAAAAACAAATCCTGTATTATCATAAAACTCTTCAATTGGCCCTTCATTGCCTGTATAAAAGAATATAGGTGCACCTGAATCTTCTTTCCACGCAGATGAATTAACTAAGCAACGCTGTTTAAACGTTCTTTGATCTGCTGAATTAAAATTGTCAACCTTCGACTCAAACCATATTTCTTCAGGAACATCCTTGGTTGCACAAATACTGCATATTATATTCAGCAAAACAATGCTAACAACCAATACTTTGATACTTTCCATATTATTAATGTGTAGCAATTAATACGCGTAACTGTTTCTTCTTTCTGCGATTGAGCAAGCGAACGGGCGACACAAAAATCACCAACCTAAATATTTTCGTAGCACGTCGATTGATCCTCAATTTTATTATACAACACCTCTTCTTCTTCTTACTTTCCAATCAAAAAAACACTACCATCATTGTGATAATATTTCATAAATAATAAGAAGATGTTAGTATTCAGTAGTTCTTACACAGGGAAAAATTCTTCAAATCGTTCATACTTTAGTGAATGCTGTGTCTATGCTAAATAAATAACAATATACAGTATGGAAATATGTTTTTTCGACGGCGATCATCATCATTCATTTTTAGTTCTTAGTCCAGGTGGTAGTTTATTAAGTTTATTATTATAATAATAATAATTATTGCATTTGCATATATATAGTATAATTTCAAATTTCAAAATTAAAATGATATCATACGTACATTAAATCTACAGAAAATATATTCTAATTCAGTACATTTATTGCATACATACATATACGCGTACATACATACACACACATATATATATATACCTTTAGTAGGAAACAACAATTATTGTTATAGAAACATACTTTGTACACTTTCCCTGTATATTTTTTTATTAAAATGGTAAAATCTACTACTAAAAATACTCGATCTAATCGGCGTATACCAAAAATAAGTTTATCAAATCAAAAGAAAAAACTGTTAAGAAAGACGGTAAACGACATGGGTTTATCTTATTGTGTTAAAAATTATAAAACAATTGCAAATCATATGAATGTTACATCTTTAAGAACTGAAGAAGGCAATCAAGTAGTGTTAGAATATATTAAAACAATTATACCAAATAATACTTTATTATTATTAAATGGCATTAAACCAATTGAAACGTTGTGTACATTACAAACTATTCATTCATCAACAAATAGAAACGATGTAAGAACAATGCGAACACTATTTAATAACGATGCCAATTCATATAAACTTGTTAAAGAAATTGAACCCAAATGTTTAGAATTATACGTAGAACAGAGAAAAATACACGAACAAGACAAACAACAAACTCTTGGAAGAGTACATAAATGCAAATTGTGTAATACAAGTGTAGAAACGACTGCTGATGGGACTATTTTATACAAAACACTTGTTAGAGATCCACAATATGCAAAATCAATGAGAGGGAAAAAAATGTTTTCAACACACAAAGGACAATTAAAAGATATTTGCCAAGGTTGTATGCCTAAGTTCCAATGCAATGGTGATGGATGTGGTTGCACGTTGTATAATGGAGTCGCTTGCAACAAGTATTGCAATAAGTGTACAACACCATCCTTTGATGAAAATAATAAACGTTGCAATAATTGCAAACAAAGAGATCGTGTAAAACGACAACAATTTATTGCAAAAACACCGCCGATGAAAAGAAATAATAAATTCCGAAAAACCCCGGTGCGTGATAAAGATTTCATGTATTATGATCTACAATCTGAACAGATATTAAAAAAGAAGCAAGATTTTGATGCGTGTGCATCACGATCACAAAGTGCCAAAGAAAAACTTGTAACTAAGTTCAAAAATATATTTCATTACACATATGAAACTATCGAAAATATTTTTATTGGTAGTAGCTAATTTGGAAGTAAAATTATTACGCACATCAATACGCACACACAAAAACACACATTTTCTTATTAAAATTACAACACGTTCGTTCGTAATTAATTAAACTTTAGATTTTATAACCATCATTTTTACCACCGGGAGTAAAATTATTAATATTTTAACTTACGTCGATTTTTAACTTTGAAATTACGAAGTATTATATGATAATGAGAACTTACATCATCATCGTTCCCCCGTTGTTACTATCCTTTGGAAATAATTTATACGTACCATCAGCCGTACTATTTGGGCATATCAAATGCTTTTCATTTGTATTACTTGCTGTAACAGGTATGCCTTCTGTATTATCAAAAACCACAGCTCCACAAAGACATTTTTTCATATTACAACCATAATAAATGTTGTTAATATCATATCCATAATGTAATCGCATACGTAATCGTTTATTTATTTTACGTAATTTATTTTTACGTATTTCAAAATTATCATTATTGATTGATTCGCGATTATATGCACTATAATATCAAATATATTTTTCATAAACACGTTCAACGTTGGTGTAACGACACAATGCCAAAAATCGGTACATTGCTCTGCAACTGGTACAGTTGCAGGCTTCTCCCTTGCTGGATTGCGTGTGTTATCATTTGACATGTTATAAACATTGGTACATGCATGCACTAACAAAGATCCCAAATAATCATATGTATCGTTATTTTCATTTCTTGTTGTTGATGAGGATTGGCTTATTACACAAAAAATTTTATACGGCGTTTAGAAAAGTTTATTTCAATCTTTTCTTTACATAAAATTAAAACAAAATAAACAGGTCTTTCTAAACCAGGTACAACAAAAATTTTTTTTTCGTAATTTTTGAACAAATTGCTATAATTTCACTTGACCTTTGTTTACAAGGTTTTCTTTCTTAGTATAATTATTTTAATTATATAAAAAAATACAATTTTATAATCAATATCAAATGATTTTCTTTCAAACAAAGATAATTATGAAAGTTTTATTACTTAATAATTTTATTGTATAAGTTTGATGTTTACGTCTCAAAAAACCAAACCTTGGTGCGACATACAAAAATTGCGTTCAAACGTGTGTTTTGTGTTACAAATGAATTTTTAGTTTAAAAAAAAAAAATTAATTATTCAAATTATTTTAAAAATGGAGTCCACCAGCTGCCTGCAGCGGTCGAGAAAAGAAAAGCAGGCAAATTTCAATACTGTATAGTCTTATTTATTTAGCATGGACACAGCAACCACTAAAAGTATGAACGATTTCAAGAATTTTTCCTTGCGTAAGAATTAGTGTATTTTAGCTTATGGATGTGGAGCAGGTTAAGGTATTATTGTGTAATCCGTCATACTTGTTTTTAAATATATTAAGTATATATATTTGTATACTAATAGTTCTATCAAATAAAATAGGGATCTTAGTATACAATTATATATACTTAATATATTTAAAAAAAAGTATGACGGTATTTATTAATATATTAAAAATAATTTCAGCATCGCAGCAGCATCGTCGACATATTGGGGACATTTTTTTTTTTAACATCATATAGTGTAACATCATTAGGTATCATCCACTCATGGAAGAAGAAGAAATACAAATGGAACAAACACACAAACACACACCATATCTAACAATATGTGATAAATTATTTATATATATTTATATATATATATATATATACATAAACTTGAGATGACATCTAATGCAACCGTGACGGATAGAGTAAATAATGTACAAGGCTCATTTAATGTCGGGAAGTTTTATACATCCGTGAATATATTGTCCATATTTATTAATTGCATTGTTTGTTGTGCTTTTATTATATTAAAAAAAAAGAAATTATGGTCAAAAGAAATCTTTAATTTCTATTTTTTGTTTGCCTTCTTGATTGCGACAACAGTATTAAATGATCTGGTAAAAATCAGTATGAGAGAATTTACAGGTGTTGGCGGATCTTGGTGTACAATCTATGCTGTGATTGTTGTTTTTCTTGAAATCACTAGATTATGGTTAATATTGTTTTTATCGCTTGAGTCATATTTAATTGTACGCGTTGATCCAACAATTCATAGTCAAAGCCTCACATCATGTTACAGGATGTATTTTTATCGTAAAAGAAGATTGCGAAGCATTTGTGTTTTCATACTTTTAGCTTGTATTGTACATATGCTTTGCATCCATATATATCCAGGATTTGGTGGGCCATTCTGCAATATTGATTCGAAAGATCGATGGGTTAGATTTTACGTTTATCATTGGCTTACGGTATTTTCAACAATATCATGTACATGCGCTTCTCTCAATCTAATTTGGTATCTTCGTGCCATTTTAATTCAAAGTGGAAATAGAGATAAAATTAAACATTTAGGAACATTAGTGACAATACCAACCGTAGCAATGATTTGGAATACACCATTAGTTGTATTTCGGATAATTTTTGATACAAATTTTATTCCAAGAGTAATAATTAAGATCATTGGTCTTTCTATAGGTTTTGTATACAGTATTGCCATTGTGATACAAAACCAAAACATACGTATTGCGGTATGCGATGTACTAAATTTGTTCGTCAGTTGTTGCAATACAAGAAGAGTTTTAGAGAACGAAACACATGACAGTATGCATTATGAAGTAATAGAAGGCGATACTTTGCACAAACCATTAACTTCGGATTTTACTAATGATTCATAAAAAAAAACTTAACTTATTTGTAAGAGAATTTATCATGTGCTTTAATGAGTACCAAAGTATGAATCAGATATAATAATAAAAATTATGCGCGTTATTATATTTTTATTATTATAAGCTAATTGATATTTTACTATTATATACGAATGATATGTATGAATGTAAAGTTTTCTTCGATTAGATTCATACCAAGTATCTAGAGTAAATTTACTAAGTTACCTTTGGGGTGTAGATATTATAATACTATACACTATAGTGTATTATAATTAATTCTTACTCATTTATTTAATAAAATTTTACTCCCTGTATATATCATATATACGTGTATCGCTCTCGCATGAATATTAATTTTACCAGAAGTAGTACATTTTAAAAGACCCCTTCTCTATATACCCCAAAATGCAGCACCTCCATTGTCTGCTCTTTGTCGCTCTTCCATTATATGATATTTTCTATATGGTTCATTTCGCAACAAAAATTTATCATGAGTTGTAATTTGCATGTGGTTGCGATCAATTCCACCATTGTTTCCCCCGACTTCTTCCCATCTCAGTAAAATGCTTTTCTGCAACATTTTAAACTCTTCTGCTACTGAGTTTTTGTTTGGTAATAATATTACATGTAACTGATGATCCATTTGGTGCTTTGCTAAACACAATAAGATTTTTCTGTAGTAATGTATAGCTCGCAATGCAAGCTTAACATCATGCGGAGGTGCTGTAGTATTATCATTTTCATCATCTCCTACTAAAGCATTATGTAATTCGATTCGAGCATCGTCTATTTCTTTTGCCATATCAATACTTTCTTCATCGTCTGTGTGATACAACAATTGAACATAATTGACAACTAATTTTGCAAAGGAATTCCATTGCGTAGCAATAATTTTTAATATTTCTTTTGCATCTGCTATATCTGGGTGATCATTTTTCCTACTTCCAACATAAATATTTGTTTGTATGGAACGTCTTACTTCATCATAAGATGGTAGTTGTCGCACAGTATGGCTAATACTACCAACTGATAAAGCTGGACTTAGAATACTCATCGCTACTTTACAATATTTATGCAACGATAATTCTTGAGTGTGTTCTGTTGCTCGTTCAAACGATTTGTATAATTCATGCCTAACTATTTTTGGTTCAACTAATGTAAATATACTACAAAATTGACTTAATGTAACAAATCCGTCATGGTTTTCATCAACAATGTCAAAAACTTTACACGCCCATTCGTGAACTTTAATCCTTGACTCTTGTTGTCTTATGGTAAATGCCAGCATGTCCAACAATGACGTCAATGTAATCCAGCCATCATTGGATGTTGGTTTATCAGATTTTTTATTATCACCATTATCAAGAGATAGAAATCGTGGAGACTTACTATTTCGTTGCGCCAACACATGAATTCTGCGTAAACACATGCGTCTTTCTAATTGTATTTCTTGCTCCATTCCAATAGGAACAAATAAGGCGTTGAAAACAGTTTTAATAGTATCAGCAGCACGATCCAAATTAACATATTGAGGTGCATTATAATTTATTGCCTGGGGTATTAAACGTCCGATTGTAGATTTTTCCACTACTACTCGAACTTGTAGCATAAACTTCAATTCCGTTGGAGAACGCAATTTACACGCAAAATCAGAAAAATATTTCACTTCTTCATTTAAATCACGGTATAATCGTATAGTGGCTGCAAATTCCCATAACTTTTGGTCAACTATAGATTTAACACCGAATTTTTGCATCAGCATATCGTATACAAAATCAGATACTTGAAAAAAGTCATTTTTGACCATGCTAGTTGGTGATAACAACACATGTCCTAACGCATTGTAGCAGTCACGTATAAATTGTATCAGCCATTCTAACGTCTTAGGTTTGTTATTTATTTTAATTGTTGAGTCGGGGTTTATAAGTTCCAACAAAGAATTCATTTCAGAAGGCCGTATAGTCTCCATTACCCGCTTAAACGGTGCTTTATTGACAACTTTTTTTTTCTTTATTGATGGAACGCTTTCGACTTCCTTTGGTACTTCTTCGCTTTCGACTACTTTTTCAACAACCACAACTTCAGGCTCTTTTACAACTGGCTCCGAGGCAGCCATCCATTCTCTTGGGGTTTGTACCCTACAAACTGCAAAGTTTGGTTTTTTCATGCATTTTTTATTCTTCATTTGTGGTCGAACATACATAACTTGCTCCTTTGTTAATGTAATATCTGTTTGAAATCCAGTTGATTTGAATATTGCTTGGCCTTGATCATTCATACGCTGCGCGAGACGTTTTGAAAGCATTGTGGCACTATCCCTGAATGTATCAAGTTGCTCTGTGACCCGTGCTTGCGTTTGCTCCTGCACAATTTTTTCTTCCTCTACTTTTTCGACAATAACTTCCTGCCTTTTTACCTCTTCTGCTAATTCCTCAGCTTGTCGTTCTGCTTTTTGCCTTTTCAATAAAAGTTCTAATTCCTTCTCTTCTAACTTTCTCTCTTCTTCAGCTGCTTGTTCTTCCGCCTCTTTTCGAGCACTTTCGATTTCTGTGATTATATTTGCTTTTAACTTTAAAGCATCTTCTAAATTGTCACGATAAGTACTTATGTCATCATCTGCACGCTTTAAAGCTGTTTTCAAAGCTTTTTTCTCATGTTCAATTTGTGTTCTTAAATCTAAATCCTCAGCAGTTAATCTTTTAACCTCATTTGCCAAATTTTTTAATAACGTATCCGACTCCTCAGCTGCTTGGTTTGCTCGTATTTCAGTTTCTAGACGAACGGCGGAAGTTTCATCCGCAAGTGATAACCGTCGTTCTTTTTGTGACGTTTTCATACTTTCTACCTCAAACTCTTCCTCTTTAAGTGCTGCATTTAATTGTAACGTTGCAACACGCAGTTTGTCTTCCCTTAACTCTGTAGCAGATAATAAATTTCTTTCTAAATTGTCTAATTTTTGTTGTTCCTCGCGTATCAGACGCTCCACAGCCTTCGCTTTTGTCAGTAATTTTGATCGAAATAATCCAACTTCCTTTGCAGCGTCGTCTTTACATTTTTGTAAATCTGCATTTAATGTTTCCATATTCAACTTATGATTTTCAATGATGCCCATTGTTTCGTTTTCTGAACTATCTGGCCTACTAAAAACTTCTACCTTGTTTCTAAGATCATCAATTTTTAAACGCACATGTGTTTCTTCCTTAAAAGCTTCTAATTCCTGGTTCAATTCATCTAGCTCTAATTCTAAACCACTTTCAATGTCTTTTCCCATAGCAGATGCTTTTCGCTTTGCCTCATCTGATAATTCTTTTGCACGTGCAATCCTAATTTCCAAATCAATGGTTCGTTGTTGTAAATTTGCTTGTAACCTTTCCCATTTTGCTTCTTCTGCTTCAATTTTAGAAGATGCTCTTTGATCTAAACGGCGTCTTGATATTTCCATTGCTTTCAATCGCGCCTCCATATCAGCTACTTTGTCTCTAGTAACACTTAATTGAACCGATAATTGCTCTTGTTTATTCATTGAATCATCAATTAACATAGATGCACTTGCCTCGGCTGCTTTTTGTGCATCTTCTAATTGTTGTTTTAATTCATCACCCAACCTCTCTTGTGCTGCTAATTTTTGCTTCAATTCTAACGCACGCTTTCTCTCCAACGATTCTTTATCAGCGGCAGATAAATTGTTTCCACCAGATTTTTTCATCATTGATTCTAATTGTGCCATATGAAGTTGTAATGCACGATTCATTTTTTCGTTCTCTAATTGGTCTGGGTCAAGTGCCTTTAAATCATCTAATTCTTTTTTTGTTCGTTTATATGAAACTTTCCATTTGTTCAATTGTGTTTTTAATGCAGTTTTCACTTTAAAATTTTCATCTGCAACCTTTTTTGCCAACTGATCGCAAAAAAATTGACGTTCATCTACTGCTTCTTTGATCCTTGTGTCAATTTCATCATATAATGCTTTGTTATTATTTTCCATTCGAGACGCTTCCCGTTGTATGTTGTCTATTGCCTCCTCTTTACGCTTCACTTGATAATCGAAAGCTCTAGCACATTCAAAGGACGATAAAACCATATCTCCTAATTTATGAAATAATTTTTCTTGTTCTGCGCGTATTCTTTCAGCCAAAACAGCGCGTTCTTTACAACTTACATTAATTTGTCTTATAATTTCAAGTAAACATGCATTGTAAACATTTTGTTTTTGTTTTACTTGTTCCAGAAGTTTAGGAAATTTTTTATAGTTAATTAAAAAATCTTCATCCTCGTCCCTTTTCCAACCTTTTACTTTATTATCATTACTATTACTCATTATTGTGTTATTATTTACATTTGTATTGTTTGGCTCCTCATTATTCTTCGTATCATCATCCTTCTTGTCGTCATTGTTGTTGATACAATATTCTACCTCGGGTTTTGGACTATTATCATTCTCGTTTCTATCATTGTCATTATTGCTGCCATTAATATTTAGTTTTTTCTTTGATTCATCACTTTCACATTTAGCTTCCTTAATTATATCATCAACGCTTCTTAACATCTGCTCCATGGTCTCTTCTAATAATAAAACTTCTTCCCTTGAACCAGGGTGTGCTGAAGGGAAATCCCGCTTAAGCCATACGCCGTCGTCCGTTTCTTCAATAAAATTTGCTTCATCTTTGTGCTTTAACATAACAATAGCTTCGCGCTTATGGTACTTAGTTGGTATTTGGGTATCTGCATTATTATTTACACCAGGGTTTACACTATTATCGACATTATTTGTACTGGTTGCTATAACAGTTGGGCCAGCCTTATCATTTTTATTCTTTTTATTACTTTTCAATCTTGGATGTTCTTTATTTCGAAAAGGATTTTTTCTTGCTGCAGCACCGGGTCGCTTAGGTGGAAACACGCTACTTCCTCTTTTTTTTTGTCTTAAATTGAATTTTTCATGCTCCAGATCACGCTTTCTATACGGATGTTTGGCTCTAATAAATGTTGTTGGCATGTCTGCTTTCCGTCTTTGTACAACAGATTGTAATAACGATGCTGGTAAGTTGTCGTTTGCAATCATATTTTTTTACAATATGTAAATATATAATTGTTAATAGCTTATATCTCCTTGGTCAAATTTTCTGACACGAACAGAATGTATTTTGCTACCACCCGGTGCGGCGTTAGTTACATAGAAATGTACTACAATATGCACGCATGCTCCCATAGTAGTACGTTTTGTTGTTAAAAAAAAATTATTAATAAAAATTATTCACACAATGGATTTTTTGCTATAACTACAAAAGGAAAAAGTTGTTATTGATATAACTGCTCAATTTAGTTGATAACTGATCATAACGACTTGAGTTACGAGTTAGGGTATTGTTATAGTTAGAATTAGGGTTATGTGGTGGCAATGTTCTTCACTCGTTTTCAGCCACGAAATTATATATTGTTATTATGTATAGTAGTATAGTAATATATCTTAATTATAATTAATTATTATTATTGTAATTGTTGTGTTATAATAATAAATAATTTTTTATAGTTTTTTTTATTATACACACACCATTAGTAAACAAATTGTAATGCGATACCGCTTCTGTACGTGCTAGCATTTGGTTGTCTAGTCAACTGCAGAACCAAAAGAAGATACGCGTATCATTGACGTTTCCATCATTTTTTATAGCTAAGTAACTGATAGCTTAATATTAAGAACGATAAGGGATTGGTTTGTCTGTCGATATAGATAATCAAACGAGGAAATAAATCAGTATGCCAAGGAAAAAGAAGAAATCTACTACTAAAGCAAAAAGTGCGAAAAAGCAAAAGGAAGACAATATATCGAATGCTGTTAACCACCCAAAGAGCTTTATCGATGCCCGTGCGTTTTTACATGATGTCGCTAACAAACCAGAAGAATTCTACACGAAAAATGAAAGCATGTCTAAAGCACTTCTAGCTTGTGTTAAAATGTACTTTGACCATGCAAAAAAAAATGCTAACGATAGTACCTCTGTTATACCTGGTAGTGAACTGTCAGAACTTTTTGTTGACGGTTTGGATTTGGAACAAATATGGGAACAAATTAATATGCAAAACATACCAATTATGAAACATTACAGTATGGTATTGAATGATGAGGAATTATTAAATGACATCAATTTAATGGAGATGGACGATGATGACGAAGAAGGGACGCATAGTAGTGATAACGAGGATAATAGTGCAAGTAGTAGTAGTAGTAGTGATGATGATAATAATAATAATAATAGCGATGGGAGCAGCAGTGGGAGCGATAGTGAAGGCCAGAGCGATGATCAAGAAGAAGATGACGAGGAAGTGTCGTATAATGATATGAACCAGAAGAGTAAAAATACAAGAAATAATGTACAACGAAAAGTGACCGATGATGTTGATGAGGATTTAAAGGAAAAGATTAAACTAAATATGGAACAAGACAAATTTTTTAACTTTGAAGATTTTGAAAAGTTTGCTGATGGTCACGAAGATTTAGGTGAGTTGGGTGAATCAGTTGATATTTACGAATCTATGTATGGGGATGATAATGGCGACAATAGTGATGAAGAAGGCGGTGATGATGATGAAGACGAGCAGGAAAACAATATTGGAATCGCTAAAAATGATGATGGTGATATGTCATCATCAGATGAAGAATTTGAAGATGGGATTGATTTAGAAAAGCAAGGGAAAGCATTGGAACACCAAAATGTAAAATTTAAGAGTACAAAAAAAGCAAAGGTCAATGATAGGAATGAAAATGACGAGGAAAATGTCGATAATTTAACTTATAGTGATTTTTTCGGCCCTAACATGCCTGATGATACGCAGAGCAGAGTAGAAATAGTCGATAGGGATGCGGGAGAGGGCGATAAGGACGGTTATGCTGTCAAAAAAAACAAGGATAACGAGGAACAACCAGACAAGTCTTCCAATTCATCGTCATCAAGCGGTAGTGATAGCAGCAGCAGCAGCAGCAGCAGTGATAGCGGCAGCGATAACGACGAAGAGGGTGAGTCAATTAGTAAAACTACAAAACTTTCACGACATGCACAATATGAGTTGGAAAAAAAGGCAGAGATTGAGGCATTAGAACAAGAAATTTTACAAACAAAAACCTGGGATATGTTGGGCGAAACTTCCAGCCGTAAACGCCCCGAAAATAGTTTATTAGAAAAAGATTTAGATTATCAGCGAACTGTTAAAGTTGCCCCAACTATTACAGAAGATGTTACACAGACCATAGAGGACATGATCAAACAGAGGATACGTGATGAATTATGGGATGATGTCGAGCGAAAGATAGAGGATAAGAATCCTAAAGCGAATAGAGAATTGGATGAAGTATCTACCGAAAAAAGTAAAATTGGTCTTGGGGATATATACGCTAAAGAATATGAGCAGAATGTGCTTGGTAATAAATCTGCGAAAGACATTGAAAAACAAAAGTTACATGACGAAATCACTGGAATCTGGAATGAATTGTCATCAAAGTTAGATGCAATGTCCAACTATCATTTCACACCAAAGCCAGTGGTAGAAGATATTCAAATTAAATCCAACGTATCGTCCATACAAATGGAAGAAGTGCTACCAATGGGAGTCAGTGCAGCATCGCGAATGGCACCAGAAGAAGTATTCAAGAAAAAACGTGGCCGAGAGGGCGTTTTAATAGGTGACGATGAGTTGGGTAAAGATGAAAGGGCGCGAAAACGACGTGCAAAAAAAACTGCACGTAGAAAAGCAAGGAAAATGAAAAGAGCAGACGAGAAAGCTATTGCTAGAATTAATCCTGGTATGGGAAATAAGCATGCACATAAAAAAATGTTAGAAACACTAGCCTCTGCGCGTAATGTAACAGAAGGTAAAACTAGTGATAAAGTTAATTATACCAAGAGTTCTGAGTTTTTTAATCAGCTGACAAACGATGTTTCAATGATTTCATCCATGGTTGATAAAACTAATAAGAAAAAGAAAGCCAATAAGGGTACAAATAGTTCTAGTTTAAAATTGTAAAATAAAAAATATGTGCGTGCGTGTATTTTAATATTTATACTTTGGTACATAATTTTTGTATGATAATAAAGACATTATATTAATAATTTATTAAATTTTATATTTAACTTTAAAACTTTTAAATAATTATTCAGTGTTATACCAAATTAATCTGAAGACAATCTTTTTAATAATGCTTGCTGTCTTTCTAGTGTTCGTAATAAACTTGCATACTCGATATCCAATCGTTCTGAACGCATAGACAGCAATTCAATATCATTCGTTAAATCTTGTCTTTTGCGTTTATTTTTCTCCGCCTTATCAATTTGTTGCATCCGTTGACCAATTAAATTTAATTTATTGTTGTCAACTTTTTTGGCCATTTGTACAAGATACGTACAATTTTGATCAACATATTTTTGAAAGCTATCAATGTTATTTACAAACTTATTCACTGTTTCTGTTAAATTATAACTTTCATTTCTAACGTATCTAGATAAAATATTGATATCACCATTATCATTAAAATAACCCTTATTTTCTAAGTCTTTTCTTAAATGTTTTAAATTTATGTTATAACCATGAAAGGGACGAATATCATTATCAACTTCTTCTTTCATACTTTTAGTCGGTGTTACTTCTATTGCAACTTTATTACCTTTGCTTAAATTTTTCTTATTGTCATTAGAATCGATGGGTTTGTGAATGTTAACATGTTTCCTTGTCGACAGTTTTGACGATCTATATTTAGGATTATTCATGGAATTGAAACCATCCTCGCTCCTATGATTATTGTTATTTTTGGAAATATCGAAATTTATATTTTGGAATTGATGCATAGATGATGGAGATATTGAATCATTATTATCGAAGTTGGAGCTCCCAGATGAACGATTTGTACGGGTAGAAAGGGACGGTGATACTGAAATCTGTTGAGCTGGACTGTTTTTATTAGAAAATATGCTGCTACGTGGCGTTGATGCAATACTGCTATCATTCGCATGCAACAACTTGTTTTCATCACGTCTTAATGACTCCGTACCTGTACTAGTATTGCGACTACTACGCGGTGTTGTATTGTGATTTTTGTAACTATTAGTATTTTGCATAGACAATGACAACGGGCTTGGCGAGCGACCACGATTTGAATCAGGGGATGAACCGCCGATATCCCCCACCCCAGACAAAGAGCTTGTAGAATTGTTCTTAAAAAAATTTTTCCTTGCAGAATTAGCGAGAGGAGATGGTGGTGTGCTTCGCCCCGATGGTGGACCAAACGGAGAGGATAACTTTTTATTTTTAAATCGCGGTGTTGAATCGACACGTAAGCGGGACGGTGAACGGAGCTTTTCAATGTTAGCGCCAAGACGAAGACGCAATCCAGCTGGGGATTCTTTTGATTGCTGTAGTTTCGCATGGCTATTGTTAATGATATTATTGCTACCCACCATCATTCCCCTTGAAGACGGTCGTGAGTTTTTAAAATTATCAGTTTTTAAATTTTTAATAACCGACGTTTCCTCAATCCGTAAACGTATTACTGGATTTGATGCTTTCCTCCCATGCATCTTGAACGAAAATCTTAGATCATATATATACACACAGAGATACACACGCACAAAAATGTAGTCAAGATACCACTTGATATATTGGATGTGTATTGTATACAAAAATTCATTCATGGATCTGTTTGTGTTGCAAGCATTACGGTGGTGAAACACCAATTCAATTTAATAATAATATAGCACTGTATAGTATGAGATGATGATGATGATGGAATAATATCAATAGTGCAATAATAATAATGGTAATTAATATTAATAAAAAATAATAATATATAATATATTATTATTTACGAGTATTATTATTAGTAATAGTTCAAAAGTTTTTTCAAGTTAAAGTATACTACATTTTATTATATTATTTATTGAAAGAAATGTCGATCAACTCAGGTTTTTAAGGAACTTCGGAGGTTAAAATTTTCGTTTCAGATTTTGAAAGCTGTGTGTCTATTAATAGTGTCAGCGTGTCAGCTTTTGCCTTTTCAGTACAATAATAATAATGGCTACAATCCATAAAGAAATAATAATGCAATATACATTATAATATTTATGTACAATTAAAATATAATAATAACAGGTGTTAGGTGAGAAGTATATATAAAATATAATTAATTACTATACACCTATCTATATAATAATAATAATAACGTAATAATAATCGTTATTATATATTTTTGTACACATTTTATTAAATTGTAAATTGTGTACACGTTAAGGGACCGTCGGTTGGGGGGAAATGGTGTTTGATTTGTAGCGAATGATACCTGCAGCAGTGCCCTTTTGTCCTTCTTACAACATATTTTATAATGTGGTTAATTCAGATTACTCCTGTCGTTTTTATTTGTTTACTGGTACTACTTCTTCCTTTCAACAATGTTAATGCAGCGACTACTGGAACAGTAACATTTGATCAAAAGCTATCCACTGAAATAGAATTGTCTAACGATAAATCAAAAATAACTTTTTCCGCAACTTTAGATGGAAATGGGTGGGTAGCAATTGGCGTTGGTGACAATGGCATGACAAATGCAGATATGGTAATATGCAGTGGCAGCTCTTTATCCGTACAAAGGTATTGGAGTACCCAACAAGCTACGCCTTCAAATGGTGAAGCATTGGCTGGAGCAACATGTACACAATCAGGCGGCAAAACAGTAATGACATTTACACGAGACATTGCAAGTTCTGGATCACAACAGAATGCAATAAAAGTAGGAAACGGTGAAAACACAAATTTTGTGTATGCTTTTGGTAATGCTAATACATTAGCTTATCACGCATCAAGAGGTCACAAATCGATCGATGTCAACGCAGTTACTACCAACAACAATCCAGCGCCATCGCCATCGTCCCAATCTGCGACCACTGGTAACAACAACAATCCAGCACCATCGCCATCGTCCCAATCTGCGACCACTGGAACAGTAACATTTGATCAAAAGCTATCCACTGAAATAGAATTGTCTAACGATAAATCAAAAATAACTTTTTCCGCAACTTTAGATGGAAATGGGTGGGTAGCAATTGGCGTTGGTGACAATGGCATGACAAATGCAGATATGGTAATATGCAGTGGCAGCTCTTTATCCGTACAAAGGTATTGGAGTACCCAACAAGCTACGCCTTCAAATGGTGAAGCATTGGCTGGAGCAACATGTACACAATCAGGCGGCAAAACAGTAATGACATTTACACGAGACATTGCAAGTTCTGGATCACAACAGAATGCAATAAAAGTAGGAAACGGTGAAAACACAAATTTTGTGTATGCTTTTGGTAATGCTAATACATTAGCTTATCATGCATCAAGAGGTCGCAAATCGATTGATGTCAACGCAGTTACTGCAGGTGTAGTTACTAACAACAACAATCCAACAACAACAACAACAACCCCTCCTTCAAAAAACGATAAAAAAACTACAGGTGGAAAAATAGAGTTTGACTCTTCCTTTGAGACCAGCGTCACTTTATCTGAGGATAAAAGCCAGGCAACATTTGTAGCAACATTGTCACTTAATGGCTGGCTTGCAATAGGTGTTGGGAGTGCCGGTATGAAAAGTGCAGATATGGTCATTTGTAGTGATTTAAAAGTAAAGCGATATTGGTCAACAGCACAAAGTCAACCATCTAATGGCATTGATGTCAAAGATGCAACTTGCACACAAACAAGCGGGAAGACAGTTATGACATTTACACGAAATACTGCTAAATCAGGCAGCTCTGAAAATGATATCAATACAGCTAAAGGTACCTTGACCAATTTTATTTGGGCTTATGGCGCTTCAAATTCTATATCATACCATAATGCAAACAGGGGTGCAATGAGTTTTGATGTTGCATCAGGAGTGTCATCAGGTACAACAAAAAAACAAAGCACAGTCGCTTTATATGCCCACATGATTTGTATGGCTTTTGCATGGGGAATGGTTTTGCCATGGGGTGTAAGCATTGCTTCAAGATCGAGAAATGTTCCGGGGCAAAAAAAAGGTGGATGGTTTAAAGTTCACCGCAATTTGCAATATACTGGGTGGTTCTTACAACTTTTAGGTTTTATATTTGCTATCGTTATGGTAGAAGAAAATGGTGGCATACATTTTAGTCCCAATGTTCCGCATACAATTATTGGCTTGATTGTAGTAATATTAGGTACATTACAACCTTTGAATGCACTCTTTCGCTTGCATCCACCAGATGGTGGTTGGCCAAATGGTGTTAAACCAATGAAGCGAAAAATATTTGAATGGGTTCACAAAGGCAGTGGTAGGATAGCAACTATACTTGGGATGGTAAATGTATGTATAGGTGCGGCATTGGTAAAATCGTATGGATTTGATGATGGAATGACAACTCTCTCGTTGATTCTTGCTATTTTAGGGATCGCGCCTGTTATATTGTTCTTTGTAGCATCTTCAATAAAACCGAATAATGCCGTTGCAAAATTTTGTGTTGGGGCTGGTAAGGGCAATAAAGATAATAATAACACTAGAGTTGTGCCATCAAAGCAAGATAGGGACTTGGACAAAAGGGTGAATAATGCTTGGAGTGTTGAAGGGGATGATTTATAAAAAAAATAATAATAATAATTTCAGACAACAATATAATTTATCAAACATTATTATTATTAATAATTAATTACTCGTATAATAATAAAAGAATAATCAATACTATTAATAATAATGATGGAGGAGGAGGCCGTGGGAGGAGTGTGCGATAGCGATGAGCGAGAACTTATTATTATTATTATTATTTTTTTCGGCAATATTTAATATAGCTGTATATATTTTAATATAAATAATAATTTTTTTTTTGAAATAAAAAAAAAAATTATTATTATTATTATTATATTATTATAGAAGACGGACATGGATCAAGCAGGTGCAAATGCAGATCTTTCATCACCGATTATTGCTACTTGTAAAATTGAGGTGGCCTTTCTTTTGATAGACAATAATATATATAAGATCTACACAGCATTATTTATACATATAATACAATATATATATATATATATATATATATTCTCGTAAACGAAATACGTAGTGATACGAGTCTAATTATTACCAATGGCGTCACTATCTTCAAAGTTAACCCGGATTCCTCGTGGTACTAATAATGTACACGAGAATATTCTAAGACTGACTTTATTACGAAATTATAATATATCGGCACGGTTCATCTCGAAGCATATATCACGAAGTAAAGTGTTAGATCAACCAAAAGATATAGTTTTTAAAACAGTTGCAAACGTTGATGAATACGATCAATTTTTACCATATTGCACAAAAAGTAAGTTCGTCGAGGACTCCTTGGTAGTACATGAGAATAGTTGTAGTAATAGTTTTGAATGTGATTTATCATTTTCTCACTCCCAAATAAGTGAAACGATAAGACATAAAATAGAAATTGTTGAAAATGAATCAGTTATTTCAACGGCTGCTGAAACAGGTTTTTGGAATTCACTAGTCTACAATTGGTCTTTTGAAGAACTGCCAGATGATAAAACAGAAGTTCAAGTAAAGTTAGATGTAGATATTAAGGGGTTACCATATGCAATTGCTTTTGATATGTTGAGCGATGCTGTGATTGCTAAGGTTTTTGACGCTTTTATTTATAGGTTACATGATTATGATTTTATTGATAGTAGGAAGTAACTTTTTTGTTGTTGTGCGCATACATATATATATATGATTTTATAAAAAATATACTCGTACGTATTTTCTATTTTACTTTAATAAATACGTGTAGAATAAAATTTTTAAATTTTTACCGGTGTGTACTTCGTATCATATATATATACATAATATGGTCCAACTTGTGTCTCTATGCCAAACTTTCGGTTGCTTCATGGTATTCATTTGGTAAATCCTCCTCCGCTACAAATTCCTGTAGTTTTGAATGATAATCATAACCCAATATTCGTATTTTTTTTTGCGTGCGTTCGGGTAATAATGGCTGTATGGCTGCAAAAATGGTTGAAAATACATATGGCGTATTGATCACACATATATTTGACATTGCTTCCGGAAAAAAACTTGTAGAAATTCTCACAATTTGTTTGCCAATATCAAATAAAGATGTGGAACAATGTTGAAAACCTAAACCATTTAAATCTACAATGGAAAAAAAGCGAACCATCTTACCTTGTTCTTTCGATAGTTTTGATAAAATCAATTGTCTATATTCCAAACGATAAACGACCCACTCTAACATCTCGTCAATGCTTATACCTTTGTTCAAGAACGACAAATCGCACTTGCCGAATTTTTCAATGAGTATCGGTTGACCCGACCGATCATATTTACCATGTAAAATAGTCGATGGCCACAATCGACTGCATATATCGTTGTATGGAAAACAGGTTTCATCTTTATCCAAATTACGTAAAAATAACGATATATCTTCAACATTTTCTTCCTGTCTCCATTTTAATGTGGTTTTCAATTTAATAATAGTTTGTCTCAATTCAAATTTGCACCCACGTAAATATCTAAATAAACGTATGTCTGTTATTATATCGTAATAATTATATGCATCCATATCAAGAGCATTATCATCGTCATTATTGCTGTTGCTGCTATTGTATGCTCTATTTTTCAAAATCTCAGTATCATCTTTTATGCTGTATTTTAAAAATTCAATTGCATTTGTCCTCAATATATCATTTTCTTTCAGCCATGCACAGTTTAAAAGCTTTTGTTTATCGCGTGCCGATAGGTTGAAATGTTGAAATTGCTTTTCATCGGATATTAACTCTAAATGATTTCTACTGTTGTGGTTTTTATTGCCATTGTCATCAGTATTAGTATTAGTATCATCATCATCCTTTAACTGGTTCATGTCATCATCATGCCGACGGATGTAACTGTTTGTTACACGTGTGTTGGCAATAATATCAAGACTTGATAGAGCCCGTTGAATCCAATTCTCCGGACTGCGCGATGAAAGAACTTTCGAGCCACCAATTGGGTCATCGTTTGATTGAATGATTTTTGAATTACGAGTAGCAATATTACGTATACTATTATACAATATAGACATCATATCACCACCATTACCATTGACATATGCGTCTAATATGTTTCTATCAATAGCTAATTTTAAGCGTTCTTCTAAACCCTTCATAAATTCAATGGTAATATTAAAAAAAAATTCCCATCCATATAAAAAAAAATTGTCCCATATTAACCATAACAGTTCGCCATCTAGAACATAGGTATATAGTGTTAAAATCCATTGAGTGGAGAATGTCATTGGTAATATATTATTCTTGGTCAAACAGGAAAATAAAAACCCACATTTTCTTTGACTTAACTCTGATAAATAATTAACTTTTTCTAATGTCCCGGACATACCAGGCTCGAGCAATGCGCTAAAGTTGTATTGTTTATTTAACATAAGATGCAAAAAAATTTCAAAAGACAAGCTTTCGCCAACATGTTGTAACAAATGACCAACGAGCAAATTCATACCTTGTACGTATCCGCATCTTTTATTTTCATCTTTTTCATATTCAATTTCAAAGTTGACCCAAGCGTGCAATACATTTGTTAATTCTTGCTGACAAAGCGAGTTATCATATTGGAACAATTTACTCTCTGGATATGTGCGACCAATATCTCTCGAGATTTTATCAGCCATATCGCTTGGAGTTTTCATATTTTTATATTTCCAATAACGTTTTGATAACACAATCGAGTTACTTTGCGCCCTTACAATTTTCAACCAAAAACTTCCATGTTCCGTGGGACTAATTTTCCTACCTTTATTTTGTAACAGTTCAACTGTCACAGGTACCAACGTATGGAATGAGCGTGGAAACATTTGATCATGTTGGTTGTATATATACTCCATAGTCACGCTACTTAATGCATGTAATATACGCACACAAATGTACAAATATATTTCGTACACTCCAAAGGTTGTCGCAGCTTTCGCTGTACAGTAGTATTATTTCATTATTTATTATTATTATTATATTAATTATTTATTATTATAATATAATAAATAATAATAAAAAATATACACATAAATTAAATATATTACACCACACACAAAGAGAAGAAGATTTAGGATTTTTTACAAATTATATAGCACCATAGTGCCATACTAAAAAAAATTTCAATTAATTATTATTATTATAATAGGGAAAAATTTCTGAAATCGCTCATACTTTTTTTTAAAAATATTAAGTATATATGTTTGTATACTAATACTGATAGTTCTATCAAATCAAATAGGAATATTAGTATACAAATATACGTACTTAATATATTTTTAAAAAAGTATGAACAAACGATGTCAGAAAAAAAAAAAAAAATTTCCCTGTTGTGTTGTGTGTTGTTGTAAGGAAAAAATGACATAATAAAATTAATTATCAGCATAAACACCTTCATTCTCATCATCTGGAACAGAGGCTACTACCAATTTAAATTTAGACACTTTTCTATTTTAATATCTAGATGATTATTTACGGATGGAATCTTTTTTTTTATTTTTTACAATGTTATGCTTCCATGCACTTAAACACCCGTCATACGATGCCGTTAAATATGTATTCAAAGTTGGATGACGGTGTATGCTGGATATAACATTTTGATGGCATTTGGTTGAATTTAGTAATTTGGAGCTAACAAGATCCCAAACGTAAACACTACCATCTTCTGATGTACCAACAACATTTTTATCATTTTTGGAAAAGCAACATTCAGATTTATATTTAGAATTTGTATGACCAGTATACTTTGCCATGACATCGCCATTTTTACGTTGTATTACATTAATAGTGTCATTTAAAGTTGAAACGATTAAACATTCTTTGTCTTGTGATATACCTATGTGACTCAATATACCTTCAAAATTGTCTTCAAACTTTTGACCATTTCTGATATCATATGTACGTAATATACCATCAACAGATGCAACAAAAATTTGCGAGTCATGTTTACCATTCACACTTAATACGGCATCTGTTGCGTCTTCTAGTACCTGTATTGGACCTCTATTATTATTTTCTCGCATATCCCATAAACTAACTGTACGATCATAGGATCCTGCAATTAACACAGTATCTAATGGATTAAAGCTCACTGAGGAAATAGCAGCTTTATGAAATTTTAATCTTTTCACTTGTTTCCCCTTACCAACATCAGAGATAAAAATGTCTCTATCACCACCTGATGATGCAATTGTTTTATTATCTTTTGTTATGTCAACAGTTTGTACGGGGTATCCATGGCCTTTGAACGTATGTAAATGTGTTGTCTCTTCAAAATTATTATCATTGAAAGCGTTGCTGCCATTCCCATACTTTTTTAATATATTAGAACCAACGGAAACAAATTTCCAAATGTGCACATTCTTATCATCACCACCCGAAATGAAATGAGTTCCTGTAGAATTAAAGCGTGCACATAGAACACTCTTTCCACCATGCGCATTCGGATCACTCCAATGTAATCGTTGCACAATGTTCTTTTGGTTCATAATTTGAAACAAACTAAAATAATAATTTAAAGTTTGTTTCTCGGTTTCCTTGAAAGCAAATGAAAAAAATAAAATTATTATTACCTTTATTTCCAACACGTATACATAGTTTTATAGCAACTAATATATTCGCAATGAAGCAGCTACAGATGATACAGATAAAAAAAATAATAATCCTGTAGGTTTGATTTGATGTACAACAAGACCTACAAATACACGGCGTCTACTGCGTGAAATATGAATATGGCATTTAAAAAAAGTTGTGTATTACTCTACTTCAGAGAATTGATGATAATAATAATAATAAACACTACCAAAATAATTGAATTTCTATAAATGAAATAAATACCTTTCGCAAAAAAAATAAAATATGACGAAAACTTACGAAAGTGCAATTGTGCAAAAATATCACATTCAATTACGATATATACAGCATATAAAATACATATTTATAAATCCAATCAGTTTTTACTCTCAAGGTACTTTTACTATTTGTGTTAAGGTGCGTGAAATAAACTTTTATACAGAAACGTTGATGAATGTACGAATATTACGATTTTAGCAAGAATAGTAGTACGAGTCTAACAGTATAAAATATTGACATTTCATAGGTATAAACATCAATAAGATGTATAAAACAACCACTCAACACGTCTTTTTGTACTTTCTTTGTATAGGTAATTTGTACTACTTACTATACAATTTGACCACAACTACATTTTATATATTTTTATGTATTGTACTACATTATAAAAAGTAAAACATTGTTTGTGGTATTGTTTCATACAATTTATCGCATTTTCTTCCTATCAAAGTATACACATGTTTTATACTTATAATGCATTTACATCTGTCGAGGACACAAAAGGAGCTTTTTAACTATTTTATCAAATAAATGATATTTTCCTTAAATACAAGAGACATGCTTCGAAATAGGACCAATCATGGAATTAGCATATTTTTATATTATATAGCTGTATATGTACTTATTAGTATATTCCTTCGCAGATCTTGGTAATGCTAACTCCATGCTAAATAATATCTCAAAACTCCAGTTTCAACACATAGTAAAACATCCGCAAATCGCGTCCGTTGGGATCCTAAATTTGTCGAAAACATACACATACAAAATAATCTGTAAAAATCGTCAAACATATTTTTATGTCCTATAAACTTGTACATACTTTATTCATATATATATCTTACACAGAAAAACTGCAACTGCGTTTTGACATACAATTACTTATAAAGTCAGCATATTTTCTAAATGTATCAAAAAAATTGTGGTAAAATGTGTGGTTGATTAAGGTTACGTAATACTATTTCAGTGCTAGTGTCGATTTATATATCCTTGAAATGCCGTTTGTAAACTGCTTTAATCTGTAGCAAGTTCAAGTTGTTTGTCTTGAAGTGTTAGTTTTTATATACAGAAATAATACCTGTACGTTTTTAACATTTTTAGTCTTTGAAAATTTATAGTATTTTTATGTTGAAAAAAAAGAAAAATTTTCAACATGCAAATAAAGTCAAAATTCCCAAAACAACAGGAAAAAAAGTGAAATGAAGTGAATTCACAAAAAATCAAAATGATGCTGTAAATGTTAGTAATTAACACAAAAAATGCGATATTTTGTTAAATTATTGTTCATTCTATATAAATGAAGTAGTTTGAAAGTTTTTTCGTACTGTTGATGGTAAAAATATGGTTTTTAAACATATTTTCGTACGTATACTCATTTACATGTTCCAAAATATTGCAAAATAGCTTTTAACAGGCAAATACGCCTGAAAACCCCAATTGACATGAAATGGTGCAAAAATGAAAAAAATGAAATAAATGAATAATTTATGAGACAAATATTGTATAAATTTGTACGTATCTTATTTTAAGTACAAAAAGTATGCACAGCTTTGGCAATGCAGAACAAAAGTCTCCAACATAGTTTTTAACCACTTTTGGCTCTTCAACAAGGGGAAAATGAGGTATTTCAAATAAATACAATGACACAGCATAGTCGCATGAACACCTCTCGTCATGCCATAACTACATACTCTCCCTTGTATCGCAAAATACACTCATAAAATCGTCAGTTCGACACCTTCTCATTACATACGAAACTGTAACTGACACTTTTATGTTAGATGCTAACCACAGAAACACCCTCCCGCCGTTCTCGCGACCTCACACCTCCATTAACTTGAGATATACCACCATTTGTAAATCAGTAGATGGGGTTAATTGTAGGGTTAGAGACAAATTTGCTAGTATGATCATGACATGGTTTTGGATCATTTCCATGTTAGCGCTGAGGAACTATTAAAATGCAAACGCCAGTTAGTAAAAGAATGGAGTCTGGGTAAGAATGCTGAGTTTTCAAAAACTGTCTTTAGTGTCTACGGGCTTTTGCGTGTATTGCAAAAATTGACAATGAAACAAATTATGTTGGGCGGTAACAAAGTATAAATATTATTATTATAGTATCATAAATGGATACTTTACATGATTTGCTTTCTGGTACCATACCTTCACAAACTGTACACCTATGTTTATCAATCGAATTTCAAGGTGTAATTTGTTACATGGATGACCTTGTATATGCAGGTTTTCATGCTGGTCGAGTTTTGCTTCGTCAAAACCTAAGAAATGGCTCTATAGTCATCCGTAAAGATTTACATGGCAATATCTTGGCAATATTAGCGTACATATTTAATGTTATTGGGTGTAATGTGTTTATTGAACATCCACCAAAAGGTGTACAATTGTGATATGGCACAAGAACTTTCAACTCTTTCATGACGTTGTATAAAAAAGTTTTGAGAGTTTTGAAAGTGTTCATAGTCCAATACTCTGTATTTTTATTATTGCATTTTCTTTCTGTTCGTAGTCTAAGAAGCTTCCAATTAAGTATAAATATAGAGCGAGTGCCATTTTGATAGGCATGAAGTTGAGTTTTGTACTTTCATACAACAAAATAATTTAAATTTGAAATCATAGATAGACTAATTAATAATTAAGTACGACTGTGGGGTAATATGGTTAATAGTCCATAGTACCACCTGTAGTAGATACCAACAAGAGTATTTTTTATATAAATTAGTTGAAATAATAATAATAATAATAATAGTAAAAGTTGAAATTGCTAAAAATTAGCAATGGAAGCTCGGCTCCACATCTTTGAATTCGAGTTGATTCTCTATGATTGAATGCTTTTTTTATATATAACCACATATACTATTTTTACACATCATATAACATTCTGCATCATTCGACAGTCTCAAAATGTTAAATTTATTGATTTTAGTGTTGTTAGTTTTCTCTCCCTACCCAGGTGGTGGCATTAGAGCTTTATCGTTGCCAGATCCACATAGTAATAGCAGATATACTGTGCCGTTCCAATATGGTTGGCGCTTTCATTATGGTGATGATCCATCCTCCCCTCCCTTATCTGGACCAGGACATTGTTCGACTGCTTTTGAAAAAAATTTGCAAGATTATAGCATTTGTAGTGGTATGGAGCGTAACCCAAATAGGTTTAGTGAAAAAGATTGCCGACTGGCGTGCTGTTATGACCCAAATTGTATGGCTTGGCAAGCATACCCATTGGCCCTGGGAAGAGCATGTTTTCATGCATATAAAGGCATGAATATTACATGCATGCGCCCGGAAAAACCATCTGGTATCGGCGGCGGGCGAAGACAAAAGTCACCAAGCCCACCGTTTCGAACAGATTACAGTTTTGCTACCGCCGATGCAACGTCTACTATCGATCAGTCATGGGCTATTGTCAATGCACCACATGATTTTATTGCCGAATATGGAAACTTTACAAATGATGTTACAAATTTTAAGCAAGGTTATTTACCAAGAAATGCTTCGTGGTATCGCAAGCACTTTAAATTACCGCAGAGTTGGGAAAAAGATGGTGGTTCAACTCACATACACTTTGAAGGTATATTTCACCATGCGACAATTTTTCTTAATGGACATTATGTAATGTCTCATGAATGCGGTTACACTGGATTTACTGTAAGAATTGATAATGCTACTGCAATTAGATACGGTGACGATGAGGAAAATGTACTCTCAGTGAGAACAGATGCAAGCTTTGGCAGTGGACATTGGTACGAAGGTGGTGGAATATACCGCCCAGTTCACCTAGTTCATATTCCATCAAATGTTCATATTGTACACGATGGTTTCTTTGTCACCCCTGAAACAGATGGGTCTGTTGTTGTTGCATCGGTAGAATTGCAAAATTTAGCTCATTCTACCCGCCAAATGATTGATAATGGCGATGCTGATAAAGTTGCTGTAAGGTTTACGTTAGTTACGACCGATGGGAAACAAACTGTACTTGCAACGAATACCACCACTTATGTAAAGATAAACATGGGAAGCACAATGGTTCTATCAACCGAAATGTACCCAGCTGGTAAGGTAAGTCGCTGGTCAATTCAAAACCCTATGATGTACAGTATGCGTGCTGAAGTAATTGATGAAAATTCAGGAAACAGTTACGAAGGTGAAAAAGTTCTTGATTTTCAAGAGGTTGACGTCGGATTCAGAACAACAAGCTGGAAGCAGCATGGAAGTTTTATGTTAAATGATAACCATTTCAAATTACGTGGTTTCTCACACCATAATTCTATAGGAGGACTTGGAGTTGCTATCCCTGAGCGTATATATTTATTTCGTGTACAAGCATCTCGTGCATTAGGTTCTAATATTTGGCGGATGAGCCACAACCCGTATGTGCCAGCTTTGTATAAGTTGCTAGACAAAGCAGGTGTTATGTGTTGGGACGAAAATCGTGATTATGGTGCAAAATACTTGGGTGGGGCATACGTTACTGCAATGCATGATATGGTGAAACGAGATCGTAATCATCCATCCATTATTATTTGGAGTTTTTGCAACGAATATGAATGTCAACAAAATGATCCAGAATATTCCGCGAAGCGTTATCGTGCTGCAGCATATGATATTGATGGAACACGACCTGTTACCGCTAACGATATTACCTATGGAGCCCCAAGCGTAGAAGCTAGACTCACATTAGATGTACAAGGCGGGAGCCATTCAAATAACCAAACGTTTGCGAAATTTCATAAAAAATTTCCATCACAACCACTTGTATTGTCCGAGTGCTGTTCATGCATGTCCCAACGCAAGCCGCACAATACATCTCAAAGTGGTGTACCCGACCGCGATTTGCCAACTTGCATTGCTGAACAAAACAGTCCAGCATTTTTACCAGACGTTGCTGGAAGTCTGGGCGTTTGGACGCTTATGGATTATTTCGGAGAACCGGCTGGGACAGGAACATCCGGTTGGCCGTACGTTTCATGCGACTTTGGTAACTTTGATATAGCTGGATTCCCAAAGCCACACGCATTTTGGTATGCAGCAAATTGGCTTCAATCTTTTCACGGAGCCGGAAGACCGCCATTACCAAATCGCACCATAGCTCACGTATTATCGCTTCCTCCACCAGGAGGCATTATTGGCACAAAGTCTGCAGTAGAGGCAGTAACAACGGCCCCATTTGCAGAGTTGTTTTTAGATGGAGATTCTCAAGGTATCTTGCCGACTCCTCTCAATGATTTGGGTGAATTTTCAGCGTTAAACTGGACAATTAGCGATACGGGCTACCAAAAGAATGCAACATTAGTGGCATGGAGTGCTGCATCAGGCGGAGAGATCCTTGCGCAACATACACTTCTTGTAGCAGGTACAATTACCGACTCATACAAAATAAAACTCACATTAGATGTGCCTTCAATATCTACAGGGACGGGAACTTCGCTGCTTTTAGATGGCAGGGATACAGCTATGATAAGAGCATCAATTGTTGATGGTGCAAATAACGAAGCTTTAGTTTCCTCTGCAACAAATAGGATAACATGGCGTGTTGTATCTGGCCCTGGAATGAACGCCGGTATTTCAAATGGGGATCCAGCAAGTCATGAATGGATGAAAAGTGACGCTGTTAATGCATTCGGGGGCCTCGCAAGAGGGATGTTTCGTGTAACATTAGATTGCACATCGGAAATGCGAGAATTAGCTGCAATCATCGACGTTGATTCACAATGGCCTGGTCCATCTGATTGCAAAGCATCAAATATTGTAGTTGAAGCCTCATCACCAGGGTTCACAAGTACACGTATATCGATTCCAGTTTCAACCAATGTGGCGGAAGATAGTGTGTTTTCAGTTGCCGCAAGATCTACAAGGGAAGAAATAAGTTACGTCGAGGATTTTGTTGGATAATTATGATATGATATATTCCTGTATCCTGCTGTATACTTTTTGTACTTGATAATATACTGATGTAATAAATACTATACAATAGTATGATATGATATGATATCTTATTTTAATACCCTGTAAATGATATCATACCATGTATACTATAGATAAAATATCATACTTGGTAATATTCTCTTACACTCATAAACATTCAAAAAAATAAATTATTGTTTGTGTGTAATATACCACACATGGTATATTTTTTTGTCTGCATGTGAGTGTTTTTTTTATTTTTATACTCCTACTAATCACATCCTTTACAACTCTCCTTCCTCACATGTGTGAGGCTCAGAAATACAATCTTTAATTTTTTCGCATTTGCCTAGAATAGTAGACATCATTTCCTTAAAATCACCACTACGGCAACCTTCCGGAAGTTTATCACTATGGATCTCTCGAGCTATGTTACGAAAAATTTTTTTCGATTTACGCACTCCACGTGAACCTGGTTGTATACGACGCAAATTTTGATAGTCAACAAATTCCCGTGATAAATAACTAAAAAATGGTTTTTTATCTGTGCTATCGTCTTTTTTATATTCTGTCAACCAATCCTTATACATAACACATCGCTTCCTATTTTCCTTTCGTAGTCTTCGCTCTCGCTTTGCATCTTTGCTATTACTACCATATTGTGCATCCAATTCTGTTTGTTTATCCAGCTTAATCATTTTAGCACGTCTTTCTTCCTCCTTTGTTAAATATTTCCTAACTTCACTATCAGTAACAGTACAATACCAACCCCCAATCTTCTTATTTTGCTTGCAGTCATAGTTTTTCACTACTTTACCCCAGCGCAACACACGACCATACGAGTCAAAAACAATTCCGTGTTTGTCCAAAAATTTCTTTCGAGCCTTGCTCTTAGCATCTCTTTTCAGTTTTACAGCTGTATTCACGTTGGAAGCATCATCCGACGGAGTTTCTTCTTGTTTTTTCTTCTTCCTCTTTTTACCATAACTGACATTAGAATTGATAAGAAATATAAACAATACTACAATTACTACACAAATATAGTACGGTATTTTTTTTCGCCTTGATGTTAATTTGTGATAAATACTCATTTTTTATTTTCCGTACGTATATTTTTTCACACCTGCAGAACGCGTCGTTGACTAGTACCAAACAAGAGAGACGAAGTGGAAGACAGCTACCACAACAACGAACTCGTTGTCTTCACAGGTGTTTCATTAATAATAAATAATAATAATTATAATAAAAAAAAAAATAATTAAAATAATAATAATAAAAAATTATTATTATATTATTTTTTACTGTAGTAGTAATAATAATAAAATTAAATAATATAAAATAAAATAATAATAATAATAATAAATAATAATAATAACAATTAATAATAAAAAAGATATACGTAATAGTTATTCATTGTAAATAATGCCACGTGTTGTACGTACGACGAAATTAAAATGTATGACCTGAAATGACAAAATTGATTTAAGGTTAAAACGACGAATAAAATGAAGAAGCTAAACGCTAAAGCAATTTAAATTATCTTGTCGAATTCTAAATAACCTTAAATAAAGTAAAACCAAGTTTGTTATTGTACATATTTTAATTATTTATTCCATTGAAATTATTCCAAGCCGGACCTTAATTCAACTACTCCTTTCCTTCGACTCTTCTTATTAAAATTATTAAAAAATGATGTAAATTTTAATTTCTATAAAATAATAATAATAACATTAAATAGGTGCAATATTATCAGAAGATAGTAAAAATTATAATCTAATTAGTGCCGAGTAGTGCACCAGCTAGCTATTAATTATTACTACTACGGACGGAATACATGGGATGTTTGGGTATGGTAACACAAAAATTATTGCTACAGAAACACGCACACACACACATATATATGTGTACAATTACGCGTAGATAGTTAAGGGCGACTAACTATATATATATATACTGCTGCGCAAAAATTAGCATGGATTTGTTTGCAAAAGTATCTAGTGCCCTAGGATTTGGTGATCCAAGGAACTCAGAGGAGTTGGCAATTGCTAGAAATATTGTACTGGAACGGTTGAAAAAAAATATTCAAAAAATTGTTCAGGATTCGAGGTATAATGACGGTGAACATTTAGATGAAACGAAAGAAAGTGTTCACGAATTAGTTTGGACGCTTGAAACATGTTTGTTCCAGGGCATTATACCTTTGAATGGTACGGATGACAAAGATAACGTATATAGTTTAAATTATAATTCTGACCATTTTTGGAGTTTAGTTGAGTTATTATATGACCGGGGTTCCATGGCCTTCGGAGCAAGTATCGATATGGTAAAATATTGTATGAACGTAAAGACTGAATATGGACGATGCCGGGCTTGGATACGACAGCTATTAAACCAACATGCTTTAGCCTTTAATTTAAAAGTGATGTTTGAGGACCAAGCAACTGTTCGAAAAACATATTTTTTAGAGTCGCTAGTGGAAAATAGAGATTCGTTAGATACATTTTTATCTTTGCTCGCCTCTTTAAATACAATCGGATTTGAATTGAAAGTTGATAGGACTGACTTAGACACATCCCGCGATACAAATATTCAAGACTTTTGCCTCATATCTGGAGCTGGAGTTCCTGAAGTCAATGGTCTGTATGAAAAACAAACAGTATTAAAAGATAATGTTGGCATGTATTTAAAGGGTGGGTATGAAATTTTTCGTACTGAGTATCGACCTCCAGCTTTGCCAAATGATGCAACTCCACAGGTAACTAAACGTTGGTTTCTTGGAAATCCGGATAAAAGGGTTGTATATTATTTTTCTCCATCATCAGCAACATTACCACAACTTACCGGCTGGCAAGTTCACCCATCAGCCGGGATTGGCCCAGCACCAACGTTAGGAAGAACATTTTTAGAAGCGGAGAAACCACCACCAATGAACTCACCATCAAGTACCAATACGGCCGTTTCGGGTCTTCCAATAGCATCAACTACAGCCACTGTTACCACTGCCAACAATATTAATGCAAACATTGTTCAAGTTACTAACAATAGTAACTATAGTAATAACAATGTTATCAGTATAGATTCTAGAAACAATGATTTAAATATTACGAGGGATGAAAAACATAAGGATAATAACAATGACATAATAATTGATAATGTTAACAATCATAGCACTTCGCCCAGCACAGCAAAAACATTCACACCTAATAACAATAATACAGGAGCTAAGAATGATACAATAATTGATAATCAAAATTCTAATGCGAATGTCGGCGATAACTTTAGCATAAGCAACAATAAGACCACATCGTGGGACAATATGTCACTTGCCTTACCAGAATCGATTGTCGTCGTTAAAAATAAACCGAAACGTAAAAAAGATAAAAAGGAAAAGAAGAAGAAAAAGAAAAAGTCAAAAAATCGTTCTTCCAAAAAAGTTGCATTAATAGATGATGAAAAAAATATTGATGATGAGAAAGATATTATGGGCGTTGAGAAAGAGGTTGATGTAGAAGCTGAAGCTCAGAAAAAGAAGAAGTCAATATCTCCACCTTCCGATATGCTTGATAAAAAGGAGGAATTACGAAGTGATTTTAAAGGGTTTGAAACAACTTTAAACACATCACCAATCACAACATTGAAAAAAAGCATGGAAGATTTTGATGATCAAATTGGGATAAATCCTATTGAACTCAACATTGAGAAAATTGAAATCGAGGAAGAATTTGACGAAAGTCTTGATGTTATTGATCGAGAAAATTCATTGATAAATCACACACAAGAATATGAAAACGAAGAGACAATACCAAGCAACAAAAATCAAACAATTTATGAAATTGATACAATTAGCAACATTAATTATTCTATAAATACCCAACACAAAAGTTCACCTGAGGAAGAAGTTGGTACTGTTGCTACTACTGAAATAGAAGAGCGCGATGTTGATTATATCGAGAAAAAGAGCGATAAAATTAACAGCAACGATGCTAATGTGCTCTCAGGGGAAGTTCAAACATCAACGTCATTCAAGTCGGATCCAGTATTAAGAATGGATACGTATTCAGATGAAGATTTAGAAGGTTTAGCAAATGAAATTTACGTGGGCGATATTGAATATCATACAGGACATGATTCATCAGATGTATCACCACTCCATTCTCCAATACACAGTGCAAAGTCCAACGTATCTTCCAGGAGCAATAGTTATAACAACGAAAAAGACTTCGCTGACAATAATCTTCCAGGAGCCACATTGAGCACAATCATAGATGACTCCCCAAGAAGATCTATGAAAGTGGAGAGTAGCCCGCAACCTGAATTTGTTGAAGAATATTCAAATGGAAATTTGCCGCCGGAAGAGCTTTTAAATATTACAACAGGAGAAAATCAACATGAATTAAATTGTAGAATATTGAAAAGTCATAACGATAACTTAAATAAATACCGAGATGAGCGCAAGCAGTTGCGAAATGACTTGCAGGCTGTTAGACAAAGACAGCATGTAAGAATGTTAAAATTTGAGCAATTAAAACGAAATTCGATTATTAATCTACCTGGTAACAATGCTCCGCGAGTACGGTCAGAATCATACACACGTGATGATTTTACACGCAGCCCAATCGATTGGTCATCTAAAGATGACGTTTCTATTTTGATTGATGGAAACGATGCAAAGGATATTCGTAAGACGAATATATACGACCGCAAGCATTCATTACATTTGTTGGACCCAGAATTTCCTGGTGGTGATGAATTGATCCAGCTAGACAATAGCAGTCTTAGAAACACAGTTACACCACCTCATGGAACAGGCAGTCTAAACGATAGTAGATATTTTAATAATTCAAGCCCATACAGCGATAGTGGTAAGCACAGTAGTGGAATTTTAGCTATAGATGCAGATGTTTATGAGTTTCGCGTGTTTTTAAAGCCGAAGCCGCATGTAAAGTACTTAATACGTGTATCAGAACGTGTTACATGTAAATCAAATACGAACCTGGGGAATGACGAGGACATAAACGACAAACATAGCAGTAGCGATAGTGATCAAACTGCATCAAGTGGAAAACGATATTATGATATCCAAAGGCGTTATAATCAATTCAAAACATTACATAATGAAATAGTAAAAATCAGAGGGACGAATCGTGGATTACCTAAACTACCAAAATCAGCCTTCGTTCGTTCCTTCGATCCATTTTATCTGCAAAACAAAGCACTAGCGTTAAATGAATATCTGAAATTGTTGGTTGAAATTTTTCGACTCGAAAACGTCACTGAACGGACACCGTTGGTATCATTTTTAGCCGCAAGAGATGAAGATATGTTGGACGAAGATATAGCTAAAAGTGATCACGGTAATGGCAGTAATGTAATGAGCAATAATAAATCAATTAATGTTGAACCTCGCAAAAACAAGCATGGTATCGGATGGAGCGGCTTTCATGTCCCATTAGTTTTAGCTGAACGTCCACCGCCTGGGAAAATGGTTGATTCTAGAGTTGGCATTGGGTTACAAAGATATCGTTGCGGGTCATGTGGTGATCTACTTACTAAAAAAAACGGCTTTCGGTATTGCCAATATTCTGAACTGTATCATTGCAAACAGTGCTCTAGTACAAATTCATTAAGGGTTTTGCCAACACGCGTATTGCATTCTTGGGATTTTAAAAAGTATCCAGTATGCGATCAAGTGGAAACATATTTAGAAAATATAGACGAACAGCCACTCTTTTGTGTATCTGCTATTAACCCACAATTATTTGCAAAAATCAAACCAATACAACATGTGCGTATGTTACGCATACAGTTGATGCGCATGGTGGATTTTTTGGACACATGCAGACAAGGACTTGAACTGCGAACACGTATCAACGAGCGTGGTCGGCATTTAATGGAAGGTTCTGAAATGTATTCAATGAAGGATTTTCGAGAAATTAAATCAAAACATCTACAGCGTTTTTTGATGCGTGAAGTACAAAGGTTAGCTGAGCATATTAAGTTTAAATGTGTAACATGCAGTGCGCGCGGCTTTGTATGTGAAATTTGTTCTGATGATAGACCAATCTATGCGTTTGAAATATTAAAAGCATCAGCTTGTACTGGATGCAAGGCATTTTTCCACCGCCAATGTATCGAAGAGGCATTAGAATGCCCACGTTGCAAACGTTTAAGGCGTCGCAGAGACAAAAACAAGTTGATGATGCCAAAAAATATATTGGATGTAGATAATACTAGTAGCAATTTAAAGGAACGTTTTGACAACACAGCTACACATTATGAATCTTCATTGGTTATGCATAAAAGAAGAGGCGACCAGCAGTTCAAATCATTGGGGGATAATAGTAAAAAAACATTATTTAAACAACACAATTACAATGTCGGTAGACAATATGATAAAAAAAGTATAAATTACAATGATAACAAGGGTGGAGGATTCAATAATGCCAACAATAATTGGAATGATAGCAAAAAAAGGAGCGGTAGAGGTAGTAAAGACTTGAGCTGGGGTGCAAATCAATAAATAATATACTCGTATTATGATTAATAATAATTATTCCACCAACACAATAATAATATTATTATTACATAATAATAATAATAATAATAATAAATAATAATAAAAATATAATTTAATAATAATACGTGCATGCTACTTGGCAAACGTGCATACTTATATTTACTACAGTATAAATAGCACAGGTAATAGTAGTAGTAGTAGTAGTAGTAGTCTTGTTATTGTATT
>JACKZZ010009287.1_pt1 | contig 44342 bp, 29 predicted proteins | sample 8027871 | NCBI WGS metagenome assembly JACKZZ01 (sample SAMN15724774, study PRJNA655200) | protist metagenome | isolation source: fluorescence activated cell sorting (FACS) single amplified genomes of... | place: USA: West Boothbay Harbor, Gulf of Maine | collected 2000-07-19
GGAAATAGTATGATGCATTTTAACTTTAATTATCTCGATATAATTACCATCAGTCATCTTATCGGATTAAATTAATTCCATCGTAGGATGAGAATTACTTTTTTAAAAAGCATTCTTATTTTCATAATTAGTATCTTATTTTGAAATTTTTAAAAGTTTTCGAATCTCTTTCTACATTTATACACTAGTTGAATAAAAATTGGGGATATACTCAGGCCGACCATCAGATTTGGAAAGAACCATTGAAAGTGGTGCTATAGTAAACAATCTCAATAGTTTTACCATACTTAAAAATAGATTTTAAAAAAGATAATAAATTATATTATATGCTGTTGCACAAACAAACTTTTTAATTCTCAATACTTTAAAAAAACTATTTTATTGAAATAGAAAACCAAACTTGATAAATATAGTTTAGATACATTTAACGCAAAACAAATTATTTTTTTCATGCAAAAGGATGCAGTAGCTCATAATAATTATATAATTATTCCATGACATTAACGACTCAATTTAATTTGAAATTTTTTTTTTCTAAGTGACTATAGAAGAACACTAAGTAAACTCTTCTTGACATTTCGAAAGTATCAATTATATGCAACTGAACTATATGATTATCTATATATTATAGTTCTCTCATATTACTCAATTAAAGAGCACATATAGATAGTTATTTTACTTGATTAAACCAAAAAACAAAAACATAGTAATATAAACTATATTAATAACAGTACTAATAATATCAACAAATATACAAAAAAATAATTATAATTCTACAAAAGTCTAAAAGTTCAAAAATTTAATAAATATGTTTTTTCTATTTATATCATTCATTAACTATAGAGGATCGCCTTCTCGCCACTTCAAATTAGTTATCAATTGCACCCGCAACTCTATCAACTTGTGTACTTCTTAATAGTTAGGCTGGATTTACAACTTTTCCTTCTTCGTTAACTCCACACATCTATTATTCCATTGATATTCTTTATAAACTTGCACGACTTCTTCCTTACTATTTCTATTATCTGAGTTTTTCACCTAAGTTTTATTATTCCTATATAAATAAGAAATGAGTTCGTCCTAATATATCAGCACGACGAGCAGAAAAAGTAAAACATATAGCTAAAAGTACTAGATTCGATGTTTCTCCACTTCCAACATTCATAAAATCACGAAATGATTTTGTCTATAGTGCTAGACCAGTTATTATAGTAGTAGCCATCGCAAAGACAAAAAGTCTAAATCCAGAGGCAAAATCTAATTTACAAATAACTAACGTCCAAGCAAGTAGAACTGAGATAATTGATATCATAGGAAAGCATAAACATGCACCAGTACAGATATCTCGTTCATTGAATAGTAGTGACAGACGTTCAGATTCAGTTGATATGAGAAGAAGGAAAAAAGAGTATATTGCAAGAAGTAATATTCGATGTTAAATCATGTATAAATAATTTATGGGATCTTTTTTCAGAGAAGTTTATGAACTGTTTGTGGAATTTTAGGAGGGGCTTCGAACCGCAACTTTAACAGCAGCTGCAGCTGAATTAGATTATTTTGATTTTTCATCACTTGATGTACTCAAACCTGACGATGATTCAGCATTAGGATCATCCCATTCACCATCTTCACCATCTTCATTTATATCTTTCTTTGACTTTTTGATAGTTTTTTTAGCATTTTCATTTTTAGTTTCCTAAACTGGTTTTACTGTTACATCTTTAGCTTACTACTCCTTAGTCTGTTATAATTTTTGCTCCTCCAGTTTTTTTCTAAGTTATTACTATTTCCAATATGCATTGAACAATAGTCCTAGTGCGACTAAAAACCAAGCTACTCTTGATAAGCAACGTGTTAATGTGTAATTCGATGCGTATTATTCAGAAACTATTCCATCAGTTTCAGATTTATCTGCATTTTTTTGTTCTCCTGCTTTAATAGGAGCGATAATTGCATCATTTACTGAGAGCATGGATAATCCAATAACTGTTATTATAAAAGTTTTTTTTAGAGGCGATAAAACTCCTTTCCATCTATGCTTTAGAAAATTAGCTTCTAATTAATTATCTAGATATTTGATTTTTCGAGCATGTAAAATTTAGGGATTAGTATGAAAAATAGGAGTTTCAAAATCCATAAGATAAGGTGGAAAAAAACGTTTGAGTTCAAGAAATACATCTTCAATTGTTAAATCTGGTTCTTTACTTTCGTTGGAGTTTTGTGAAAAGTTTCCAGATACTGACCTTACAGGTGTTTAAATCACTAGACTCAAAGTACTAGGAGATTTTTTTGGACCTTATATATGTTTTTTTTAAGCTTCTTGTTATATTATTTCTGCCATTGAGAGAGGATTATTTGATGAAGGTCTTCTTAAACTTTCAACTTTTTTAATTTATCCTTTTTCATTGTTATCACTATCACTATGTATGGAACTTTAAGGGCTTCCAGGAGAGTCAACATCAGCGTCTTTATCGACACTTTTTCTTCCTGAAGTCGATCCACGTTTACCTGAGCTAGTTACATTTAATGGCTACTACTGAATCTATTATAACACTGAACTTGCAAGTATTACACTACCACGTTTAGCTAATTTAGTAGCAGAAATATTTTATTTTTCGGAATCAGGAACAACACGACCAAGATTAACAGAAGATCGCTTACCTACAGTCTATGAGCCCACTCCTAATGATTTAACACCACCAAAGCCTTAATCACTACCTGACGCCGCGGCCCAGAGCTCATCTGATTCTTTATTTATATTCTCGATTTCTTCTTTTCTTTGTTTAGCTAACGTTTTTTATTCGTGGGTCTCTAACATTGTACAAAATAAAAATCGACTTAATGTTTCTGTTCTTTTTGTAGCAAAGAGTAAAGTACCAAAACCTATCATTGCAGCAAAAAATTCATAAAAAAGGGATGTAAAGGATGAACTTCCCGTTGATAAATTTTTCGAACCATAACCAATCATTGCAGTAGAAAAGTAGAAAATAACGACAATTGGAAGAACAAACAAAAGTGCTTTAAATGGCACTCTGAGAAACACAGTAAGCCATGCAAACTAGGAAAGAATAAAAGGAAGTAAAGAAAAACATAATCCAACATCTTTACGCTCATTTAGGTCTGATGAACAGATACGTGGATCAAGACATGAGGATTGAACTTCCGAATTTAGCACAAAGATTATTTTAATGAGACGTTCTTAATCAGTGAGAATAAAAAGTTTGAAGTAAAGAGTTATGGATATAACAAAAAGCGTTGAAAAATTTTGTTCAAAATTAATAGACTCTAATACAGTTTTGTTTTCTCTTTTACTGAAATCAATCTTATTACTAACTTATAAACCACGTTAGTTTTTTTAATTATCACTTAGTTCAATTGGTATAATACCAAATAATTTACCAGTTTATTTATTCTTTACTTTATCTAAAACAGTTTTTGCTATTACGCTTATAGAAGATCTCTTTTAATTCAATTAGGGTATATCTTCATCACCCTCTATTTCATCTGCCATTTCACGTTTCTAAGCTATGATGTCCATTCTGTGATTTGTTCTTTTGGCCCAAAATTAGACTGCAACGGCAAATAAAAAACTTCCCCATCGACCTGCAGCACGACCAATCTTTAAACGCTTATCAGATTAGGAGTCGTAGACTCCCGCAAGATCACTTACGGTTAATAAAAAAAGTGCAAAACTCAGTAAACCTAACGTAGGTCCAGACCATTTACGTATTAAAAGATTTCGACCAGCAACATAACGTGCCTCTAAATTGGAATCTCTGAAAACGAGTGTTCTAGGATTTAATCGTATAAGGGCAAATGAATTGAGATCAGCAAGATAGAGTTCTGATACAGATCCTCTACGGTCTTCACTATTTGATATCTATTGAGTCATTGTTATATTTAAAATAAATCGTAAAATCGTTAATACTGATCAAAGTTTATCGACAAAATCAATTTAGGGCTATAAATCTACATCTATACAGCATGCTAATCATAATCATAATATATGATAAAATAATTCTGTAAAATTATTAATATTAAATATAATTTAAATTTATTATCAAAGTATCAGTTGCCAGTAACTTTATACAAATTATAGTATCACTTTAAAAATTAATTTTTCATATAATATTATATATTAAATAAATATATATTATCAATACGAGTAACTTTTAATCATTGATATAATCAATGTCTATTTAATTATTAAGTTGTTTTAAATTTAATCAAGGGGGGTGCTGTAATAGAATTGAAAAATAATAAAAAAGTTGTAGTAGTAGTAGTAAAGCGACCCTTGTTTCAGAGTAGCATTGATGATATCAATTTCAATGTTATTTTAAACGGATTTTCTATTTACGGGTTGTTATTTTAAAAGAACCTACAGAAATTAAAATTTTGTTAATCGAATTACACTTAAAGTAAACACTTTGATTATGGTTACAAATCAGTTTACGAACATAAAAAAATATAAGTTTTTAGTTTTACACCATAACGGTATTCGTCTACATGAATTGAATTTTAATGACATTGAAGACTTAGATCTGCAACGGTAACCAAATTCAAAGAATAATTTTTAATTATTACTCTATACTTTTAAAAAAGTTCCCATATCAACTTGTATTGCTATATCAAATGATTATATTAAGTAGTAGCATTGATACCGCAACAGCCACTAAAGTAAAAAAGCTATAAACAGCAATTCACTATAAACAATGACATAAGACTCTGACTGACTAGAATCATGAATTTATTGACATATATAATTTCCAATTCAATTTACATTTTTTACTCTATACATGTAGTACTATTTAAAATTTATTGTTATCTATATTATAAAATGTATACTTTTAGTAACTGTAATTATTAACACATTATATAGTTTAAAATTATTTTGATCTCTGATTTTCTTTTAAATTTTTGTAATAGATTTCTAAATAGGTTTAATAATTTGTTTAAAATTACACTTTGTAGGTTATTTGGTTTACACTTTGTAGGTTATTTGGTTTACACTTTTATATATACAATCTTTATCTAGACATTTATTACGTATGATATATTCATTGATCTATGATCATTTATTTTGATAGGTTTTATTAATTATATTTTTCTATTATTATTGCATGATTTATCTATTAAAAACTAAATTTTGAAAATATTCTATTAAAATTATTTTACTCACACTAAATCAAACCTCATTGCCACCTAATTTGATTCACATCTAATCACTTCATAAAAAGTTCTATAATCAAATCAATTCCAATAAATGAGCGTATATATATATATATATATCGATGACATTGATATCTATAAGATCTTTAATCTTATCGATATCTATATATTCGATATTAACATAAACTCATTTAACACAGCAAAAAATTGATTTTTTTTTACTGTCCACTTTCATCTCTTTTTTCTCCTCTACAGAAAAGGGTTCCGATTTGGATTTTGGCCCGATTTTATTGAACACAATAGATCCATCAACAGTGACCCCACTACTAGCAGTGGTTTCAATAGAATCAATTTTCGAACCTCTACCTTTATTTGGTAGATTATCAAAATCCATGGTATCCTCTAAAAAAACCCCCTCAATTACAATCCCATCAACCTAAAAAAAAAAATTCATACTCTCCCCGGTTTTTACTTTACTTCTAAAGGGAAAAATTATTATATAAAATTTTACCTAACCCTCCCCTTATAGAGGCGATTCACTTCATGCGTTATTACCTACCGCAACGGTAACCTATATAATTCTTTTCCTATATACAGTACGTAACATAGGATAAGAACTACTACCTTTCTCTTCTTCTACTAACTCATGTCCACCCATAGTAAACCACTCTTCCTTAAAATTAAGTAAAGTTGTCATCACAGTTTTAGCCGTACTATAGATATTATCATTTGGACGACGTTTTGTACCTGGTAATCTACAACTCTTTGTTACAACTTTTTCACCATGTCCGCCTTATAAATGTTTAACTTTTCCCATCTCAGCTAAACATTTTCCACTCTTAGGTTCATTAATCTATAATAAAACTATCTCTACAACTCTTATTAATTATCCTTTATCATCTTCTGTTAATGCACTTTCACCCTAACTGATTTCCTCAGCAAATTCTCCAAGACTTGCAGCAACACCAGTACCAAATTATGTTACATCAATTTTATGATCTTTTAATAACTAACTTAATTTTTCAGTAGATACTTTTACATTAGGCATAACAACAAGGGAATCAAATCTATCATCTTCTTTATCACCAGTAACAACAATAGTAGGAGCAAATTTAGAAATATCTCCTTTAGTCCACCAATTCCAGATTTTCATCTCCTATGCCTTCTAAGTGGCGAATTCAGCTTTTTTCTTGTCAAGACCAAGACTTGTTACTGCAGCTTTAGAAAGTGCAACAGGAATAATACGTTTTCTATACACTGTCTTAACCCCAGGATAAGAAGCGGAGTCTTCTTTCACTTGAGCAACTTCAAGGTTTTCGACATCGAATCGAACAGTATTAGGATCTAGTTTGAGCGTTTCACGACAGACACGAATACCAGTATCGAGAGGACTCTCATGAGGTTTTTGTTTTGCACCCGGAAGTTTACCAATGTCTGTACGATCTTTGCATCCCTCTTTTTATACGTGGGTTTATACGAGAAGAGTACCATCATGAACTATACGTAGAAGAACAAGTTCGACGACACGAAGTAACTCTTAATCACCTGATACATCACTCATAAGAAGGGATTCACCATCGACAACTTCTTTAGCGAGGCTTTTAACAGTATCTTTAGGCCATTTAGAATAATCAATGTTTGCACGTTCAAGTTAACCCTATAAAGTATCTTCATTAAGACGAAGACCGTGTTCAAGAGCGGATTTCTTACCAGTGGATTTGCCTATTAAATAAAGATTAGTTTATATATAAATACTTTGAATTTAAAATTATAATTGTATTTATTTTTTATATGATTTTTATGTTTGCGTTCAAACAACTTTAAAAAAGCTAGAAAAAAATATAATGCTAATAATAAAGTTAAAGTATTAAAATGTACCTTTCTATCCTTCTAGCTCTTTACCATCAACCCAACCAAACAAAATCTACTCGTGTGCATGTAGACCATCAACAGTGAAGTCCGTCATCTTCAAACCTTTCTTCTCCTTATCTTTGTTATCACGTTTATCTAATCGTTTTAAGAGTTCCATACGCCTCAAAGCCAGAGTTTAAGGTACATTTTGTTTCTACTATGCTGCACCTTCAAGCATCTCTTTTGTTGCGGCTTCACCCTTTACTTCTACTGGAGCGCAGTTTGGATCAGCTTTGGTAATATCAGATAACCATTCGTGTCTCAAAAGTTCCAGTGCTGATGGACGTTTAGAAACATCTTTTTGAAGAAATTTCTTAACCATATCAAGACAATTAGTGGAGCATTTTGGTAGTCGAGGAGTATATTCGAGAATTTATTTTTCATCACGAAATGGAAAAGTACCATCAATTAAACCATATTAGACTACACCAACAGCCCAAACATCAACAGGGAAGGAATACCTAAAAAGTAATCATTATAGGTCTATCGTCTATACAACTAGCTAAAATACTTATAGTTAATACAGTATAAAAGTAAAAAGTATAAAATTAAAAATATAATTTCTCTAGACTTCAAATGCAATAAAGGCATGCCTAAATTTGAGATATTAAAAATATATTACTTCTTATTAACAACTTCTGGTGACCAAAAAACCCTAGTTCCTACTGTGTCTCTTAACATTTTTCCCGCTTTCTTATCCAAATATAATGCAGTACCAAAATCCGCCAAACCAATGTGACAAGTTGGATGTGCAATATCAGGATGACTCATTAAAAAGTTATCTCCTTTAACATCTCTATGAATAATGGAGTTTTCGTGAAGATAGGCTATAGATTTTAACATTTATTATACAACTGGTTTCATAGGACCTTCTGGAATTTTTCCCTTTTTTGACAAATGAAGTTAAAGTCCATCTACCATATCACCACCACTATATTTATCCATAATAATACAAATAAAACATTCTTCACGAAAAATATCATAACATTTAACTACATGAGGATGGTCAACTGCTCTAAGAATACGTAATTCATTTTCAATTTCAGTACGATCAGCTTCTAAAAGGTCAACCATCTTAACAGCAACCGTTTTACCATCAGATCGCATTTTACATTCATGAACAACACCAAAAGCACCTTCACCAAGTTTTTTCAAAACTTTTACATGTTCACGAAATTTACCGTTATTTATACGAACAGAGGATGATAACGTGATGGGTCCAGTACCCCCTATCAGAGGGTCCATGGGCATGATTATGTGGTTGGAGGTTATAAATTTAGAGGTTATAAACAAATAGAAATCGAGAGAAATAAAAAATAAATCTATCTAAATAGATAATAAAAAATATAATCTAGGAAAAAATGTTATTGGGGTAATATATAATAATAAGTGATAATAAAATTTTAAAATTGTTACTATACTATTTTTGCTACTTTTAAAAATATATGTATGTCAACGGATCATAAATAAATACGGACAAGCTTTAACAGAAAATGATTATACTATTACAACGGACTTTGGTACCAGTTACTTTAATTGTTTTGACATTACAAATATTTGAAAATCTCATGAACAATAAAACGTGGTTTAGACTTCAGTTGTTTTAAAATTCTAGTCGTAATATAGCACTTAGCTGTATCATGTTTATCCATGATACTACCCTATCATTTTCATTCTTTACTCTCAAAATATCACGTCAACTTTCAAAGTGACTATTGTATAAAATTTATAGAAGACCTTATAGTTCAACCAACACCCTCATCACTATCAGTTGAGTCCATAAATGAACTTCCACTTCTCAAACTGACCTCTTCTGGTACTTCGTCTTCTTCCTCTAATGAATCCCTGCTATGTTTATCATCTTAGTCATCTGAACTTAAAGTATTGAATTCTATACCGCTCTGTCTGTGTCTACCAACTATCTTTATCATGTCGTTAATATGCTACTTGAACGGAGTAGGTTGCTTTTCAAAACTATCTTACCAAGTTTTTATAGCCATCACTTCATCTATTGTTTTACAGAGTTCTTCTGGACGTATTAGATTAACAACTTTTCTCTGAGTAATTTCGAGATCTTATATGCGTTTCCACTCCGTGTTTATGTCTTACTCTGTTTTGATATTAGGATCCTGAGGACAATCTTTTGCCATGTGACCTAGTTCTTTGCAGGAATAACATCGCATCCTTAAAAGTTAAATACGATTTTCACGTTCTTAACGTTCTTGTTTATCTTGTTCATCAAGGTCTTCCTCATCCTCTTTAGATTCGTGTTTAGAAAAACGACAACCAGGAGCATCACGACCTGATAAATATTTTTTTATTTTTTTTTTACGATACAATACTGACAGTTATGACAATGTCAATTAATCTAATATAATTTTATATTACCTGGTTTACCACAACACCACCATAGTTCTCCTCCGAATTCCGAATAATGTGTTTTACAACTCCAATTGAAATTATCAGATTCATAAAACTCAAGTCCACAATTCTTACATGTTTTATGATCTTACTCGAACTTTAATCGCCGGCGATATCTTAGAGAATCAGTGTCACTGTTATATATAAATTATGTTATGGTCAGTGCAAATTTTTTTTAATTGAAATATAATTAATTATCATATATGGCTAATTTCAAATCATTATGCAAGCAATATACACGGTGTATACTTGTTTATATAAATGAACATATACTTTTTTAATCTTGCTCTTAACTTATCCCTATCTTCAGTTCTATCTTAAATAGTCTTCACAACCCGCTCCCTCTCACGTCTAATTTCTTCCTTTTCTGCTAATGCTGCTTTCATTTCTTGAGTAAATTTTTGGTAGGTTTCATCAGTATCATTCTCTTTCCCCTCTTTGAGTTTTATTAATATATCATTTTACTTATCTAGTTCAGTTTTAGCAACCATTAGGACATCTGACTTTTCAGAAAGTTAAGCTAAGTCAATCTCGATATCATCTTTAGCGTTGTAGTATTGATTCAAAGTCTGAGAGAATTCATAGTACTATTAAAGGTAAGATCAATATAAACTGAAAAAATAACGTAAAAAAATAAGTTTAAAAGTACCTCCTCTAACTTTTTTTCTTATTCTATAATTATATCTTTCAGCTTTAAACCTTCATCTACAAATTATTTTGCTTCATGACTATATGGCATCTGCACACTTAGACCATTATTCAGATGTTTCTCATGTGTTGCATCAGTTGTTTTAGCCACTATTGTTCGCAATCCCATTAATAAATCGGTTTAGTCACGTAATTAGTCCTCTAGCTCAGCGTTTTCTTATTAACATTGCGATAAATCTTCTCGTATGGTAGTATTTATCTCTTATGTTATATCTTAGACTGATTTTATTTTTCTTGTAATTTGAGTTTCTACAAGATTTTCTTACCAGTTTTATTGTAGTTTCATTTCTGTCAATTCCTATTTTAAATCGCGCTCAGCCACACGCAATTAGTCACCTAGTTAAGATTTTGCTATTTCAACTCTTTGTACTTCTGCTCTTAAATCTATTGACTGAGAAAATTTTTATATATATTACCCTAAAAAAACAAATACTTTAGAAATTATTTAAATCTAATACCTCTTTACGATATTACTGCAGTTCATAAAGCAGTCGGTCTGATAAACGAAGCTCTCCATGTAATTTCTTTAAAGAACGAAATAAACCAAGACGATCAAATAATGGTATAAGATATACTTCTGTAATATGTCGAGCTTGATGTTTATCAACTGTTTACTATCCATATTTATCAATTTCTGATGCCATGCGAAAAAAAATTTTGAAAAATTTTTAAACGTTATAAAAGATTAGAAAAAAGATAGCTTTTGGAAAGCGTGCTAATATAGCATATGAATAATATGCTCTAAACAGATCAACAGACAACAAATCTGAGTGAATCTGCATCAGAGGACATACTTTGTATAGCAACTAATAAATACTAATTCTGATTCAAAGTAATTTTTTTTTTAAAAAAAGATTCAGTCTAAGCTTTATAAAAATAGTTACTTAATTTGATATTGTTAGTGCTTTTATTATAGTTACTTCATCTTTTTTATCTTTAAAGCTCAATAATTGACGATAAAAAACTTAATTAAGCATACTATTACATATTTTTCTCGACTCTACTCATTCACTCAAAGAACAAACTAATCTATTTATCATGATAAAATCAAAAAAATCAATTCAAGCAACAGTAAGCTTTTATCAAATTAAAAAATATTGTTTCTTTTTTGTTGTTTCCTCAGAGTTATTCTCGCTCACAGTACACTAAAAGACCATGCAATGGTTTCTTCTCAATCATTACAAGTTCAAAAAGCATTGGTTTCTAACAAAAATCTAATAAAAAATACTTCTCTTTAAATTATCAGATTAAAATATTCTAAACATAAAGATTCAAAAAATATAAAATATATCTTTTTTCATCATACTCATGCTCTTTCTTTTTCAGCAACGACACCATCAAATCTTTGACAGAACCATTTCTAACCAATTTCAGCAGTTAATCTGTGTTATCTTCCGACACGACCTCTTTTAGTTCTTCTCTTAGCAACACGACCACCTTTTCTAGTTAATTGAACATAAAAGTCCATACCATAGATACCTATTAAGAAAAAAAATAGTAATAAAATTTTATAGATAATTGAATAATCATATCAATAAATTAAAGTTATAATAATGACTTACCAGAGGAAGGATCATATTTCAATCCTAAATCGATATGTTCGGAAATTCCAAATCCGAAGGATCCATTATCAGCAAAGTTTCTTTTTAATAACTCATACTCTTTAACTTTTAATCCTTTTTCTAAGATTTCTTCTGCTTTTTCACCTCTTACAGTTACAGAGCAAGCGATTTTTTCGTTTCTTCTGATACCAAAGTTTCTGTTGGTAAATCTTGCTTTGGAGTAAACTGGAGCCTATTCAGTAAGACCTTCTAAAACTTTGGAAGCTTTCAAAAGTCTATCACCTGATTCACCAACACAGATGTTAAGAGTGAGTTTTTCAACTCTGATTTGTCTCATTGGATTATCCTCTGCCATGATTGACAAGTAATTATTCTACAATAGAAAACAACCTGAATTCCCTGTAAAGTTTGAATAATAATGAAATTTTAAATAGATTGATATGACAAAAGAAAAAAATATTAAAAAAAAGATCTGAGTTAAAGATAAAGGACTGAAAAAGATAGAAAAACATGAAAACTAAGAAAAAGAGGTTGATAAAATAATTATGGAATCTATATAATGAGTTATTATTAAGTCAAGTCAAAATTTTTTAATTTATTTTTCAATAAATCAGAGAGATTCCCACTAGTTCAATAGTTTAATCATTTCCCGAAGAATAAGATAAAACTAAAAATTTATTCATCATCACATAATTAAATCTAAATATTTATAATTTTTCAGAGAGATTCCCACTAGCTCTTTGATATCGCCATATGAATAGCGTAAAAACTAAAATGCTAACATCATCATAACATACAAAATTCAAGTAATCTCTTAATAGTCTAAAAATTAGTTGTCTGACATCATGATTGACATGAAACCTATGTAAAAGGCCACACGCCACCCGACGTCTTTTTTTGATATAGGATTAATTATGACTTATTTGCATACAATTAAAACACAAGCAAGCTTCGAATTATCCGAAAAATATCTAGATTTATTTATGAGTATTTACTACTATATTCAGACAGTACGAATACGGAGATAGTTTTTTCAACACTTTTTTTCAGTGGAGAATTAGGTTAAGTATAAATGTCATCATATTAATACTAAAAAATAGTAATACTAACAGTAACTGAAGTTCAAAATTAGTAAATAATAAAAAAATTCATCAGACAGTACGAATACGGAGATAGGTTTCTCAACATTGTTATTCAGTGGAGAATTAGGTTTAATATAGATGTCATCATCATATAAAAGATTTCTAAAAAAAATTTAGAACTGAAACTTGAAATGTCAAAAAAATTAAATTAGATCTAGATAACAAAAAACAGGATCAGAAAAAATAAAAGATTTATTCTAAAAAAATAATAATTGAACAAAACAGAATAAGCAGTAGTACATTATACCATTATACTATAATAGTAGGTTTTTCTAAAACCTTTATTATCTATATAAGAAAATTAAGTTTAAAAAAGTTCTCTATATTCAATCAGAAACCGATGAGAAACGCATGAGACAATAAAATTTGATGCTACAAGTTCAAAAATTTTGAAAAAAGACATTATGATCTGAAAACTAAATTTATTATAATTTAGTTTCAAATTTGAAATTTGCGTACATATTACAGTCGCTGATGTAAAAACGAAATTCATAAAATAAGCCAAAGTGAGACTCACTGAGTCACTGTCTATATAGAACAGCATCAAATTAAAAATTTGTTTTCAAAAGATTATGATATAGATTTAAACTCTAACACACAAACAATTTGTGTTTCAAAATTTTTCTTTATATAAGGCTAGACGAAATCCATTGTCACTAACAATAAATCTGGCTCATTACTAATTAGTCTAAGTTAATCTACCGTCTACCTTTTTAACAATTTGATCAGTCATCAACCATCCATGTAACTGGTCGTCCCACACTAATCCCTATTCATCTTAGATTTTATACCCTTTTTTTTTAAGCACCATTAAGCGAACGCATTCCATGATATTCTTGCATTTTCAGATTCTATATAAGAATTCCTTATATCTAACATAGACTTAGTATCTGTCTTTAATATTCTTAATTTTTTTCCAATATAACGCTCTGCAATACCTAGCTCACCAGTTGGTATCCATAATATTAATATTGGGATAACAAAATAAATTGGTGATATCTCTGTTCCTTAATCACTAGTAGTAGAAATTAGTTGTTTATTATATTCCCTTTATAACTCGATTGCCTTTAACTGATATTCATAACTCTATCGAATACATCTATTCTTGGATTATATACTAAACTCAATATGACAAAATTTTATTATTAATTATTAACCAGGTTCTGGATCTTTATTTATGTTTATTATCTTATTAAAATTATATACCCCAGAATTATCATAATATCGAACAATACTGAATTTCCGCTGATTAGTATCACTTGACAGTTCTCTAATACCTCCTTCAACTAGATAGGCAATTTTGGTTTGTCCATGACCGACTGGTCTATAAGGAAAATTAATATCAAATATATAATCAGAAGATTCTAGTTTACGCCGTGTTGGGTTTGCACTTAAAGCTGGCCTTTGCATAAAATTAAAAGTTCTACTTATCTGAGTCTGACTCTTTGTCTGACCAGGTGCCACTTCAAGCCTTTCAGTTGTTATTTTCTATAGTCCAATATTTTAAATTCCCGCTACCATGAGTGCGCGCCTAAGTTACGAACAGCAGCACGGAGGACTTGGAGGACCATGTTTGTTATTAATTTGACTCAACTATTATGAAAATTTTCTCTTGTAGACTTAATATTAGGGGAAAAATATGACTCGCATAGAAGAACTTATGTTTATATTAGAAAACTTTATATAGGAACAGCATCAATAATCATAAAATGATATGTGAACGGTTTAAATGTATAAAAAGAACAGTTATAGTAATACAAAATTTAAGACATTAAAAAATATTTTAATCTGTTTAAACCTTTCTTTTTTATTTTTATCTTTTTCACAATTCAACTCAAAACGTTTATGTCAGATAATATTAGGAGACCATAATTATAAAAGTCATATTAAGAAAATTTTAGAGACATTAAACTCTAAATATAGTACTTTAATAGTACTCAATTTCGTTAGAATAAAAAAAAAAATTGATTCAGTTATATTGTAGTCAACAACCAGAATTGATATAATCAAAATTATATAACTTTTTCGCTCATTATTCCACTTTAATTACACTTTCCCCACTAGCCTCAATAAATTTACCAATACATTTAGCTTTTAATTTCGTTTCTAGTTCTTCAATTGACATATTACCAATCAATTTAACTCCAAGTAATAAGCCTCCACTTGTAACAGCATCTGCTAATAAAGTAAGCTTCCTCTTAGATACATTACTAGCACACTTTACAGTTTATCCTAGATTGGAGAGATTGTTTTCTGTACCACCAGGTACGTAACCTTATCCTGCTAGTGATTCTACCTCAGGCAGAAATGGAACTGTTGATAAATTTATTTCAGCTGCTAAGCGATATTACCCGTCTTCAGATGTTAGCATTTCACGAAGATGACCTAATAGACCAAAACCAGTAACATCTGTAGCTGCTGTGACTTAAATTTGATTTTATTGGACTAAATCTACTGCGTTATTGACAGTATATTTATTTAGAGTTCGCATGTTATCAACAAGGGCTAAACGAGTATCAGCTGATTTTAATGCACCTCGTTTCATAGCAGTGGTGAGGATTCCTGTGCCAAGTTTTTTTGAGAGAAAGAGAAGATCATTTGGATTGGCTGTATTGTTTTTCCAGATAGAATTTTGATGTGATACATAACCAGTTACAGATAAACCATATCTAGAGAATATATATGTAAAAATACTCAAAAACTCATCAAGAAATTCAAAAAATCAGACATTTATTAATATAAAATTAGCTATATCAGATTAGTTACTATATTAAAAGGGTGCTTTATAATACTTAGGTTCTAGATCTTCAATAGAATGACCTCCACAAATACTGACACCAGCTTCGGCACATTTTGATCGACCACCATCAAGTATGCGTGATAAAACAGCTTCTGGCAATCTTGCTGAAGGAAATCCCACTATGTTTAATGCATATAAAGGCTGAAGGAAATTATAAAATATTTATTCAGATCAGTTAAAATCATACTAAGTTAGGTACTTCAAATCAGAATTTATACAGCTATAAAACTCAGTTACAATTTACTTTGACAATATTACCTTCCCTCCCATAGCATATACATCACTCAATGCATTAGCAGCTGCAATCTCTCCGAACTCAAATGCATCATCAACAACGGGAGTGAAAAAATCTAATGTTCCAATCAAACATCCTTCTGAATCAGGTAGTTGATACACACAAGCATCATCACTAGATGCATTTAATCCCACTAAAACACTAGGGTCTTTATAATTTTCTGCTTTAAGTTACTATAAAACTCGCTCTAATGCCTAAGGACGCAATTTACAAGCACATCCAAGACCATGTGTGAACTGAGTTAGCTTGATATTAGAAACATCTTAATTTGTTGACTTTTGTTATTATAAATCTGATTCTATTGGGACAGTTGCATCTTAAGTTCTCTATCTTGTACTTTAACCTTCGGGATAAAAAGACAAGTTTTACTAATTATCTTCATTAACTTTTATGGCATCTGTTTCTATTTCTTCACCTCCATTTCCTGTATTATCCGCTATGGGACCATCATAATCTTCTGGTGGTGTTATACCACTCTATAATATTTTAACGATATTAATAACTTTATCAGCAGCTTCGACTACTTCTTCTTCAGTAGTATCCTTACCGACTGAAAATCTTACAGTACCCATAGCCCAATTCTTCTCTAATCGCATCGCAGTCAAAACATGTGATATATCAACTTTATCTGCATGGCATGCTGCACCAGCAGATGCTGCTAGATAGTCATGAAGTTCAGAGAGTAATGTATTGGCTTCAACCTATTTAAGGATTATAAAATGAAAATTCAAAAATTCAGTTTTACTCAACTGCAAGTAACTAATTACAATATTAAATTTTTTAAAATTATTTAAAAGTCACAAAAACTTCTCTATACCTAATAAAACGAAACACTACTTGTGTTTGGTAGTCTTAAAATTTTTGGTAAGTCATCTTCATTTTCAACTAATGGTTCTGCACAATTAAATCTACAGTAAATATCTCCATTTAATGCAGCTTCCACTAATCTTCGTTCAAATAAATACCTTTTAACATACAAATTTCTATCGTACCCTAGCATAGTATTTGATGGTTCTGCTAATCTCTCCATTGCTAATTCACAGGCTTTACCTAATGCTACACATTAAGGTACGTTTTCAGTTGATGCTCTCTAATTACCTTCCTATCCACCACCACGAAGAAAGTGAGGAAGTGAAGAGACTGGATTCACTATTCTAAAAGTTGTTTTTTTTAGATTGATTTTTGGATCAAGTTGTGGAATTAATTACGAGTTACCAGTACCAACTTTACCAGACTCTGCGACAAGTGCTTATAGCGAATCTGTTAAAGATCGATCAAGTAAGTCTATCACAGATTTTTTTATGTTATCAGTTAATTAAAGTTATTCAGAGGACTATTATACTCCACTCTAATTATTTTTAGCTTCTAATTAAGAATCAATCTATCCAAGCAAGACATTTACCATAGATAGTACATCAACAGTTTCTCTGATATAGAGAGCACCTACGCCTTTTGGCGCATACAACTTATGCCCAGCTATCGTTAAATAATCTATTTTTAAATCATTTACATTCAATGCAACTTTCCCTAATGATTGACTTGCATCTACATGATAGAAGCAATGAGAAAATTCATGATCTTATATTTTCTTTATAGGATGATCTTTTCTATTATAGTTCATATTTCTGCTTCGATCCCAGCCTCTCATTGGCGAATTTCCGAGTGGTTCATCATTCATTAAAAATTTCTGCTTTCTATTTGGACTAGTAGCACGATCTCGAGCTTTCTTAGCTAACTTCTAAGGATCAGGGATTCCCGCACGTTTCCAAAGACTTGCAATTGATTTCTTATCACTATTATCGCCCCTTTCTAATGCATGATTCACATACCTTGATGCATTGTGACGCCTTATTACGTCTCCAATTTAACCAATCTATTATAAACATCCAGTTTCATTATTACTATGCATTATACTAACCAAAAAAGTATCAGGGTTTTCTTATAAACACTTCTCAACATCAAGTGGATTTACTATACCTTTTTTATTCACTGATAGATAGGTTACGCGACAACCTAATTCTTCTAGTCCAGCACAAGTTTCCAAAACTGCAATATGTTCTGTTTATTATGTTATAACATGACCAACACGTCTATGATTTTTAAAACAACCGAAAAATGTGTGATTAATAGTTTCAGTACCATTGCCAAAAAATACGATTTCACTTGAGTCGTTTGCTCCAACTAACTTAGCAACTTATTCTCTTCCTTATTGCATACCAGCTTTGGCTTCCAATCCATAAGAGTGAGTTGATGAAGGATTACCCCAAAATTTTGTATAATAAGGACCCATAGCTTGAAGAACTTTGTCATCAATAGGCGTAGTCCCATTATAGTCTAAATATATAGGCCCTTTTGGCTCGGGTACAGGTGGAGGTGGTGGTGGGAACTGAGAGAATAAAAAAAATAAATATGAACAAATTCAATTGATTCAATTTTAAATTGTATCAAAAAAATTTTCAAATTCGAAAATATTCTATACCACTGCTGGTCTATCATGTAATAAATTACTTTCAACAAAAGTACTTCGCATTCGATCATATTTGGCTAATGAATTTACTCGACCACTATTAAATCCAGGACATAGACCTGCTTTATTATTTGTTACGACTCCGATACCAGAAGAGTATACGCCAGCATTTATATTATCAGAAACTATTTCAGTAGGTATATCAAGCGTATCAGCATTTTACAAAGAAGGATCTATCTAAAACTTCTCGACTGCAGTTATGTTTTATTCCTGCATGTTTATATTACCCATAACTGATTAAGTGGGAGCGATCGTAACTTTTTAACAGTCATCTGATTATAAAGCCCTGTTGCCTCTTTTTAAATTTTAATACATTTCTCGGTGTATTTCCTACGCAATCAATTTAAATGAATCTTCTATATTCAAGTTCCATTTGGCTGAAATTTCTAATAAATGTACACCAAATGTTTGTTTCAAATAAGATTGAGCTTACTCAAATGACACCACTGCTTCATTTTGACATAATGAATCTATTTTATTTGCCAATACTAATTTTTTAGGAAATGCAGTTGGATTACCTCTACTACCGTCATATTATGACACAAAAGGTATTCCATTCTTTGAGTCTATACCACATCTTTCGTTCAGTATTTACAAATAATAGGGTATTTTATCAAATGATTCTTCATTGGTTACATCATACACTAGTAAAACTCCATGAGGTAAATTTCGAAATACAGGCATTTAACCTTTACACATTTCTGAATCAGAAGTTTCAAATCCAACGAGATCCATAATTTCAAGTTCAACCTTCTCTCCACTCTATAGGGTGATAGGTAACAGACCCCAAGGTGGTGTCTTATCTTCACCTATAGAAATTTTTGATGGAATGTAATGTTCTGAAAAATCATCTGATAGAAGTCTTTGGAGGATAGCGGATTTACCAGTGCCAGGATGACCTATAAGAATGATGTTATATCGTGGGATGGTAGGAGGAGATGGTGGTTAAGCGTTTAGAACGTTCATATTCAAGATAATGATTAGGAAATTTAAGAAATTATAAATTTAGTAAATTAATTTCAAATTTTTTATGTTAGACTAATTTAGTAGAAACCTAGTAAAATTTGTGATTATAATTCTATTGATCTAATATGATTTAGTCCCTGATAATGAAAAGATACATAGGGTCTCTCGATTTCTCATCAATTATAAAAAACGGATGCACATAATTATTATTATTACACTTTACTAATCAAAAATGAGAACATATACAAAAATGAAAATATTCAAAGACTAAATTTAAAAGCGAATCAAAATTTAAATTAAAATCTGTGATTTTCTATTATTAGAGACGGAACTTTTTTATTTCTTCATGCATCTACTAAAAAAAACTCATGTTACTTCTTTCTATAACCATAAAAGCTCACCTTTACACAATATAACCTTATTGTTTTATAACTCAACTCTCCACAATCCATCCTGTGCACTAATTACCTTACCGAACTATAGGTCTTCCGACCCTTTATCATTAGTCAACACAAACACTTTCGCTCCAATCTTGCATGTGCGACTTTTTACTCCCATAAAATCCAAGCAACTTTCTAGTGCTAACGTAGCGAGATCTTCATCGTTCAATGACTTTGATTCTTCATACGTTGGGCTCTCAACAGCTGCGGCGATTTTCTCTACTCGTCGGCGTCCTAAAGGGTGCTTAAGACAGGAATCCACTAAATCACCTAGACAACACGTTGTGTTGAGTAACTTAAATCCAGCTCCAATGCACACTTTGTTCACTTCTTAAACAGTTAAGCTTCTAAAGTATTTCTTCTTTATACCAGACAGCTCGGTTTTTTACTTTGGAATATAAGGTAATTATTCTAACGGTGGTACTGATGTTGATATCGATTCTATCATTTAAGTAAAGATTTAGTTACTATCCTCTACCTCACCAACTACTGGATACTTTTCTGAAAAATACTCTTCGTATTTACGTAGGCAACGTTTCTCATTATATGAAAAATCAATTTCAGGATCAAAATCAAACCGATTTGCATCATCAGGAGAGAGTGATGATTTCGCTAGAGCGTAAGTAGCGTCTTTGCCAGCCCATAAAGAACCATAACCGTTTTTATTTTCATTCGGCGAATAACCTTCGAGCTAGGAAGCGGTGAGTATGGAGAAGTTTGCTGAAGAAGTAACATCATAAACACGACCAATAACAGAAATAAGTGTTTAAGTGGATTTAGAATCGTAATTTGATAGCTCTTTTAGAGTGTATTTTTTCATTATGTGAAACTATATGTAAAAAATAATCAAACTAAAACTATTCAAATAAAAAATGATTAATTAAATTTTCTAATTAAAATCAGACTATGTAAATGTGTCGTTTAAAAAAAAAATACTACTATAGTGATTATGTTTAATAATATATTTATCAAAAATTATAATCGTTGTTAGTAATCTCTACCTCATAATAAAATTATAGTATTACGTTAAGAAATTTGAAAAATACTATGTAAAAAAAATAACATACAAATTAAAGACACATTAAAAGTCTATATTCATAAACTTAGTCTTCGATTATCTTTATCTTAGACTTGAATTTCAAGATTAATATAAAAAAAATTAATGTCATACGGTCCTATCCTATGTAAACTATGAAATCATATGTTATCCTAGTTTAAATTCTTATCGTAATGAGTAAGCTAATAATCATAATCTAATGATAGTAAGTATTTCAACAAAATAATTAGGTGATTATATATTGATTATTTCTTTAAAAAATACAAGTTCAAGTTTCAACAAAATCAAATAAAGCTCTCTTTGTAACAGTAAATTTAAAATAGTTAATACATTGTTATGTAACATGTACGAAAATGGAATTTTATTCTAATCAATTTTTAAACCATATACACTTAGTCTTAAAAAAAATCTATTAAACTTCAACATTTTTTCATTCAGATCGGAATATTTCTCCTTAAGTTTAATATTCATTCAAAAATTAAATAATAAAATTATATTCAGAAGAGTTGATCAGCATATTCAATATATTTGTAGCAAGATCTTTGTCATCCAATTAAAAATCCGTCAAATGATGATGTAGGTGTAATTGTTTATACAGATAGTTGAATATACCATGTAAAATCGAATAAAAAAGGCGTTAATTATGAACAAAATCTTTTGACAATTTCAATGCGTTTAGGATATCTATAGTAAGTTTATACCAGCGCCCTTTTTTACTAAAAAGAACCTTCAACGAAAAGCCGTAACTACCATCGTTAGTTTTACTAGAAATTGAATTCAAAAATTAGTTATTGTCAAATGAATCCTCAGACTCAGAGTCAGAGTCACAATCAAAGTCAGAATCGGTTTTCTAATTACTGTCAGTGTCAGTTGCAGAGCCAGTATTACTCGATAGATTTTAAATGTGATGTAAGATCTTTACAATACTATATGGAATCGGATCCTTATCCCACTACTAAAACTAATTTATCCTTTTCATTTCATCCATAATAGGATATACAAATCCTTCTATAAAATCACGTTATGCATTGAATACCAATTCTAAACGTTTAATACATCTTTCTTCCCATATACCGATATGTTACTTATCTGAAAATTTTATACATACTAATCTTTTCAAATTCATCAATTACCGTTCAAGTCTAAGCTTACTATTTTCTTCTTCAAGCTTTATTAGTCGTTGAGACAGCATCACTTCGCCAACTGCAACACCTAGATTAGGATCAACTTCAGTTTAAGTTATCTCGGAATCTGAATCTAAACCTGAGCACGTTGAAAGTGAAATTAAAGAATCGTCTAATGTAGATTTTATTAAAAAATTTTATACAAGAGATTCAAAGTTCAAGGGATCTTCTTCAACATCTTTTACGACATTGTCATCGGATGATTTGAAAAAATTAAAACAACAAAATAGGTATTGAATCATGATAATGATTACATAAAAATAAAATTATTTATATTTAATCTAATAATTTCAAATTTGTAATAAAAAAAGTACTAAAATTTATTGACAATGGTAATGTAATTAAAATTCATTCAAAATTAACACTATATAGTTTATAAAAGCAGTGCAAAATTTTCAGTAGATAAAATAAATAAAAATAGCGCTAGATTATCTATATGTTTCAGAATCAGATTCAGTCTCAGGAGTCAGAATTAGATATAATTTTTGAAAATAATAAACTCAAACTTTAAAGTTTTTATATATGTAGTAGAACAAATTTTTACTTTTTTAAATTCAATCATCAAGACTCTGAATATTGAGTAATAGTCATAAGTTTAAGTTAAATTCTTTAATATATAATCATTATTTAACAGTAACTATATAATTTTAATTACAGCTGAGACTATGCTGCAAAAATAATACACTTCTATAAAAAATTCTAATGATATGATAAATACATAGAAAATTCCAAACAAAAAAAACTAATTTCATACCGAATCTAAATTCAATTTACCCTGTAACCTCATATCCACCCAAAAACCTTCATGCTTTTTTCTAAATTACCTCCAAACTTTATATCCCTCACTCTACAACCATTGCATTTTCGTCCACAACCTCGTCATCACTTACTTCACCAACTATTTCACAGTCATCATCATCCTCTCTATTTACCTATAATCTTTTCAAATCATATTAGCTAGGTTCAATATCTATGGCAAATCCTGCAAGATTTTCATCTTTGACAAAAAATAATTAACAACCTGTTTTAATCTTCTCTCTATTGTCCTACTCGATTGTTACAAAGACTAAATAAAATGGTTCGTGAATAGAACCAAACACATCGCATATCAATCCTAAAACTGTACCATCTTCTAATAATAAAAGACTCTCAAGATCTAGAGCCTTATCACCTGCTATACCTTTACAAACCAACAGCTCGTTTTATCCTTCTAATCCTCCAGCGTTCGTTATCTATTGAATCTTCCCAGCAGGAAAAAATTAGTACTAACTTCTATCAATTTTTTTTGGTAGTCCACTTAATGCAGTTGCTGCTGATTGTTTCAATGGTTCAGCTATTTTTCGATTTTTATTTTTTTAAAAATTAACATCTTATTCATTGAAATTTTCGTCTTCAGAATCAGCGTCTACCAATCCGTGTTCCTTCATTATGTTATCGAGATAATTTTTTGTTATGTTTTCCTCTTATTATAGCTCTTCATCCATAGTTGATATGTTAGATGGAATGTCAAAAGATTATAAATTAGTTGCAAATCCACTTTTATCAACTGAATTTTGAATGTTATTTGTCTAGATTTCTTATTAAATTTTTGTTGATTATTACTCATCAAGATTTGCAAAATTTTAAGCAATTAGAAAATCATCTTAAGCAGTTTATCCATCGAGAATAACGGATTTTTATCCATCCAATGATGGAAAAGTATTTTAATTAGAATGAGATGATGACATGATTCAGATGTTTAAGAACTCAGATAGAATTAAAAAATTTATTAATACTATAAAAATAAAATGTAACTTATTTACTACAATCTGATTCAATTATAGTCAGACCTTTTTAAAATTATTAATTTCGATATCGCACTGATTTGATTAGAAAAAAACTTATATGTTAATGAAGTTGAATCAGATCATAGTATTTAGAATTGATTTGATAATAGACAGAAAAGTAAAAAAAAAAAATTAATTTAAAAAAGAATAAAAAAATTGAAAATAAATTTACATTTAAAAATAAGAAGTGAAAAACAGATATAAAAATAGGTTACGCAGTAAACATTCAATTATAACAATTTTAAAATTAAATACGCTTATGAGTTATAAATGAAGTATGTTAAATAGAACATAGCTAAGTAAAAAAATTGAAAAAAAATTCTACTTTGAAAGTAACTATTAAAATTATAAAATAAGCAGTAACATACACTACTTTATACTTAGTACTAAGTATAAAATCATACTAACATAATAATTTTATTTGCATCAATGCAAATATATTACATCTAAAAATCATTCCATTACGTCAACAACCTTTTTTAACCAAGGTAAGAATTCTTGAAAACAAGCGGCTTAGAATTCGTTTTATACATGCGTTTTACTTTCTTCATAGTCATTATATGCTTTATCACTTCTAAAGCCTCTTATACCCAATAATAAAGCAGAATTATTTGAATGATCATCATCAGACTTTGTTCTTGATTCACTAATCAAATCATTCGAATCTGTATCTCTTAAAAAAGAAACTATTTATGTCAGATGGTCTATACTAAGAAAATCAGAATCAATTTTTTAGTCTTAATCTTTATCTCTAGTATCATAGTCTTTTGGTTTTTCATGAAGAACAAATTCATGACCCATTACACTTTTAATAGACTTTAAATCAGGTTCTTATTATATTTCTAAGACTCTACTATCTTTTCCAAATTATAGATTCAATTTTTTGGCATCACCATTAATTTTTTTACACATATATTTTAACATACCTTCTCTTTATCGATTATTTGATCTAATGTTTGAACGAGCAAACCATTCCCAATATTTAACAACTCTATCATTTTATATTGCAGACATTTCATGTTATGTACTATGTGTAAAATTAAATTTTCTTTCTATTGCAAATTTTTATAGTATATCGTTATTAGCAAGATTATCATGAGAATGGAGAAAATCAAAGGCAGATTTACGTTACTAATTTAACATCGTATAATCAGTATTTGGTTGTAAAGGTTCAAGTGTACCTGTTTATGAATTTGTAATTAAATCAGGCATTACATAATGATCAGAATGAGAATCAATAAATGTAACAGGATGTAATGTAAATTATCGAGAAGCTACACTATTTCCTTCAGAAGCAATTGAAATCTTAATTTTTCTTTTATTCAGATTTATATTTTGATTAATAGTTTTGGCAACTACATCCTTAGCATTTTTTGATAATTTAATAATTATCTCATCTACCTTACTTTCATCTAATTTGCCTTCTGTATCCGGTATAAGAATAAAACCAATTATTGTAAACCAAATGTTAGTCTATATAACATTAGGTGAAAACATACCAAACCTATTGTTTATTCCAAGATCCTCTGCTACATTATGTAATGAATGTTTATGACTAACGTCATTCGAAGTAAACCAACCTACTTCTAAATCTAATAAATAATTAAAGAATTTATTTTGATGTAAATCTTGTTAAATATTAGGATTCAGTTTTGCAACTTACTATAGTGTTGTATCAAAAATCTAATTTATTGCTGAAAATATCTTAAATCCACAACCTCCAGATTTAATAATTGAGTCCTAACTAGTATCAAAAACTTTCTCACAATTAAAGTGCGTAACAGGACCAAATAATAGATAGTAGCAAGCTAATGTTAATAGATGTGATCGCCATATTAAGGACAAAATAGACTTTATAAAATTCAAAATTAGAGTAATAAATCGTACATTGATCTTTATACAGAAATAACAAAATGAGCAATGTTTTTTTAACATAGATGTTACTGATATCTTTTGAGGTAAATCTATATCTAAATTTTTTGGTGTATATTCGTTCTCTTCTTAACCAACTTATTAATACATATACTTTTCTTGTGTTATAGCACTAGCTTATCCACATTCTCCCTAAACACACTCTGTGCCACAAAAAAGTGAGAGAATGTTGAAGATTATATGAAGTTCTATGAAGTCCATAACACGTTTTGGTAATAAAGCACATAGACTTGCTGTCATGATTAAAGGAAAAGGACCGACATCTAAGACCAGATTCATCCCTTAATGAAATCCAATAAAAAGTACAGCGAAAATAAATCGAGTAAGAGAACAAGGAATTAAGATAATTATAGAACCTGGATGACATAGAATATGATCAATAACATTGTAATTTTAATTATTAATAAGACTAAGACTAGAGAATACTAAAAAACTAACTAATTATTTAATTCTAACAATTTGTAAAGTATTTTGATACCATAAGTCCCTAGCCAGATCCATGTTCTTGTTAATAAACTGCATAGTAGTTTCTGTTCTCTTAACACGTCAGTTATCCAATTATTTCTTGTTAGTGGTAAATGTAAGGAACTCCAAACACCAATATAAGGTGGTTCTCTCCATGTGTTTCCTACTTTTTAAGAAATTGTACTCCAGTAAATTAATGATATTTAACACACAAACAAATAACTTCTTGTATACATCATAAATTTAGTTTACGGAGTCAGTGAATCTAAATCACTTGTTAAAAACTATAAAGGTACAGAATCTCGCTCACCCCATTAGAATTTTGCAAGACCAAAGGTTCTTTTTTTAGGAGATTATTAAGTGACACTGATTTTATTTTCTTAATGTTTTTAAAGTCTTTGAAGTGAACTAGGACTTAATTAATTTTTATACTTATTCGGACTCATTTCTGATGTTTACATTAGCTCAATAGGTCCCGGAATATTATCATCAAAAATATCATGTCGATTTAACTGTTCAGTTTCTAAACTATCAGACGCAATACCAGCTAATCGTTAAAGTTCGATCATATCATTATCTTGTTTTTAAAAAATACTGGTTGCAGCAGTTGATACTGCACTAATATTTTCTCCATGGTTAGGAGAGTTGGATAGCTCTGATGGAGTATTACATTATGATGACGTTGTAATAGCCTTAGATGCATTCTTTGAAGGATTAGGTGAAGTCATATCGTGTTTATCATTGAGATAGCGATCAAGAGACCAAGCGCTTCCAAGCGGTAAAAAAAATCCCCAAAACAAAACTACTTTCCGTACAGAATCATAGGCAGCAGTTATTGGACATTATGAATAAATCTAAGTTAAATTTACAGCAAACCAATAAAGTAAAAGACAGCATAATTGAGTTTAGTATCCAACTAAGAAAGAAATAGCAATTAGTGCCATAATGATAGCAGGAATGTGAGCATGTGGTGTGATACGCTATCTATATGTGTGTTTGTGACTTTTATTTTGTGATTAAGACTCTGAGGAAACCGTATTTTTTTATATTGGCTTCTCTTTAACTTCTAATTTTTATTCATTTTATGTTTCTTAAGCTTTTTTGTTCGCTTACTTAGTAACATCCTAATCTTGCTCTTCCTCTTTTATCTTGTCTTTTTATTTGTTGGGTTTATCTTACGAGCTTTATTCATTGATCTCTTATTCTAGTTTTTTTATACTGGCTTCAAGTTCTTTTACCTCCTTTTATTTTTACTAATTAGAATCAGCTGCATCGTTCTATAATTTTCGCAGTCTCAAATCTGAATCTACAATTTCAACTAAATGTTCATCCCTCCAATCATCGTCTGATATATAATCAGTCTGATCTATTTCCCTTGTCTTTCCAAATCTTAAAATTATATTGGAAAATAAATCACGATTCCATACGTTAAGTGGATTTATTTTCTATTTCTATTCTTCGCTTTAATCAGGGCGTTTAATATTTGAACAAGATTAACACAATCCATCTGGAGAAAAAGCAAATTCATAATTTCGAGAGTCGAAAAACATCTGGTTGATCTCTAAAAGAATTTAAACAGAAACACCTATACGAAGAAGTGCCAGAGCTCGAGGATCCAGAGCCACTGAATCGATAAAAAAACGAAGTATACGAACAAGTGACAACATAGTGGTATGAACTTGATGCTGAAGTACTATAAAGTATAGTATAAACTGCAAATATCAAATACTCCTCTGGCAATTACTATAAGTAAAAATCAACTCATGTGGCAATAGTAATTTTAAATCAAAAACCAATTCTATATTGAATTTCTAGTCAAATCTCTCTCGAGGATTATTTTTGCATTTTCAATTTGAATAATTGTTAATGCTGCTAACAAGTTCAACGTACTGTACAACTTTTATGTATCAAGTCTTAGCTCTCTGAAGAGAAGCTACTTCCAATAATCAATATCATAAAGATATAAATTTAATAAAATTTAAAATTCATTATAATTTTTCAGTTTTATAATTTTAGGTTGGCAAGTAATGGCGACTGTCGCTCTATCATAATCACAATTCTAATCAATTACATAGTACAGACAAAGCTTCACTGTCACTGTATCTGTTTCAAATCTATATTATCAGAATGAAAGTATATTATGTAAACTATTTCTATATTCATAATAGAAATATCACATCATTGCTGATGGCCAGTCCTCAGTGGTGTTTATATATGACTCATATTCCTCATCAGTAAATTCCCATAAATGCTTCTATTTTATTGCTTCAATCCAAATAGGTCTATAATTGACCGGTTCCCCTTCCTATTTACACATTAAACATTACCAATCATCATCTGGGATATATTCTCCATTATATTTACCAGTTATAAGTTTCCATGGGTATAGTGCTGGTCCCATCCACTTCTAACAGTGCACACATTTTATGGTTTGCAAACTTGGGACACCGTCATACATGTCAAGATTTATGAGACATTCTGCGCAGCTAGGTGGTCTTTTTTATTCTCTCTTTACCACCGTTAATTATCTTGTGCTGAAATTATAAGGATGAAGGTCTTTGCAGCAATATTAACATTTGAATTAATAGTCTTCTGATGGAATATCTATATTTTCCTCCTCTGTATCCTTTTTCAATAAATCAAGGTATGCATGAAACCGCGATTTAGCTACATCTCTACGACTATTATCGTCTATGATAGAGTTTTGTAGTTATAGTGCGTCATAGGATGTCATCTACCATCTATTAACAAATAATGTCATTTTTTTTGTAACACTTTACATCCAATATCGCAATCTATTTTACTCAGTTGGACCCTCGTCTTAAACTTTGCAGCCAGCAAAAGATATACTCATCTCGGCAAATACTGGTTCATGAGCATCAGTTAAGCGTGTATTGTGTTTTCGAATCGCTGCTGTATGTATTCTCACATTTCCACGAACAAGAATATTATCAATAGTGCGAGTTTTCTACACGCATGGACGATAACCTTTTTTTGCTGCGACTTCTAATATTACTTCCATATCTGAAAAATCTTATTCCTTTGATACCCAGTTATTGAAATCTGCGGATACTATAACAGCTCTAGGCTATAACTTCATCATTAAATTATTTGCTTCTGCTAGAAGTTCTGAAATTTCACCATACTTAAAAAGTTTTTTAGACTCATAAGCTGCAGCTTATGAAGCCTTCAGTGTTTCTTTAGTTAGTTCAGGACTTGCGTTGAGTTCAGAATTTTTAGAGTACCAAGATAATGATCTAGTTGATGCAGAACAAACTTTACTTGGTGAATGTGGTGATTAGCTTTCAGCCCAAACAGTTCGAAAAGCATTGTGTGTTTCTTTATATCCTTTTTAAGATGCTAAATGAGCGTTTATCCATAGAACATCTTGACAGAATAAGTATATAGCAGGTTAATGTCCTAAAGTTAACGGTATAATTCCAAATTATGAATCGTTGAAATTAAGTTATGGGTTTTAAGGTATACATTTAGGAGCTAAAAAGGCTAGACCAGAATATTTTGGATCTCCTTAAATAGTATGAGAAGGTATCTTGTCTTCTAAGAAACTTTTCAAATGTTAAAAGTCTGCATAATTAAGTGCAAATTCCTAAAAACTTACTATAACGTTTGTGGGATCTCTCGATACATCTTATTTTACTACTTCATAAACAGCTTCTTTATCTATATAGTTTCTGGATATCCACTTCCAATATTGTGAGATAAAATACAATATCTATTATCAGTTGGATGCGGTATTGCCATCATATTCAGTATCTATTTTTTTCAAAAAAAATTACTTATTCTATAAGTTTCTCAACCTTATAGACAATAGAGTAAATCTCCTAGCATAAGTATTAACTAAGGCTAGGCTTTGCTATAAACTCAAAAACTAAATTTAATCATGATTAAATTTATCTATTAAGTATTACTAATTAAGTAGTGTAAAGAGTATCAGTATAAAATCGAATTCTATCTATTTAAGTCAAAGACTATAAAACTCAGAGTCAGTCTTCAGACTCAGACTTAAGCTCAGCTACTCAGTTTATCTATATCTCAAAGTAAAACTCTAATAATAAATCTATGAAAAATTAATTTAATTATATTTCTTAAATAAGTAATATGATTATTTAAGTAAATAATTAAAATTTTGGTATAATATAAACCTTAGACGATTCTTAGTAATAAACAGATATAAATATATCCGAGAGAACACCTACCAATTTCAAAAATATCTATCAAATGTTTGTGTGTAATAAAAAGATTTATCAACAGATGCAAGCAGCTGTTAGAAGTGTAACTAGTAGTAGTATCGATCAGCTTACAGTGTAAATACAATTTCAATTATTAATAAAGACAAAATCTATGGATACATCTGGGGTAGTAATAAAGATGAAAAAAAAACATATAGATCTATTAGTAAAAAGTTTTCAGTTAGTAAATTAGACATTATAATAAAATCTCTTCTTAATATAGTATAATAGTGAATTCAATGAGTTTATTAAAACGTAGCATTTAACCAGAAAAAGTAATTAATAAGTGATTTTAGTAAATTTTGAAAATTGCTTAATCTTACAATAAAATTTATTATATATGTATAGCAATATGCTAAAACTTTTACTAATACAAAAATTATTTCCCATATTACTTCACCTACTTTTCGAAGCTTACTATCTAAAATCTAAGGCATGGTTACCTAAATTTTTTTCGTTTTCTAAATACGCTCTTTAGCTGCTAGGAAATCCAGTAATTGCCGCCTTCTCCCAACCACCAGTTGCACATCCGACAGGTAAGAAGGCTTTTAATCCGCCGCCATAATTACTTGCATCTCGAAATTAATGTTCGCTTAATAATGGACCTGGTGTTTTATTAACATAGTTTGGTACATGTTTGAATGACATTCCATTAGCTGGGACAAATTGTGTAAAGCTTGGTCTATTATTACAGTCTGGTGTTTTTAATCCACGAGGTCTTTTAAAAACTCCACCAGGAGCAGTTAGTGGCTTGTGAGTAAGATTTCCATAGTGATCGATGTCCATCATACCATTTGATTTTTCAAGAACAGAAGGACCATACCGAGCAGAAATCTGACGAGAATGATTGACATAGAGAAGTATTTAATGTAATAGTATAAATACAAAATGAATCTGATAATCTAAATCATAATTAGTTAACAGTACTATATCATAAATTAAAATAATAATTGACTTATATTAATGAATACATATTTCGTTTAATTTTCTACACTTCCACTACTTTATTTTACACCACTCTTATATATTATAGGAGGGTAGACACCTTCCCTTACACTAGGGTCTCCCTTTCGCATAGCACTCGTTGGACTATGTAAATGATGAGGAACGGAGTTAGGTCTTCTCGAATCAACATTCATTCTCTCCTTTCTCCAACTACTACCCTGTCTAGATTAGAAGCCGCTTGGTGGTTAAGGAATAAAATTCCCCGGTGTTGTATGTGGTCTTGAATTGATTTCACCACCAGCTCCAAAACCACCATGATAAGTTTTTGCAAAGAGTTATGGATTTTGATTATACCTTTCAAGAAAATCAAGTTCTTCATAGTATTTCCATCTTGTATAAGGTTTTTTTACCGTATTAACTCTAACTGTCTTCCTTGGTGTATAGGGTGCTATATCGGATATATCAGCATTAGGATGAAGCATACGTCGTATTTCAACTTTTGAATAAGCTTTTTAATCATTCATAATTGGAACTTCATGAGTTTCCAATGTCGATGCAATAGTAACATCAAAATTCATATTCTTACTTCCTCTACTAGCACTATGTTAACTTTATTCACCAGCAGGCCATGTTGACTCTCCATGAAATAAATTGGCAAAATCCTAGGTGTAATCTTAACTAGGTTTCAAATTACCTCCACGTGACTATAATCCAGCTCGTGAACTTATTCCTCTTTATCCTTATCCAGGAGTACTCCTTTAACCTCCTTGTGACATAGGAGGGTTGACTCCTCCTCTTAATTACTCTAAATTTTGAGTTAGCTCGTTAAAAAATTCATCATCCCAATTCGAGCGACTGGCATTAAATGATCGACTTGGAAAACTCCCAACACCACCACCACCTGGTTATTAACTATCGATATCATAAGGTGCTTCATCTCCTCCACGAAGCATTTTTTTCTTTTATTCTTTTCTTAAGAACATTTCTTCATCAAGTTAGTCATCCCATATACCACTAACATCGCTTGTAAATATAACTGGAGTTAATATATCTGCTCCAACTGATCCAAGTCTTTTACCAGGACATTTTCTTATCTCTTCACAAAATTTAGTTGTCCAATTAAATAATATCTAAGCTGATTCAGGATATTTTTTTGAAACTAAAAATTACATTGCATATATTGTATGATCTAAACACAAAAACTCCGGCAATGCATTGGGTCGAGAAACTAAAAAACATTATAATCGTGGATTTATTTTATCGTGAATGCACCAAGTATTGGATTTAGGAACTAAAAATCTTTTTTTCATATCTTGGAATAACCAATGCTATTAAAACCTAGCTAATGCTAATTCAACAACACATTCATCAGCTCGAATTTTTGTTACATCATTAGATGATATTAAAAGATCTCTAGAATAAACATCTCTTTTCTAGTTTTTTATTTTGTTAAAAATTCCGACATTCCCTTTGAGTCCAAAAACGCCGAATTCCTCTCTCTAATAAAAGTCACCATTTTCAGCATCAAGAAAAGAATCTGTTACGGAAATTTTATTACGTATTTTCACAGGTAAGTCCCTAAGCTCTTGCTTACTACCACCTCTCCCTCGACCATTAAAAATTTTTATACTATCACCATGTAGCTATACCATATAGACAACAAAATGAGAGAGAAATCCAGATGTAAAAGTTGGTAGGGAGTATGAAAAACATTATTTCATAAGAATTCGAAGTGGTTTAGCAGTATCAGACCAGGGCAAGACTGATGTATCATCACCACCTATAAAAACCATATCCAAATTTTGAAAAGCTCTTAAAGAAGATGAATCATTATAAGATCCATCTGTATATACACCATCGACATCATAGATAAAATCTTTCAAACCAAAAGCTTCACGGCCAGAGCGTACCTGAAAAAAAAAAACTTTAACTTAAAGTTAATCTATATGAAGTGATTATGTCGATATTGTATATCAATAAACTTAAATTTTAATAAAACGAATGTCAAATGATTCTGATTCTGAATTAAGATTAAAATTTTTTAATTTGAAATTATTAATAATCATATACCGCAATTCCTACTTCAGGAAGATATTTGTAATAAGGTCCTCGTAATGCTGATTCTATAGTAGATCGGAAGTCATCAAATCTTTCTCGACCTGATTTTGTATTAGTAAAACAATCTACTATCAAAAGTTTCATAATAATAAATCAAAAATTAAGTAATAATAAGTCAAAAAATAATAATGTAATAATTGTTTAAAAATTTAATATATAAAAATAAGCAAATTATAAGTTTAATTTAATTTTTTAGTAAACTGTAATATATTATAATAACGTTATCGGATTTGTATCTGATATCAAGTTATAATTATTGACCAGTCCATCTTCAGTTAACTTTAGTATTTAGACTGTCACTTCAATAAAAAAAATTTACCTTCTCCTACAATTTGATTGGAATACAATATGAGATTGGTAAAAGGATTTTCAACCTTAAGTATATTGAAAATTAAACCTTTTAATTATAATAAGGTAACAGGTTAATGTCATCAAGTTCAACTCAGTCTCAAACAATTACAATACTACGGCAAAACTTAGATTTAAACTCATCTCAAAACATAATCATTTAATAAATTATTACTATAGAACAGGTAAAAAATTCATTGACAAAGTCAAATTGCAAATTACTACTTGAGTTATTTCACATAGGTTAAACATACTAAATAGTTCAAAATATTTTTTTCTTAGAAAAGATGCTAACACCAATCTGATACAATTTGATCTTTTTGACAAAAAACACAAATTATTTCTACACACATGTAAATAAGTTATAAAACAAAAAAATGTCTGATTAGTAACCTTAATCGATAAATCGGATCGAGTTTTGTATAGTAATAATCTTATACAAAGATGCGGTATAAAATAAATTATACAAAATTGCGGTTTACAGATAGACTATAAAAGGTATTGTTAATATACCCAATCAAAAGTCTTACGACTTTACTTCTATACAAACTCTTGTTTTTACTAATACCTCTATAAAAAAAATTATAAGTAGTCTATTTGTCATTAACATTTATCTGCACACTTAGACTATATAATTATCTAAGTATTTAGACAGTCACCGAACCGCTTGACATACAAGATCAATCATAAGAAATCTATATTTGATATTCTCCACACAACAATGTCAAATCTGTTAAAATTATTAATAATTCACTATAGTAAAAAATACAAGACTTGTTGTATGGAAAAAATAAATACAACAAGTCTGTTATAGAATTATCACATTCTGCACACTGATAACAACTTGAATTTACAAGTTACAATTATAGATTTCTAAATTCTGATTTTACGTTTTAAAAAAAAGTTAGTCTTTTGTTTACAACTTACAAGTCGAAAATTTTATAATGGATCATGATTATTATTTACTATGAAATTATTTTAACTTCTCTCTTTCAGATAATAATTTTTATTTTGTATTAGTACTGTATTAATCAAAATTTATTTATATTGTTATTATTACTTCAATGTTCAAAAAATGTTTTTTATATTAAGAATATATCCAATGTGGATGCTTCATATAATTTACTATAAGATTTTTTCATTCTATCATCTCATAGCCTGTATATTCTCTTTAATCACATTTTTGCTGTTTCTTCCAATTTTCTAATACCCCATGTTGCTACACTTCCAATACCGTCAATCTATCGCGCATGTACAACTTCTAAATTACATTCTTTTCCAGCTGCATCACTTGCATTTTTTACAATACTATGTGAAAATGCATGAACAGTATGCATATCAGCCTATTTATTATCAGAGTTAAATATTGCGCTTGTTATTTTCATAAACTTATTAAACAGTTATCGCGTAGTTAGTTTTTCTTTTGGACCAGCACCTGCGCCAGCACCGGCACCCGCACCTGAACCAGCACCTGAACCATAAACCGCTTCTTCAACTTCTTTTGGCATATGAAATACTCTAGATAATACTCCAAGATCAACTATTCTATCCCAATTTTTCATATCAGAATTATTTTATTCAAAAAATTGTATGTATTCCTCTCCACTTTAAAAGACTTTAAATTCTGTCTTTTCTAAATTTGGAAAATCTTTCTTAAAATGTTCTATCATTTCACTTTTATCATTCAATATTTATTTCTCTTTAATTACTCTACCATATCCTATTTATTTTTCAACCTCTTATTCAACTCCATCTTTTACTTCTTCGGTCGATATAACTAATAATCTTTTTAAATTTTTTATCGCTTCTTTTACACTCATATCTGCTCTTCTATATGCTTAAGATTCAGCATCTGCATCTGCATCCATATCAGCTAAAGTACTACTATGATGAATCTTATGTTCAGTTGCTTAGTCAAAAAATTCTTTAGCATTATCTAATATCTAACTTGGTTTTACTTCAACATGCTGACTAAAAACTAGAGCTTTTGCATCTTCTGCACTCGATATTTCGATACCTTACTCATGTTCATGATTTATACTACTTTCTATTGCTCTTCCTATCAAATCTCCTAAAGTTCCCATCTCACCACCGGAAACGCGAGCAACACGACCGTTCATACCACCTAATGATGCTGCCATAATCTAAGCCATCATATCGTCTTCTCCAAACATACCGCCCATTTCCATAGGCCCACTACTTTATTAAATCATTATTGGACCATTGGGAGTCATTATCATTTACATATTAGATGACTAAGCACTGTGCATAAAAGGAGTTGAACCTTCTTATGACTATTCTTATTCTCCAATGATCTCACCCGTTGAAGGATCCCTTATGCGGAGTTTTATCTTTACATTTTACTCCACTCCATCGGGAATATGTCTCAAAGCATCTGAGATTTAACTATCAAGAGGATGGTGCTGTATATAGTCTTCAAGAACTTCTTATTACCTTTCTAAAAACATAAGTTTTAAAATGAGAAATAAACAAAAACAAACTAAAGTTTAAAGAAGTTTTACTAATTATTTTGAATGACGTTTTCCCCATCGTTCTAAATCTTCAGGAGAGGAATTAGGATCGAAAAGAATTGAAAATATTGGTCGGTTATCAAAAGCCTAGTCATGAAGTTTTTACTATCGCTTTAATAGCGTAATTCGTGATTCCGTATCACCTTTTTCACTAGAAGAAAGTTTTTTCAGTATTTTATTCTTTGCAGTCGTTATATTCTTTGCTAAGTCTGAACTATCAGTTATTTCGGTCATTTCAATCTCTTAACCAGTACCGTAAATGTTATTCATTTAGTTTGCTTAAGAAATATCACGAGGATCTGAGCTATAACTCTATAAATTCATATCATCATTCAACGACTAGTTTGACTATTAAGTTACATCTTAAAGTTAAATTTCACTTATTGATTCTGTTATCCCAAAACCGGAGTTCACTCCACTCTAATACTATGAATTATACAATGAACCAGGATCAGATTCATAAGGATTAGTCATCTAATTTGCTTCTTATATAGAGTACGAACTTCCAGTTGATAGGGTATTACCCATAACAGTTTAACATTAGTACTATCGACATGGTTATTCTTATACGGATGCTCCTCCAAATCCAACACCTTCTGTTGTAAATCCATCATTTATATTGGGAGAATTGTTCATTTCTGGACTCGATATATTAGGAGATCCAGATGCAGTTGTATCAGGTGTTAAATTAGGAGAAGTATTAAGACCTGAATTTTATAACGTTGGTGATGATAAATTCGAATCTTCATTTTTTTTAGCAGCTGCTAAAGTTTTGGGATGTGGAAGATCAGAAAATAATTTCTTTGACATGATGTTCAAGAAAATATATATATTAAATTATCAAATAAAACAAATAAAAATATACTATATGAAAATATTATCAAGATATAAACTATCAGTGTCACATATATCTCATAGTACAAGATATTGCCTGTATGAATTATTAGATAATAAATTATATAAAAATTTCTAAATTTAAATTATGAAGACTGAAATAACTGGTAACTAGATAAAATTTTAATTAATTGAAGTTTGAACATGATTTATAATTTTAGTATTAGTATATTAACATGTAAGAAAATAGATATATAGACATTATGAAGAAAATCAAAAAAATTTTAATTCAAAGAAAATTATAAATTATACATCTTAGATTCCTATCAATAGTCTGGTATAAACAAAATGATACATTGTTTTCAAAATTTTAGAGAATATATTATTAGAGATATAAAAGGATAATTGATACAAAAATATTTATTACAATATATACTTCATATTACAGGTCTAAATTTAAGCTAAATTAAAATACAGTTATATAATCATAGTATTTTACAAAAAATCTATATAAAGAACGATATAAATAATGATATTTACGTAAATGTATTTGTAATTAAGAATATTGTTTGATTTTATAGCATAACCTGGATTATACTATTTCTTTAAATGTCATCTATTCTTTAAACTCAATTAGGCGACATTACAATCCGTCCCTCACTATCTAATTGTTTTCCCATCTATACCATCATTTTTTCAAATTTTCTTTAGCCGTCTAAATATGCTCTATCTTTTATTTCTTTCTTACATGCTAATATTTCATTTCTCATTCTAGCTTATGTTTCTTCAAAGGGCGGTACTGGATTCATATCATCTCCACGCATATGATGTAATTTTTGATTAATATCTATAACGTAATTATCTAGTCTTTGATTAGACTGCACAATATTTGAAGTTGGTTTTGACATCATCCAATTTGCTAGACCACGTACAGCAGTTCCATTATATGTCGAGGTTTATCCTGGTGAAATAGTACTTGTTTATTATGGTGACACTACAGCGTTTATGTTTTAATCAGGAGATGGTACTTGATCGTAGTCTTTTACATTTTCTACTTGTTAGTTCAGTTCTTTTTCATCTTTTTTAGACTAATTTTTATCTGGACTAGCATTAACTCCAGCGGTCATAAGAGGTGAATTAGGATCTTACTCTTTTTCTGGAGAACTACTTTGATTTAACATCGATTTCCATCGCGGTTTATCTTTACCTTCTGGACTCAATTCTCGCTATGCTTTTACAAGCACTTTTTTTAATTCATCATGTCTTACACGAGGTTAGTATTAAATTTAATCCAGTCCTTTCATTTTTATCGCAAACTTGGAGTAAAGTAAAGAGTTCTCAAACTATCTCCCTGGATCAGGTTCACTCTTAGCGTTGATCCTCTCATTTTGAGATCTCCATTCAAGGTTTTTTACTCTCGGCGAAAGCTCCTCAGGAGGTAAATAGCGCATTCCAAGTTAGTCTGCGATTTGTTATCGTATTTTTTATTCTTATTGCCCCATACCACTACCTAAATCAGATAATCCAAAAAGATTATTCTGGGTCTTATTTCTTTTTTTTCGTCTAGCGGACTAACTCCTATCTTCAGCTTTCAATAACTCTTGGACACACAATCCAGATCGTTCTTTACGAAGACGTCCACGAGCTGATAGAGAGATTTCGCGAAGATAGTCTCCAGAACCAGTTGACCGTGCTGAGTGAGGTTGAATGTCTAGTCTAGGTAGTTGATGATCAGGCTTGGGTGACTTTGGTGAATATGGAGAGGAAGATCTATTTCCAGAAACTTCAGAATTATATCGAGACAGTATATGTTTATTTAACATAATATCTTAACGATCATATTCATCATCTACACGAATTTTCTGCATAAGCGATTCACCTACGGGATTCAGAATTTCAATATATAATCAGTTAACTAAAAAACAAATCAAACATTATATAAAAATTTAATCGATTAAAGTTTTAAAAATCATAACTTTAAGTAAAAATATAATTTAAACATCTATACAGTGTAAACTTGTCAAATCCATTGTTTCTTTCAGTCCCTATTCTAAATCATATTCTCTCTATAAATCCTCTTCAACTTTCTTTTTTAATTTCAACAGCTTATCTTTTCTTTTTTATCCATCACTTAATTTCTTGCTTAAGAAAAATTCATCTTCTCGCATAGCTCTTAATGTTAATACATGATTATTTGATTTTGGTATCAACACACCTTCATCTTAATCTAAACCCTATTCTCTATCTTACATAAATCGGTGAGCAACTACTCGATCAAACTCGTCTGCACAAAGAGTTTTATAATCATTCGGCACGAATTATTTTAGATAACGATCCTTCGATATACAATCATATTCAGTTAAATTAGTTTCAAACATTAATTTCCGGCAAAAGGTTTCATCAACGAGTTCGTTTTGAATTAAATCACCAATCCTTAGCATAATATGCTTGTTAGGATCCTCAACTGGAATAGCATCATGAGAACCATAAGTTAATAATTTTCTATATTGCAATGGTATTCCATTTAATATCTAATGCGATTCAGCTAATGAATGTTATGCAATATAAACTATTTGATCTGCGAGAGGTTCTTCACAATCTCTACCTACAAGGCCAAAAACTACATCTTTTAACGTAAGTTAAGGAGCAATAGGTTCGATTGGTCCTTGATTAAAACTACCGCCTGTTTCACCAAACCCACCCATTTATGTGCTACCCATTGTACTTCCTAATGAGTTAGCTCCAAAAGTACTTGATCCTATAGTCGATCCAAGAGTTGAATTCATACCATACTATTTCGATATAGTTTCTGCCTATTTATAAGCCGCTCGTATAATTTATACAACCCATATCTGAAAGCTAGTTCCCGGCTTATTCAATGCCTGTGAAACATTTTCCATATGCGGTCGATATACTTGTGGTAAATTAAATCGAACCATTTCTTATAATGACCTTAAAGAAGTTATTGCTCGTCGAATCAAAAAAGCTAACTTACCCTTTCTGTGTTTGTTCTTTCGTTTTTTTTCAAGTTTTGCATTTCGCTTTTATTATTACTTATATGCTATAGAATTAGGATCAGGTCCTTTCAATGGATCATCTAGTGTTGGACCAGGTATTCTTCCTGTAGTAAAATTTTATGAATCAAAAGCTTTATCTACAGCATCCGAAGCATTATGCAGACTTGCACGAAAAGCTTAAAAGAGATAAGAGTTTAACATCTTATGTATACAATTCAAAAAACATATCTCACAAACAGATAGTGCACAACCTTTTAAATTTTGCTACTTTAACATTTGCTTTGAGTGATAAACAGTTTTTGGCATAACACGATCTATGGTTGATTAGTCAGCATTATTCCAATCTAAGTCGAGTGCAAAGTCCATTGGACCTACGTATGGTGTTGGTAGCTAGAAACTTACCTGAGAGAAAAAAATTTTAATTTCAAATAAACCAGTCTTTGTTGCTATGCTTTCTTTTAACTTAAAATAGTTTTATATTACCTACAATTTTCCTTCTTATCTTTTTGCGATTACTTAAAACATCCTTACTATACTATTAAAGGTGCTGTCATCTTTCAGTATATTAACTGAAGTTTCAATGTTACTTGGAAAACTTGTAAACTAACTTCTGTCTAACAACGAACTAACCTATTTATCAGTCAAAGTTGTTCCCTCACTATTCAATACTAAGCTTAAGGCCTAAAAAGTTTCAGCTAATAGTTCAGTGAGCTATTCTTTTGTAATCTAAAACTTCCTAGTATCTTTAGGTTCGTATATCAACGCTAATGCAGTTTCCATACCGTTTGATTTATTTACTTCTTCCTCATTATAGTCGACACCGAATTTTTCTGCTGCTGCTATCTGCTTCTCTTTTTAGTGTTGTTACTTTTTATTCTTTAGCTCACCCTTTCGTTCTTTCTTTTCTCTTTCTGCTTGCTAAGCTTCAGTTTCTCCTGAATCTTAGGATTTTTTCTAAGGTGAACCTCCAGCCAGTAGCTTCTCTAACATCTTAGTCCTCCTAACAACAGCGTTAAAAACTAGCCAAAGTTTAGTCTAGCTTTCCAAAACCGGACTAGCTATCACACACATCAACCAAGCTGCCCAGAATTGTTGGATCTATAACTTATTCGTAAACAATTATTCAATTTTTTTCTAGTTAAAACAAGCAAGATTATTTCTCGGATCACTTTCCCAGGTTTTGTACCATTTAACTAATGTGGGAGCATCGGCACGGACGTTAATTAAGTACTTCACAAGTGTCATAGCTTTACCGAGTTAAAATTCAGGATTATCTTCTATGGAAGAAAAACCACTTCGTGGTGATGCTTCTCTAGACATAACTGAGTAATAATACGGGGAGAGAAGAAAATTATCTGAGAATACAGCTCCCATGATTAGGGTAGACTATTTATAATAATTAGTACAAAAAATTAAAAACTATATACAGAAAAAATAAATATTCAAATCATCATTAACATACGAAAAAAAAAAATCTAGCTATTAGTATAGTAAATGATTAAATTTATGAGTTAATTCATAGCAGTATGTAACTTCAACTCAAACTCATTCTAGTCATGATCTAAGTTTATATTAAGTTACAGTGTTAGAATAAGTCTTAGTCTTAGACTCTATTAAGTTAAAACTTAAATTAACAAAAGATCAGATTTCAAATTATGATCAATGTCATTTATTGTCTAATTGTAATTGCATAGTATTCAATGGTTGTCAAAAATTAAATACAGTTTTAAGTTTGTCGATCATAACCACGATGATAAACTATCAACAATAAATACTACATTGTTACTAGTACTGAAATTTTAATCCACACATGTTTAAAAAAAGAGTAACCGACAAAGTCATATCTGTACGTAATACTAAACAAAATAAACTTTGTGGTGACAGCTATATTAAGAGTATCACTATACTCCACAATACCAGGAATAAGCAGCAAAAAATAGAAATAGAACACCGCCACTTACTGCTACTTATCGTTCTGTTATCGAACTTGCGAGAAGTTTGCCACCAACAACTGCCATACCAGTACAAACACCATGTCCTATACAAGCTCCTAATGTCACCTAAGAAAAAATATATTATCAACTATACGACTATAGTAGCAATCTTAGATTAGATACTTAAGAATATGATTTAGATTTTATATACCCCATAAGGATTCTGCGCTGCTGCTAATGCAATTGTAGCAATTTAACTTCGGTCACCCCATTCAGCTAGAAACGTCATTGTAAATGCCTGAAGAAGTAAACTTAATTTATTTGTTATAATCGTTTAACGCACTTCTTTTTTCAGCGCTATGTCACCTGTTTACAAAGCTAAAGTATCATTTGAGTCAGCTGATGATGATAAACTTTTGTCCTACATCTCTATTGCAATACTATGTTAATCAATACTGTTTCCTATCACACTAGTTGTAGTACTGACACTATGTATATCATCAGCTTTTTTTTCAATTTACCCATCATCCAATCCAAATTCGGCGTTTGCAGAGTTTTCAATTAAATCAAGTTTTGTTGTACCCCCAGGACTATGCTCTACTAAACCAGCCTCCATTAGTTCTTCTTCAACTTCTTGAAGTTCTTCACTTGCTCCAGTACCTTCCCCATTCACATACATCTAGCGAGCATCCCACAACATTTTCAAACCAAAATAAACGAAAAGTAATATTGACATCCAATGAGTTAGTTTTTTTGGAAGAAGCTATGGTAAAGCATATCCTACTATAGTAGAAAGAACTGTCATTACTATAAGAGCAGATATAGCTCCAGAAAATATTATACCACGAGGATGACGCATAGCAAGAATTGCCGCTATGAAAAAACTAAGGAGAAAAATAAAATGATACTCTTCAGACTTCAGACAAAATTTGACTAATATAAGAATTAGATATTTTTTTCACAAATTTCTATGTCAATCAAAAAAATATCTATACGTTTTGTCTCCAATTTCAGTGGCAAATATCATGCCTAATGAATTAATAAAGGCTGAACTAAAATCACTACTTTGTTGTACTGATGCAGAAGGATCTATCAATGATATATCAGCGAGATTATGTTGTGGTGCAGACATGTTTTAAAGTTTTCAATTTTATCAAACTATATTACGTAAATCAAATCAGTTATAGTAACACCTTTACTTTCAGACAATATCCAGCTAGAAAAAAATTTATATAAGTCGAAATTTCATTCAATTTCGTAAATTCTAATTACTATCATTTTGATATAGTATGTACTATGACTCAGTCAAAAAAGTAATCATAAACCATGATGATCATGTGAAGTAATTGTACTAATCAATTAATCAATATGTACACCCTATCTATAATAGAAAATAGTGTTACCGTACTATCTTATATAAAATTTTTTAAATAAACTCAATAGCAATACCCAGAAAATTAAGAAATACTACTAACTCAAGTTAACAAAAATTTCTTACTTTTCTCTATGACTATAAAACAATTGCAAACAATAAGAACATAAATTAAACAGATTTAGCTTGACTCAACTGCTAGAAAATATATAACACCGAAGCATTATGTTTTTCAAATATAATAATTATTATAGTCTTCGGTAGACTTCATATTAATCTTAAAATTTATAAAATTTAAAACGGTTCCAGGTAGTTTCATCTAAGATTATAATTCAACTATCATTTTTTCTTTTCTTTGATTTTTTACCTTTGTACTTTCCACCACCACCATCTAAATCACCAAAACCCCTTGCATCTCTTTTTCTTCGTTCTATTTCAGCTTAAGTCGGTACTCCCTCACCAAAGGCTTCTCTTAACTCCTTCTCAAAATTTTTATAATATTCTTTGATCTTATTCATAGTCCTACCAGTTAATTATTCTTCATCAGGATATCTAAAATCAGAATCACCATAAGCTTCACGTCCGCCA